>Ga0164297_10001693_pt1 | contig 22902 bp, 21 predicted proteins | sample GEODES058metaG_FD_113539 | JGI IMG/M metagenome (GOLD analysis project Ga0164297, IMG submission 113539) | Dystrophic lake water microbial communities from Trout Bog Lake, Wisconsin, USA - GEODES058 metaG | ecosystem: Environmental > Aquatic > Freshwater > Lake | place: USA: Trout Bog Lake... | reverse complement strand
TCAGCGGGTCGGTCAGTGGGCGGCGTCCAGTGGGGCGTCAAGCGGGGCGGTCACCGCACCCATGGCGGCGACGGCGCTGGCGATGTCGGGATAGATCTGCTGGCTTGGCGCGGCGGCAGCGGCTCGGTCCAGCGCCTCCCGCAGCGCGGGGTTGGCGTGGCAGATGACGAACCGGATGCCACTGTCTCGCAAATCCTCGGCGATCTCCTGCAACAATTCGCAGGCCGCGAGATCGACCCGCAGGATGGACGATGCATCCAAGATGAAACCACGAAGCGGCACCGCCGCATCGGCGACCAGTTGGCCGACCCGGTCGCGGAAACGGCCCGCATTCATGAAGAACAGCGGCGCGCCGAACTGATAGATCACCACACCGGGGATCGGCGCCGCCTCGGGGACGCGCGCGATGTCGGCATAGGCCTCGGTGCCGGTGCGCGCACTGGTGCCTGGGCCTGTATCTGGGCCTGGACCTGTATCTGGGCCTGGACCGGGGCTTTTGCCGACGCTGGTCCGGCCCAGGACGGAATCACCCGGGAAAGCCAGCGTCTGCAGCACGTTCACCATTGAAAACAGCGCGCCCAGCAAGACACCCTCGACGATGCCGTAGAACAGGACGCCTGCCATTGTCAGCATAGCACCGATCACGCCCCGCCAATTGAACCGCCAGATCCGGACGAACTCCACCGGATCGCAGATATGCGACGCGGCAGCGATCAGAATACCGGCCAAGGCGGCGGCGGGGAGAAACTGGAACAGGCCGGTTGCGAACATCAACGCGATTGCCACAACCACCGCGGCGGTTATCGAAACGATTTGGCTGCGCCCGCCCGCGGCCTCGGCCAATGCGGTTTTGCTGCCGCTGCCAGCGACCGGCAGACCTTGCATCAGGCCCGAGACGATATTGCCCACGCCCAGGGCCAAAAGCTCTCTGTTGGCATCGAGACGGTCGCGGTTCCGCGTCGCAAAGCTGCGTCCGACCACCATGGAGTGGGAGAACATCAGCAGCCCGGCGGCGAGGGCGACAGGGAGGATCAACTTAAAATCCTCCAGCGTCAGCCACGGCACAGCGAAGGACGGCAAACCGGCGGGAACGGTGCCGATCATCGCGACGCCATGCTGCGCGAGCTGCCCATAATACGCGATCAGCGCAACAAGCAGCAGGGCGAGGACCGCGCCCGGCACACGCGGGGCCAGGCGGTGAACGATCGCAATGACGGCGATGCATCCCAGGCCGATCGCGGCACTGATGGCGTTGATGTGGCCAAGCTGGGACGCGACGGCTGTCAGCGTCTCGATCGTGCCGCCGCGCGGCGACGGCAAACCCAGCAGTTTCGGCAACTGACCAACCACGGTGGTGAGGGCAAGGCCATGATTGAAACCGGTGATGACAGGCTTGGAAAGGAAGTCCGCAACGAAACCAAACCGGCAGACATAGGCCACCAAGCAGAGCCCCCCGGCCAGAATGGCGGTGGCACTATACAAAACGATGAATTTCATCGGATCGCCGGCGGCGATCGGCCCCAGGCTGAGCGCCATCAGCAAAGCCAGAGACGCATCGGGCGCGATCACCAACTGCCGCGAACTACCCAATAATGCGTAAACCACCAAGGGGAGCATCGAGGCATACAATCCGGACAGCGGCGCGCCGGCCAGATATCCATAGGCCAGACTGGCCGGCAGCATCACGATGCCGAGGACCAATCCGGCCATGATGTCGTTGGGCAAAAGCCGGCGATCATAATCCCGGAATTTCTGCGTGATCATGGCGGATGAAAGCATCATGGCGACGGAACCAGTTCTTTCCGATGCCCAGCCAATCCGAACACCCGTGCGGTGACTGTATCACCCTGACCGAAGATTTCTACCGCACCCACTATGCGGGAGCATGGGATCGGCGATGGGGAGCGATGAATACTACCGATTGATACGAAAGAATATCCGCCAAGACTCCGGTTCGGCATGGCCGGCCCTTTATCGCCTCTGGACTTTGACGCCCCTGGATTTTGACACGCGGATCGACGGACATCGGCAAGATCACCGCATTTGCAGCGCGGATTGCAAAGCATCCGGCGTTTTATCGGGATGGATCGGCAGAGCGACGGTCGGGAAAATTCGCAAACAGATAGCTGGTGACATTTTCGTGAAAACACGACGGCGCGTCATCGGCCGGACGCCGTCGCCTGATGGTTCACCGAGGCCTCACCGCACGCCGTCACGCTGGAAAAAATTGCTTTCCATCGATCTGACATGGTGTTTTTGTGACATATGCGCCTTTGCGGCGCGTGGTCGATGCCGATCCGCGCGCTGGCGCCGCATGACGGGTCATGCGCGATAGCCGTCGTCAGCCGCGCTGGAACAGCAGATAGACCGTGGGATTGTCCGGCAGTTTCCACGCGAAGCCGGCCTCGGCGGTAACCGAGAGAATATTCGCCACCAGCATCGCGCTGACGGCCATTGCGGTCAGACGCGCGCCCCCCGGGAACACGGCCGTGTTGGGCTGGAACCAAAAGAGCCCGGCCAGTTGCAACCCGCCGCTGAGCAGGTTGCCGACGAACACCAGCAACGCCCAGGTATAGATGTGATAGCCCAGCACGGGGGGACCGAAGCCGGGGTCGCCCGGAAGGATGTGCAGCAGGATCTGGCGGGTGGAGATGGCGGCGCCGACCAGGCTGGCCAGGACAAGCATGCCGGCGCCGGTGGCGATGTCGCCCGCCTGCAGCGGCGCCTTGCGCGCACGCAGCAGCACGAGGCAGGGGCCGATCGCTGCCAGCAACATGGCGATGCGCTGCATGACGCAAAGCGGGCAAGGCGGCGTGTTGTCGAGGAACTGGCTGGCGAAGGCGCCCAGGAGGATCAACACGAGCACCCAGGCATTGGCGGCATTCGCGGCGAGGTAGAGGCGGGTCATGTCCGGTCTACAAGCTGATGCTGAGAGGGTCGGTGACGTCGGCGGCGAAGGCGAGCGCCGTGGCAAGCAGGGCGAGCAGGAACAGCGGCATGGCGGTTCGGCTGTCACGCCAGAAGGCGATAAGGGCCAGCAGCGCAGCCAACATCAAGGCGGCATAGATCATCTGACATTTCCCGCATATCCGGTCGTTCCGGATATTTTCGGAAAATCAGAACCATAATTGCTCACGGCGTGCAAGGACCCATGCCCGGGGATCGCGCTCGTCTGCGCCTTGATTTTCCGGTCCGGCGGGCCGCGGGGACGGTCGACAAGGCAAACCGAGCGGGGGTTGGCCGAGCGGGGGGGGGCCGCGTGGGGAGGGCCGAGTGGGGGGGATGCAGGACGGACATGCGCGGGGATCGCACCTCGGCGGGCGGGATGGGGCTATAAGCGCCCATGACCAATACCGACGATCCGCTTCGGGGTATCGCGCTCGTCCTCTCGGCGACGCTGCTGTTCGGCATCGCCGATACGATCAGCAAATACCTGACGAGCGGGCTGCCGATCGTCGAGTTCATCTGGTTCCGCTACCTGCTGTTCCTGGTGATGGCCTTGGTGCTTGGCCGCAAGGACGGGATGAAGTTGCTTCGCCCGCGCAACCCGGGCTTTCAGATCGCGCGAGGGGTTTGCGTGATCGGTTCGTCGATCCTGTTCGTTTACGGCATCCGCGTCATGACCATGGCGCAGGCGACGACGATCAGTTTCCTGAGCCCCTTGGTGGTGACCATCCTGTCGATCCCGCTGTTGAAGGAAACCGTCGGGATCCGCCGCTGGTGTGCGGTCGGTGCCGGGATGCTGGGTATGCTGATCGTGGTGCGGCCGGGTCTGGGCGGGTTTCAGCCGGAGTCGTTGTTCGGCGTGGCGAGTTCGGCGTGCTGGGCGATGACGCTGATCATTACCCGCAAGATCGCCAATAGCGACGCGCCGCAAACCACCGTGTTCTGGTCGGCGGCCATCGGCACCGCCGGGCTGACCTGCGCCCTGCCCTTCGTCTTCGTGATCCCGACGCCAACCCAGGTGGCGCTGGCGACGATGATGGGCGTGCTTGCCTCCGGCGGGCAATGGCTGGTGGTCCTGGCACATCGGCTGGCACCGGCATCCTTGCTGGCGCCGTTCACCTACACGCAGTTGCTCTGGGTGACGGTCACAGGCTTTTTGGTCTTCGGCAACCTGCCGGACGAGTACACGCTGCTGGGCGCTAGTATCATCATCGCGAGCGGTCTCTATACCGCGCATCGCGAGCGGACGCGCCATCGCCAGCAGTTGGGGCGTGGCTGAGCGATCGCGCGCGGCCCGCCAGTGCCAGGGGATTGTTGCCAGGGGTTGTTGCCCGGGGGGTGTTGCCTGAGGGGTGTTGCCCGGGGTGGCGTTGGTGATGTGCTTGGCCGGCAGTTTTCCGGCCGTCACCTGCGCGTTGGGTGGCTTAGCGCCCAGGGGTTTGCCGGCTGGGGGTTTGCCGGCTGGGGGTTTGCCGGCTGGGGGTTTGCCGGCTGGGGGTTACCGGCTGCGGGCTTATCGTCCAAGGCCTTAACGTCCAGGGGCTTAGCGTCCAAGGACTTACCGCCCAGGCGTTTACCGGCTGGGGGCGCCGATCAGCCGCATGCGCAGCGTGCGAGACAGCGTGTCGATCACCGCCACCGCCAGCAGGATCAGCACAATGATATAGGCAACCTGGTCCCAGGCGTTGATCTGGATGCGTTCCGCTAGGCGCAAGCCGATCCCGCCGGCGCCGACAAGGCCCAGGATGGTCGCCTCACGGCTGTTGCTTTCGATTTGATAGAGTGTCTGGCTGATCATCACCGGCAGCACTTGCGGCAGCACGCCGTATCGCAGCCGAGCGATCGGGCCGGCACCGACGCTGACGATGCCTTCCACCTGCCGCCGGTCGATCGCCTCGATCGCTTCGGAAAACAGTTTCGCCAGCACGCCCAGATCGGCCACGGCGATGGCCAGGATGCCGGCGATCGGCCCCAACCCCATGGCGCGGACGAACACCAGCGCCCAGATCAACTGATCCAGTCCGCGCATGCCATCAAACAAGCGACGGGTCAGGAACCGGAACACCGGCTGCGGGATGACGTTGCGCGCGCCCAGGAAGCCCAGCGGCACCGCGGCGATCAGGGCCAGCATGGTGCCCAGATAGGCCATGGCCACGGTTTCCAGCATCGCGTGCCAGAGTTCCACATGGTCCCATTTGGCAAACCCCGTCCAGTCCACCATCAGCCGCAGGATGGTCCAGGCCTTCGACAGGTCGCCGAAGATGCGGACGAAGTCGAACAGCCACAGCAGATAGACCAGATAGGCGAGGCTGGCGGCGATCAGCACCCAGACGGCGGGATGCAGCCGAGCGAATGCGCGGGGATTGCGGGCGCGGAGGGCGGCGATGGTGGCGGCGTCGATGGAGGCGAGGCGGAGAGAATCGCTCATGCGTCAGGTGACCCCGCCGAGGTGCGAAATGAAGCGCTTGCGGATTTCGGCCGACCCCAGGTCGATCAGCATCACCAGCAGCAGGATCAGGATGACCATGGCGCTGACTTCTTCGTAGATGTTGAAACTGATGACCCGTTTCAACTCGGTGCCGATACCGCCGGCGCCGACGAAGCCGATGATGGTGGAGGAGCGGACATTGATCTCGAAGCGGAGTAGCCCGTAGCTCAAGAAGCCGGGCAGGACCTGGGGGAAAATGCCGTAGCGCATCTGCGCCAGCCAGGAACCGCCGACGGATTTGACGCCTTCGACGGCTTTGAGGTCGGCGTTTTCGTTCAGTTCGGAGAACAATTTACCCAAGGCGCCGGCGGTGTGGATGGCGATCGCCAGCACGCCGGCCAGCGGGCCGATGCCGAAGGGCCACACCAGGATGAAGGCAAGCACGACCTGCGGCACCGAGCGCAGGATTTCCAGCACGCGGCGGATGACGAAGACCACGCCGCGCTTGGGCAGCAGGGTCGCGGTGGCCGGAAAAGACAGGATCAGCGCGCCGGTGAAGCCCAGCGCGGTGGCCAATATGGCCATCTGGATCGTCTGCCACAGCAGACGCAGATAGACGTCGATCCGGTAGAACCAATACGCGATCGATTGCGGCTGTTTGACGCCGCCAAACAGGTGATCGAACGACAGCACGGGGATCGGCGGGCTGCTGCGCTTGAGTTGGATGGAGAACAGCTTGGCGAAATATTCGCCGATCCGCGGCGCGCCGGCGACGACTTTCTCCAGGGAGAAATCCGTCCAGGCGGCGGCGACGAAATACAGCAGGACGATGACGGCGAGGGTCAGCAGCGTCTCGGTCATGCGGGCGCGCCGCAAGGCGCCGAAGCGCTGCTGGAAGAGACGGACCGCGGGATCGTCGCCCGGGTCCGCCACGCCTGTCGTCATGGTGTTCATCGGTGGCTGGGATCAGCGATTTGCGCGCCCTTCGGCTTCACGCAGATCGATGATGTCCTGATACAGATCCATCGACGCCGGCGCATAGCCGACGCCCGAGCCGCGCTCGATGGCGTCATAGACGTCTTTGTGGGTCTTCGGCAGGTCCAGCAGGAAGGTGGTCAGGGCCTTCTTCAGATCCGCCGGCAGCGCGGTGCGCACCGCCCAGGGGCCGTTCGGGATCTTGCCGGACTGCCAGATGATGTTGATCTGGTCCATCTTCAGCATGCCCTTGTCCACCATGGAGCGCAGGTTGCCGCGGCTATAGCCGTCCTTGATGTCACCCTGGCCCGAGGTCCAGGTGACGGCCGCGTCATACTGCTTGTTCAGCACCGCGACGACACCCTGTTCATGCCCGCCGGCAAAGCCGGTGCGGGAGAAATAGGCGCCGGGCTCCATGCTGATGCCCTTCGTCTTCATGGTGGCGGAGGGGATCAGATAGCCCGAGGTGGAGTTTTCATCGGCGAAGGCCAGCGAATGGCCTTTCATCGTTTCGATCGAGGTGATGCCGGAGCCCTTCAGCGTCACCATCACCGAGTAATAGTAGGTAGAGCCGTCATTTTCCTGCGGCACGGCAATCGGCTCGACACATTTGCAATCGAGCCAGGTGCCGGCGAAGCCGGAGGCGCCGAAGCTGGCCATATCCAACTGACCCGCGGCCATGCCCTGCATCACGCCGGCATAGTCGGCCGAGGGGAACAGCTTGACGGGGATGCCCAGCTTTTCTTGCAGCAGCTTCTGGAACCCGTCGTAGCGGGCCAGGCGATCCTGCGCGTTTTCGCCACCCAGCAGGCCGACGCGAAATTCCTTTATCGTGCCCTTCCAATCCTGCGCCTGGGCGGGGGCGGGGGCGGTGATGCCGAACGGCAATGCAAGGGCAAGGCCCATGGCCAAGCGAGCAAGTCCACGTCGGAAGATCATGTCTGGTCCTCTCTGTCAGGTGAAACGGTTGTCGGTGGTCCGCCGGTCGCTGCGCGGGGCAGGCTCAGCCCGGGGCGGCGGCCATGGCTGCATCGCCGGCCGGCAGCGGAAGGCTGGTGGATGTCATCAACTCATTGATCGGCTGATCCGTTGTGCCGCCGTATATCTCCCGCAGCACGGCCTCGTTCAGCAGGTCAGGGGCGCCGTCGAAGACGATACGGCCGGCCGACATGCCGATGATGCGGCTGCAATAGGCGCGGGCGGTGTCGAGCGTATGAAGATTGGTCAGCACGGTGATGCCGTCGCGCCGGTTGATATCGGCCAGCGCATCCATCACCACCTTGGCGTTCATCGGATCGAGCGAGGCAATCGGCTCATCGGCCAGGACGATCTTGGGTTCCTGCATCAAGGCACGGGCAATGGCGACGCGCTGCTGCTGCCCGCCCGACAGCGAGTCGGCGCGGTTCATCGCCTCCATCTCCAAGCCCAGACGGTCCAGCGCCCGGATTGCCATGGCGCGCTCCGCCGGGGTGAACAGCTTGAACAACAGGCGCGGGCCGGTGATGTAATGCAGCCGGCCGCAGAGGACATTGGTGAGCACATCCAGGCGGTTCACCAGGTTGAACTGCTGGAAGATCATTGCCGTGCGCGCGCGCCAGGCGCGCAGATCCTTGCCGCGCAGCGCAGAAACTTCAATGCCATCGAAGCGGATGGCGCCTTCCGTCGGGTCGAGCAGCCGGTTGATCAGGCGCAGCAGCGTGGACTTACCCGCGCCGGAGCGGCCAATGATCCCAACCATCTCACCCTGCGCGATCGTTACGGAGGCATGCGAGACCGCATACTTGTCTCCGAAGCGGCGGCTGACATCGACTAATTCGAGCAATATGGCACCCTATCGGGGTCGTCGTCGGGGTCGTCTCGGCGCATGATCTTTCACGTGCCGGTTGGACTGCAATAGCCACGGATCGGGCCGCATGTGTGTGACTGTTCAGTGACACGCGTATCGTCCGCCGAACCATGCGCTGGCCGTTGGCCGCGACTCGTAGCGCCATGGCATCAACGCTCTATCGTGCGGGCCGCGGCGTGATGCTGGCGTCACCACGATAACCACAACCTCTAGGGTCAGACGCCCCGGTTATCCACATCATTTTGTGGTCGAGACGCCGATTCCCGTTGACCCGCCCCATCCTCCGCCTATAGGTCAGACTCGTGACAGCAACAGACACCCGCTCCCTGATCAGGCTCAAAGGCCGCTCCATCATGGCGTTGGTCCTTACGCCGGAACTGCCGCTTGGCGACTGGCTGGCCGCACTCGACGCGCAGATGGCACGATCGCCCAATTTCTTCGACTCACGCCCGGTGATCGTCGATCTCGGCAGCGTGCCCGCCCAGCAACAAGGCGTGGCGGAGTTCCTGCACCTGCTGGAACAGCGCGGCATCCGCATCATCGGCACCGAAGGCGCATCCACCGCATGGCCCGGTATCGAGGCCTGGGGTCGCCCCCTGCCCACCTCCGGCAAGCCCGCTCGGCCTATCGAGGCACCGACGGAACAACCCGCCAACGCGGCCAGATCGGCAGCGCCGATGGCCGCCGATCAGGGCACCGAACCAACCTCGCTGGTGATCGACGAACCGATCCGCTCGGGCCGCTCGGTCGTGTTCGAACGGGGCGATGTCACCGTCCTGGGATCGGTTGCCTCGGGCGCTGAAGTGGTCGCGGGCGGTTCGGTCCATATCTACGGCGCGCTACGCGGACGCGCCATCGCCGGGCTGCTGGGCAATCCGCGCTCGCGCATCTTCTGCAGCAAACTCCAGGCGGAGTTGCTGTCGATCGACGGCGTCTACCAAACCGCGGACGACATGCCGGCGAACGCCGTCGGCAAGCCGGTGCAGGCGTGGCTGGATGGCGAGCAGATGAAAATTTCGGTTTTGGAATAAGGGGGAGCAGATGGCCAAGGTCCTGGTGGTAACGTCCGGCAAGGGCGGTGTCGGCAAGACGACTTCCACCGCCGCCCTCGGTGCCGCATTGGCCCGTGGCGGCGAAAATGTCGTTGTCATCGATTTCGACGTCGGCCTGCGAAATCTCGACCTGATCATGGGGGCGGAACGCCGCGTGGTGTTCGACCTGATCAACGTGGTGAACGGCGACGCCAAGCTGAGCCAAGCGCTGATCCGTGACAAACGTCTGGACACGCTGTCGCTGCTGCCCGCCTCCCAGACCCGCGATAAGGACGCCCTGTCGACCGAGGGTGTGGACCGCGTGATCGGGGAGTTGAAAGAGAAATTTGACTGGATCATCTGCGACAGCCCGGCCGGGATCGAGCGCGGCGCACTGCTGGCGATGCGCAATGCCGATGTCGCGGTGGTGGTAACCAACCCCGAAGTCTCCTCGGTCCGCGACTCCGATCGCATCATCGGCATGCTGGATTCCAAGACACTGCGCGCCGAACGCGGCGAGCGGATGGAAAAGCACCTGCTGATCACGCGCTACGATCCGGCCCGCGCGGCCCGCAACGAAATGCTGAAGACCGAGGATATCCTGGAAATCCTGTCGATCCCGCTGCTGGGGATCATCCCGGAATCCGAGGAAGTGCTGCGCGCGTCCAACATCGGCGCGCCGGTGACGCTGAACAATCCCGCCGCCGCCCCGGCCCGCGCTTACTTCGACGCCGCGCGACGCTTGAAGGGCGAGACGGTCGAGGTCGTCGTTCCGATGGAAAAACAAGGCCTGATCGGCCGCCTGTTCGGGCGGAGGGTGGCATGAAACTCATCGATCTTTTCCGCCGCAAAAGCTCCGCCCCGGTCGCACGGGAACGCTTGCAAGTGCTGCTGGCACACGAGCGCAGCGTGATCGGCCAGTCGGATCTGATCGCTGTGCTGCAAGAAGAAATCCTGGCGGTGATAGCCAAGCACGTCACCGTCGATCGCGACGCGGTGCAGATCAAGCTCGATCGCGGTGATGCGGTGTCGATGCTGGAAATCGATGTCGAAGTGCCGCTGACGGCGATGAAGAAACGGGACGCGGCCTCCGCCGCCTGACAGCTTTGGCATCCTCTCGGCCATCATCGCGGTCCGATTGGTCCTGAACGGCACATGGCCCGCTTCGCGCGGGCCATGTCGTTTCAGATGACGCGTAATCGTCAGACTCGTGGAGAAACTAGGGCAGAACCTAGGGCAGAACCCGGCTGACAGGCGATCCGGCCGGATAGCGCGACCGGATCGCCGGGTGCGGATCAGCCCTCGTTGCTGGCCTCGTCCAGGTCGACCCCGACAAAGAGCGGCTGGCCGTTGCGGATCACCCGCAGCGCCACGGCGTGATCGGCGCTTTTCGCGGCATTACGCATCGCCTTGGCCGCCTCGTCGGGCGAGGTTACCGGCTTGGTGCCGACGCCCACGATCACGTCGCCCGCCTGCAAGCCGGCGACCTCGGCCGGGGATCCCGGCTGCACGCCGCGCACCACCGCACCCTTGGTGCCCTCCGGCACGTCCAGCTTATCGCGCGCCTCGGGCGTCAGCGGGGCAAGCGCCACACCGATCTTGCCGCGGCCCTCAGCCGGCGCACCATCCTTGCTGGCGACCTTCTCACCCGGGAGGGTGGCGATTTTCACCGCCACATCCTTCGTCTGGCCGTCGTGCAGCACGGTCAGATGCGCCTCATCACCCGGCTGGATGGCGGAGATATTCACCGCCAGGTCCTTCGGATTGGTGATCTTGGTGCCGTTCACCGCCGCGATCACGTCCCCGGGCTGCAATCCGGCTTCCGAAGCCGGGCTATCGGGTTGCAGACCCGCGAGCAGCGCGCCGCCATTCTCGGTCAGGTGCATCGCCTTCGCCATGTCGGGCGTGATCTGCTGCGCCTCCACACCGATATAGCCGCGGGTCACATGACCGGTCTTTTCCAGCTGCGCCGTCACCGTGCGGATCATGTCGGACGGGATGGCGAAGCCGATGCCGACCGAACCGCCATTGGGCGAGTAAATCGCGGTGTTCATGCCGATGACCTTGCCATCCTGGGTGAACAGCGGGCCGCCCGAGTTGCCATGATTGATCGGCGCATCCACCTGGATGAACTGGTCATAGGGGCCCTGGCCGATGTCGCGGCTAACGGCGGAGACGATACCCGCGGTCACGCTACCGCCCAGGCCGAACGGATTACCCATCGCAACGACCCACTCACCCGGCTTCACGTCGCGGGAATTGCCCAACTGGATATAGGGCAGCTTCTTCTTCGCATCGACTTTCAGCACGGCGATGTCGGTGCGCGGATCGGTGCCGATCACCTTGGCCGGCAAGACGGTGCCATCGTCCAAGGTCACGCTGAGGGTCTTGGCGTCCTTCACGACGTGGTTGTTGGTAACGACAATACCGTCGGCGGAGACGATGAAGCCCGAGCCGCGCGCCTCGGCGGCATGCCCGCCGGATTGACCATTACGACCATGCGGCATCATCTGGCCGAACGGGAACGGCATGCCGTGCATCTGCGGGCCGGCGTCATCGCCATCATCATCATTGTCGGCGACGGCGGTTGCCTTCATTTTATTTGTAATCGAAACGACCGCGGGCTTCACCTGGCTGACCAGACCGCTGAAATCGGATAGCGACTTCGACGCGCCGGCGGCGACGGGCGGGTTTACCACCGTATTGTCTTGCGCCTGCGCGCTGCGCTCCAGCGCCAGGCCGCCCAATGCGCTGCCGGCCAGCAGAGCCATGGCAAAAGCCGAAGAACGGATCGGCTTGCGGGTGATGGTGTGGCTCAGGTTCATGTGCCTTTTCTCCTCGGTATAGTTCGATGTCGTCACGTATTCGGTGCGTTTTCGCTTCGATGCGTCAGCACCGACTGCACGACGATACATACGGTCCGAAAGCTAACCGTTCTCTAGGCGCCACGATTAAACTCGTGTCATGCGACACGGTTTGCGCGGCGGCACCAAGACGAGAAGGAGAAAGGGGAGAAAACGTTGGCAGGGGTGGAGGGTCTCGAACCCCCAACCTCCGGTTTTGGAGACCGGCGCTCTAGCCAATTGAGCTACACCCCTGCAGACGAGCCGGCAGAACCTGCCCATCAACGGGAGGGGGATATACGATTTCGCCCCGAAGTCAAAGGGCAGAATCGCAGCCCCCCACCGCCGCAGGGCGGTCTAACCATCCCACCGCAGGGCGGCATAACCATCCTACCGCCGGAGGGCGGTCTAACGATCCTACCGCCGGAGGGCGGTCTAACGTGCACACCGCGGCAGGGCGGCCTAACGTCCTGCTGCGGCCGAGCGGCTTACAGACCGGCTTGGCTGACGAACTTGGTGTTGAGATAGGCCTCGATCGCCTCGGACCCGCCTTCCGAGCCGTAGCCCGAGTCGCGCACGCCGCCGAACGGCACCTCGGGCAACGCCAGGCCCAGGTGGTTGATCGACATCATGCCCGCTTCCACCGAGGCGGCGATGGCGTTGGCGGTTTTGGCAGAGCGCGTATAGGCGTAGGAGGCGAGGCCGTAGGGCAGCCGGTTCGCCTCGGCCACCACATCGTCAAACCCCTTGAACGGGGCGATGAGCGCGAGCGGGCCGAAGGGTTCCTCATGCATCAGACGGGCGTCCATCGGCACGTCGGTCAGCACCGTCGGTTCGAAGAAGTTGCCCTTGTTGCCGATGCGGTTGCCGCCGGTCCGCACCTTGGCACCCTTCTGACGCGCATCGCCGATAAACGCCTCCATCGCCGCGACACGGCGGATGTTGGCCAGCGGCCCCATCGTGGTGCCGACGGCCATGCCGTCGCCGACCTTCACCGCCTTGGCATGGCCGACGAAGTCTTCGACAAACTGCTCATACACCGCCTCTTGCACCAGGAACCGCGTCGGCGAGACGCAAACCTGACCCGCATTGCGGAACTTCGCCGCCGCCAGCAGCTTGGCCGCGGCAGCGACATCGGCATCCTCGAACACGATCGCCGGGGCATGGCCGCCCAGTTCCATCGTCACCCGCTTCATGTGCGCGCCCGCGATCGCGGCAAGCTGCTTGCCGATGGCGGTGGAGCCGGTGAAGGACATCTTGCGGATGACCGGATGCGGAATCAGATATTCGCTGATCTCGGCCGGCACGCCGTAGACGAGGTTGATCACGCCATCGGGCACGCCCGCGTCCACGAAGGCGCGGATCAGTTCCGCCGGGGAGGCCGGGGTTTCTTCCGGTGCCTTGACGATGATCGAGCATCCCGCGGCCAGCGCGGCCGACAGCTTGCGCACCACCTGGTTGATCGGGAAATTCCATGGCGTGAAGGCGGCGACGGGGCCGACCGGCTCTTTGATGACCAACTGATAGACGCCCTCGGCCCGAGCCGGGATGACGCGGCCATAGGCTCGGCGCGCTTCTTCGGCGAACCAGTCGATGACATCGGCGCCGGCCAGCACCTCCATCTTCGCCTCACCCACCGGCTTGCCCTGTTCCAACGTCATCAACGTCGCGATCGCATCCGCTCGGCTGCGCAGAATGTCGGCCGCCTTGCGCATCAGCTTGGAGCGTTCGAAGGCGGACATCTTGCGCCAGATGCCGAAGCCCTTTTCGACCGCCGCCAAGGCGCGATCGAGGTCCGGCTTTTCGGCATGGGCGACACTGCCGATCCGTTCGCCGGTTGCGGGGTTGACCACGTCGATGGTGCGGCCAGCGGCCGCGGGGCACCAGGTGCCGTCGATGAACAGGGAAACATCGGTATACATGGTCTACGCTCCTTTGCGTTGCGGATCATCCGGCGGCCAACTGGCGCCGCCTGGATGTTGGTTCAACCGTCGGATTTTCCACTCTGCCCCGTGCGGAAAAATGATCATCGTCCCCACCCTGATTGCCGGCACCACCGAGCGGTGGTAAAAAAGGCCATGCGCACGATATTCCTGGGCTTGGCCGTTGGTCTGCTGTCTGTCTCCGCCGCGGTTGCCGAACCGGCGGGTGATGGCGTGAAGGTGACGGACGCCTGGGCTCGCGCCTCGGCCGGCGCGGCGAGCAATGGCGCGGCCTATGTCACGCTGACGGGCGGCAAGCAGGCAGACAGCCTGACCGGCGCCAGTACGCCGGTTGCCGACATGACCATGGTGCATCAAAGCGCGATGCAGGGCGGGCAGATGCACATGAGCCATGTCGACGCGCTGGCGGTGCCGGCAGGGCAGACGGTTATGCTATCGCCTGGCGGTTATCACATCATGCTGATGGGATTGCATAAGCCGCTGCAGGCGGGGGATCAGTTTCCGCTGACGCTGACCTTCGCGCATACCCAGCCGACGACCGTGACCGTCACTGTCCGGGCGCTGGCCGGGTCGGACCAGATGGGGTCTGGCCAAATGGGCACTGGCCACACGCACTAGCGCGCCGGTTTCGGCCGGCCGCAAGGCGACGGCGCGGCGTTCAGAGACGGTTGCAGCCCCAAGCATGTCGTGCCACGTCAGCAGCCGCGCCCTTTAGCGACGCCGTCACGCGACACCGTTAAATACCCTTTGGCAGCCGCATCGGGTGGCCCGCCACGACAGCAGCGGGCCAGCGCTTCGTCAGCCGGTGACGTCTTCGGCCAGTTTCAGCATCTTCGCGCAATTCTCCGACTTCCCCGCATAGGCTTTCCAGGCGCTGTCGCGCGCCAGGTCACGCCATTCTTTCAGCATGTCCGGCGTGATCTGGCTGACATTGATGCCGGCCTTCTTGAACTGCGCATCAAGCTGCGCGTCGTCTGCCTTGGCCTGTGTCAGGGCCCAGGGCTCCAAATCCTCGCCGATTTCCATGATCGCCTTCTGCTCGGTGGGCGACAGCGACTCATAGATCGCCTTGGAGATCAGCAGCGGCTCCAGAATGTAGAAGAAGCTGCTGCCCTGGGCGCTGGTCAGGTTCTTACAGGTTTCCTCTAACCGGAACGAGATCAGGCTGGTGGAGCTGGTCACCGCCACATCCATCACGCCGGTTTTCATCGCCATATAGAGTTCATTCGACGGCATGGTGCTGACCGAGGCGCCGGCCGCCTGGAACATATCGTCCATTTCCTTGGAGCCGCCGCGCACTTTCAGCCCCTTCACATCCGCCGGGCGCAGGATCGGGCCGACGCGGGATGCGATGCCGCCTGACTGCCACAGCCAGGTGACCAGTTTGATGCCTTTCGCGTCCAGCACGTCGTTCAGCATTTTGCCGACGGGTGCGGTCTTCCATTTCATCCCCTGCGCGTAGCTGCTGATCACCGCCGGCATGAAGGTGATGTTCAGTTCCGGGATTTCACCGCCGCCATAGGCGGTGGGGCACAGGCTCATGTCCAGCGCACCTTTGCGCAGCCCGCTGATCTGCGCGAAGGTCTTCACCAACGAGGAGTTGGGATAGACGGTGAACGTCAGCGAGCCGTTGGTGCGCTTTTCCACCTCGGCGGCAAATTTGCGGCACAGGCGGTCGCGGAAATCGCCCTCATCGCCGTTCGATCCCGGAAACTGGTGGGAGATATTCAGATTGCGGCCGGCGGCGCGGGCGGTGCCGATGCCGGTGGCCGCGGTTGCGAGAGAGGCGGCGAGCGTGGCTCTGCGTGTCAGCATGGTGCGAACTCCTATGGGTCAGGCGAAACGATAAAGGCGGGCGGCGGTACGGCCGATCTCCGCCCGCTGGGCGAGGTTGGGGATGACGCTGTCGAACCACGCAACGGTCTGTGCGAAGGTGATGGCGTCCTCGTGCCCGACGAAGGGCCAGTCGCTGCCGAACAGCATCCGCTCGGTCCCGGCTTCGCGCAGCAGCGTGGCGGCCAAAGCGGCATGGTTGCAGCCGGGGGAACGATAGGCGCCGGAGACTTTGACCCAGCAGCGGCCGGTCTGCACGCCGCGCAGTATGGCCTGAAACCCGGGCGCATTCTCACCCTGCTGGGGGGTGGGATTGCCGAAATGGTCGATCACCAGATTGGCACCCGAGTCCAGCACCTGCGGCGCTAGGGCGGCGATACGCTCCCCTTCCGCGTAGATGTGCACGTGCCAGCCCAGATCGGCGACGCGGCGCAGCAGGCGGCGGTAGACCGGCGTGGACAGGTCCGGCACGCCGGCGTAGCCGCGCAGGGAAAAGCGGATGCCGACGATGCCGGCTGCGTCCATGGCCTTCAGGCTATAGAGGTCGATATCGGGTTCCACGATCGCGGTGGCGCGCAGGCGGCGATGCTGCGCCAGGGCGCTCAGCGTGTAATCGTTATAGCTGCCCAGGAAACTGGGCGCGGCGATGACGCCGAACAGCACGCCATTGGCATCGAGCGTATCGAGATAGTCATGGGTGGTGAAGGACCGCTGCGGCCGATGGCTGGCATCGCCGACCACGGGCTGGTCTTTGAGGTAGATATGGGCGTGCGTATCGACAAGCGGGCCGACAGAAGCGGTGCGTGGCATTGCTGTTCCAGACGTTTCCGATGACGGTTTAGCGCAGTTTGTCGGGCTTGCGTAGGTGTCTACCTTGGCCGCGCGGTGCGGCGGAACGGTGCCGCGGGAGGGTGCGGCAGCGCAGTCCAGCGGCGCGATACGGCGGCCCAGTGCGGCGGCACGGTGTAGCGGAACGGGGCGGCGGAACGGGGCGGCGGAACGGGGCGGCGATTTGCCGCGGCGGCGGTTAGGCCGCCGGCATCGCCTCGGCCAGCCGGCCGCCGACGCGCAGCGGGGCGATCCGGCGCGCCAGGCCGGTGGCGTCGTCGGTTTCGATAAACACGCCGCAGACGGTTGCCTCGGCCTCGGCCGGTTGCAGCTTGGCGCCGGGCACCTTGCGCCAGAACCGCGCGGTGGCATCGCCCTTCACCATGCCGATCACACTGTCATAATCACCGCACATGCCGGCATCGGACTGGAACGCCGTGCCGCCGGGCAGAATCTGCGCATCCGCCGTCGGGCAGTGGGTATGCGTGCCGACCACGGCGGAAACCTGACCGTCCAGGAAATGCGCGAAGGCCATTTTCTCGCTCGTGGCCTCGGCGTGGAAATCGACGAAAATCGCCTGCACGCCGCCGCCCATGCGGTGCGGTGCCAAGACGTCCGCGATGCCGCGGAACGGGCAATCCAACGGATCCATATACAGCCGGCCCATGGCCTGGATCACCAGCGCCTTGCGCCCGTCCGCCAGCGTGACCACGGTGCTGCCCTGGCCGGGCGCACTGGGCGGGTAGTTCAGCGGCCGCAGCAGGCGCGTGGTTTGCGACAGGAAGGGGATGATCTCTTTGCGGTCCCAGGTGTGGTTGCCCAGGGTCACGACATCGGCGCCGGCATCGAACAGCGCTTGCGCCATGTCGGGCGCCAGACCGAACCCGTGCGAGGCGTTTTCGGCGTTCACCACCGCCAGGTCGATGCCCAGCGTCTGGCGCAAGCCGGGCAGGCGCGTGCGCACTGCATCACGCCCGGAGCGTCCGACGATATCGCCCAGAAACAGAATCCGCATAAAATTTTCCCACACGCTGCGCCGCCGTTAAAGCCCACCCGGCCGGTCGTGCGCCAGTGCCGTCTGCGCATTGGGGGGTGTGGCGGCGTAACCGGCTGCATCCACCCCCCGTATCCGCCCCCCGTATCCGCCCCTTCGCGACGGCAGAGGGCGCGGTTGGCGTCAGGCGCGCCGGATCTCGGGGCGAAAGCGAACGCCTGGGCGTGCAAAGCCGCCGCCGAGGCCGATCGGCGTGCCATCAGCACGCCAGCAGGACGCACCTTCCAGCATGCCATCGTCATGAAAACGGATCGCCCCCATGCCGCCGGCGACATTGCCCACCCGCATGGCATCATGGCCAAACGCCCGCAAGGCGGCGACGGCGCTATCGGCGATGCCGGCCTCGATTTCCAGCCCATAGCCCTGCGTCCAGATGCGCGGGGCCTCCACCGCCTGCTGCACGCTCATGCCATGGTCGATCAGGTTGGAGATCGCTTGCATCACCGAGGGGAAGATGCGCAGCCCGCCCGGCAGACCCAGGGCGAAGGCCGGCTTGCCGTCGCGCAGGACGATCACCGGCGCCATGGAGGATGTCATGCGCTTCCCCGCCTGCACCGAGCTTGCCCGTCCCGGCCGCGGGTCGAGAACATACATGTAATTATTCGGGATCATGCCGGTCCCGGGCACCATGTAGCGGGCGCCGAACAGGCTGTTGATGGTTTGGGTGGAGGCGACGATGTTGCCGAGACCGTCCGCCACCGTCACGTGCGTGGTATAGGCTGATCCTTCCGGTGCGGGTGGGGCGGCGCCGGCCACCGGACCCGCGGCACCGGCGGCGGAGGACCCGGCCGTCGCAACGCCCGCGGCAAAGACATTGGCGCGTTCGGCGGTGATCTCGCGCCGGCGTTCGGCGGCGTAGTCCTTCGACAGCAGGCGTTCCACCGGCACGTCGACGAAGGCCGGGTCGGCGGTGGCGGCGGCGCGATCGGCGAAGGCGATCTTCAGCACCTCGGCCAGCAGGTGCACCGTCTCGGCCGAACCGAACCCCAGGGCGCCGATGTCGAAGCCTTCCAGGATGTTCAGCATCTGGATGACGTGCAACGGGCCCGAGGTCGGCGGCGGCGGGCCGATGATCTCATACCCACGATAGGTGCCGCGCAGCGCCGCACGCTCGATACTCCGGACGGCGGCCAGATCGTCCTGGGTGATGTAGCCGCCCGCGCGGGCCATATGATCGGTCAGCGTGCGCCCCAGCGCGCCGCCGTATAAGACCGCCGGCCCGTCCTTGACGATGCTGCGCAGCGTGTCGGCATAGGCGCCCGCGACTAGGCGCGCGCCGGTAGCGATCGGGCTGCCGCCGGGCAGGAAGACGGCGGCGATTTCCGCATCCAGCGCCATATCGGCGGCGCAGTCGGCGACGCATTCGTGCAGATAGGCGGTGGCGCGGAAGCCGCGTTCGGCGTGGCGGATCGCGGGCTCCATCACATCGGCGCGGGAGAAGGTGCCGAAGCGATCGAGCGTTTCCAGCCAGGCGTGCAAATTACCCGGCGTGGCCACGGCGGTGGGGCCGAGCGCGTTGCGGCGGCCGATGGTGTCCATGGAACCGGGGGGTGCGGCGGGGTCGGGTGTGTAGGTGGTGGGCCCGGTCGCCAGCGGCGCGGTGCTTTGGCCGTCGATCACCGTATGCGTGCCGTCGGCGAGGCGGAGATGCGCCGTGCCGCCGCCCAAGATGCCGACCATCATCGGCTCCACGACCGTCAGTGTGAACAGGGCGGCCACCGCGGCATCGATCGCGTTGCCGCCGGCTGCCAGCATCTCCGCCCCCGCGGCCGAGGCCAGCGGGTGGTTGGTGACGACCATGCCGCGGCGGCCGAAGGCGGGGTGTTTCTCGGTCTGCATGGTTGGTTCCGTCCCAGGTTGCGAAGACAGGGTTGCGCCTTCCGCGGCGTCTGTGAAGCACCCTGCCCGCTTTGACCGTCCCCCCCAGTTTCCTCATCGCTCGGCTGCCGGGGCTTGCCGGGGGACGGACCGCGGATAAGAATGGCGGCTATAACGAGGCCGAGCGGAAAAAGACGGCCGAATAGGGAGGGTATCATGCGGGCAGGGAGGCTTTTTGCCGCCGTTTTCGGCTTTGCGGCTGTTTGGACAACCCAGACGATGGCGGCCGATCCAAAACACTACAGCCTCGGCTACGATCAGCCCCATACCACGGCGTATGGCGTCGGTGCCGACATCTTCGCCGCCAAGCTGTCCGAATTGTCGCACGGTGCCATGGTGATCGATCAGTTCCCCGGCGCGCAGTTGGGCCAGGAACCTCAGATGCTGCAGAAGATCCGCACCGGCGACATCGACTTCATCTTCAGTTCCACGGCCAATGCCGCGACGCTGTCACCCGAGTCCGGGGTGATGTCGATCCATTACCTGTTCCGCTCCGAGGATCATCTGGTCAAGGCGATCGGCGATCCGCGTCTGGTCGGCGCGATGCGCGCGCTGTTCGCCGACACGGTCAAGGATGCGCACATGCTGACGGTGCTGACGCTGGGCCTGCGCCATCTTTACGGCAAGAAGGAAATCCACGGCATCAGCGACATCAAGAACCTGAAGGTCCGGGTGCAGGCGACGCCGACCGAGGACGCGATGTTCCCCGCCTATGGCGCGCAGACGGTGCACATGCCCTTCGGCAGCGTCTACACCAGCCTGCAGACGGGCGTGGTGGACATGGCCGAGAATGGCATCAACGTCTACGACAGCAACAAGCATTACGAGGTGGCGCCGATCATGTCGCTGACCGGGCATGAAGCGAACGCCAACCTGCTGTGGATCAGCGGCAAGCTGTGGGACAGCCTGACGCCGGAACAGCGCGGCTGGGTCGAGGCCGCGGCAGCCGAAGTTGCCACCAAGGAGCCCGCGCAGGCCATCGCGCTGGAGGCCAGATCGCGCGCCAAGCTGGAGAAAATGGGCGTCAAATTCGTCGCCGACGTCGATAAATCCGGTTTCATCAAGGCCGCCGAACCATTGCAGGACAAGATCGCGGCGGATCTTGGACCGCATGCGGTCGAGGTTCTCAGCGTCGTCCGTTCGATCCAGTAATGTCGGTCGAGATCGTTCAAACCACGGACCGGCACCTGAAATGGCCGGTCCTGGACGGGCTGGAGCGCGGCCTGATGATCGCCTGCGGGCTGTGCCTGGCCGGGTTCACCTTCGCCACCCTGGTGGATGTGGTGACGCGTGAAACCGGCCATCCGCTGCTCTGGTTGCAGGAGGTGACGTCAACCTTCTTCGCCTATGGCGTTTTCATCGGCAGCGCCGTCGCCACGCGCCGCAACGATCACTTGTTCCTCTCGGCCTTGACGGAAAAGATGTCCGGTTCGCCGCGCCGCTTTTTCGAGGTTTTCAACCGCTCGGTGGTTCTGCTGGTGGGTCTCGGCATGGTGGTTTTCGGCTGGCAGAACGTGCTGACCGGGCTTGGCAGTTTCCGCATGCCGTCGATGCTGCCGATGTCATATTTGTATCTGGGCATTCCGTTCTGTGGCGCGCTGGTCGCGCTGTTCTCGCTGGAGCAGATCGTCAACGGCTTGCGCAACGGCTTCACGGTGACGCCATGATGATGTCCAACGCCCTGACGTTGGGCCTGATGACGGTGCTGTTCCTCGCCCTTGGTTACCTGGGTGTGCCGGTCGCCTTTGCGTTGATCGCCGGTGTGCTGGTGGGGACGGCCTTCACGCCCATCACCTTGCAATCGATGATGGCGCAGTTGTTCAACGGCATCGATTCCGAAGCGTTGATGGCGATCCCGTTCTTTCTGCTGGTTGGCGAGTTGATGACGTCGGCCAATGTGGTGATCCGGATCGCCGCGCTATCGCAGGCTTTGGTGGGGCATGTCAGGGGCGGGCTGGCACAGGTGACCACCGTCTTTTCGATGTTCTTTTCCGGCATGTCCGGCTCGTCCTCGGCCGATGTCGCGGTGCTGTCGCGGACCATGGCCAAGCCGATGGCGGCCGAGGGCTACCGGCCGGCGTTCACCGCCGCGCTGATTGCCGCTGCCTCCACCATCGCCGCCTTGGTGCCGCCGTCGATCATGGCGGTGGTCTATGGCGCAATCGGCAATGTCTCGATCGCCGGGTTGTTCCTGGGCGGCATCGTGCCGGGCTTGTTCATCGGCTTCGGGCTGATGATCTACTGTTACTTCTTCGGCCCCCGCGGCTTTCAGCGGCCGCGCGCGACGTTCGGCCAGTTGGGTGGGGCGAGCAAGGCGGCGGCGCTGCCGATGATGATCCCGGTGATCCTGCTGGGCGGCATCATGACCGGATGGTTCACGCCGACCGAGGCCGGCGTCATCGCCGTTGCCTATATCCTGCTGATCGTCATCCCCTGTTTGAACCCGGGCCATCTGAAGAAGGTGCCGGCCGACTTCGCCCTGGCCGGCATGGTCTATGCGCTGCCGCTGATCACCATCGCGGCCGCCTCGGCGTTCGGCTGGGTGCTGGCGTATCTGCGCGGGCCGATCGTGGTGTCGGGCTGGATCGAGGGTTTCGCAGGCGACAGTGCCTATCTGACGATGTTCGCGCTGGTGGTGGTGTTCGTCATCGTCGGCGACTTCATCGAACCGGTGCCGGCGATCATCATCTTCATGCCGGTGGTCAATGTGCTGACCGACCAGGCGTCGATCAATCCGGTGCACATGGGTGTGGTGCTGATCGTCACCCTGGCCTTCGGGCTGATTACGCCGCCGTATGGGTTGGCGCTGCTGATGGCATCCAAGTTCCTGGATGTGCGGTTTTCCGACGCGCTGAAGGCGAGTTTGCCGATCTACATCATCTTCTTCGCCGCCATCGCCTTCACGATCTTCTTGCCCGAGGTCGTGCTGTGGCTGCCCAAGCATCTGTTTCCCGAATCGGTGGGCTGTTTCAAATCCCCCACCGGCGCCGGCTACATCTGCCCCTGAGGCAAGAGGCCGCGTGACGGCGGTTGCCGTTAACGTGGTTTTGCGGCGCACTGTTTTCGGGGGGCAGCCGGACCGCTGCGGGTCCGGCGTGGTGGGCGGTATGCCGGCTAGCGCGATACCCTGCCTAGCGCAGGGCGATCGCCTTGACGTCGTCGCCGACGGCATTTTCGAAGGTTTTGAAGTTCTCGGCAAAGCGCGCAACCAGCGCTTGCGCCGTTTTGTCGTAGGCAGACTTGTCGGCCCAGGCTTGGCGGGGGTTCAGCACCTCATCCGGAATGCCCGGGACTTTG
>Ga0164297_10001691_pt1 | contig 22937 bp, 24 predicted proteins | sample GEODES058metaG_FD_113539 | JGI IMG/M metagenome (GOLD analysis project Ga0164297, IMG submission 113539) | Dystrophic lake water microbial communities from Trout Bog Lake, Wisconsin, USA - GEODES058 metaG | ecosystem: Environmental > Aquatic > Freshwater > Lake | place: USA: Trout Bog Lake... | reverse complement strand
CGATTTATCGGGTAAGGCCCCCAAGAGACCATTGGGTTGATAGGCCGGAAGTGGAAGTGGAGCAATTCATGGAGCTGACCGGTACTAATAGGCCGAGGATTTAACTACATTTTTTTAAAAATCGCGTTCACTGTGTGGTTCCCGAGTTACGGTCGGGAACATAAAAACTACATATCGAGTAGACCTATATAAACATAGGATGTTCTGCCAACTCGAAAGAGTTTCGGCGGCCATAGCGAGAGGGAAACGCCCGGTCCCATTCCGCAGCCGGAAGCTAAGCCTCTCAGCGTCGATGGTACTGCAAGGGGGACCTTGTGGGAGAGTAGATCGCCGCCGGACATCATTTATAAAGAGCGCCACTGTCTTGGATAACCAGGACGGGGGCGCTCTTTTTTTGTTTGTACACATATGGATTTGATTCACATACTGATCAATTGCCCACAATTGTTGAATGCAGTTTGCCTAAGTTTCGCAGATGGAAAATAAAGAAGTACTTCGAAATCCTCGAAATGAAGTTTCACTCGAAGGACGTGTAAGCAACGTTCCAACTGAAAAACTTTTGCCCAGCGGTGACTCTGTCGTCGAGTTCCGGATGGTTATAGATCGCAAAGTTGCGCGTACAGATCGCCGGGAAGTAGATACGCTGGATGTTGCAATCTGGCTGGCAAAGGTGAAACCAAGGGCGCTCAAATTGCAGGTTGATGATTGGGTCGCTGTCGAGGGATCTATCAGGCGTCGTTTTTGGCAAGCACCTCAGGGACTTGCAAGTCGTTGGCAGGTCGAAGCAAGCCAATTACGCCGCTTATAGATACGGTTAGCCTATGAACGAATCCACATTAAACGTTGACGGCACCAGTGAATTTCAAGAACTCGATGAGGTACGCGAAGCGATCGCTCTTGTTCAAGTTCTAGAACTGAACGATCACTCCAACGCTTATGATCAGATTCATTCGAAGTTAGAGCAGGCACTTCGTTCAATCGATGGCAAGTAATTTCTCCGCAGGAATTTAAAGAATGAAAACGAGATTAGATGCAGAGCTAGTGCGTCGTGGCTTGGCGCGCTCACGCGATCATGCTGCGGATCTCATTGAAGCCCGTTCTGTACTTGTGAGTGGCATACCCGCGAGCAAACCTGCATCACAAGTTGATGCTGAAACCTCGATAGTTGTTGCAGGCAAGCGCGAGGATTTTGTGTCGCGCGGTGGACATAAGTTGGCTGGCGCGCTTGATCACTTTACCGATGTAGTTCTTGAAGGAAAACGTGCGCTCGATGCGGGAGCATCGACGGGGGGATTTACCGATGTTTTATTGAAACGCGGAGCCCGCGATGTAGTTGCGGTAGATGTGGGTTACGGACAGATGGCCTGGGAACTGCGATCAGATCCTCGAGTGATTATTTTAGACCGCACCAATGTTCGCCACTTGACTCTTGAGCAGGTGGGAGAACCCGCAGATATTGTTGTTGCAGATCTCTCCTTTATCTCTTTAACGCTTGTGCTACCTGCATTGGTCAGTGTTTCTAACCCCCAAGCGGATTTCCTAGTGATGGTGAAACCGCAATTCGAGGTAGGACGCGAGAAACTTGGCGCGGGAGGAGTCGTTCGAGATCCCGAGCTTCGACGTGCGGCAGTCCAAGAGGTGGCGGATTGCGCGTATGACATGGGATTGGGATGCCTTGGTGTCGTGGCAAGTTCGCTTCCAGGACCAGCGGGCAACGTGGAGTATTTCTTATGGCTTCGGCGCGGTAGCGCGGAATTGCAGGAGGAAGATTTAATTTCGGCAATTACCGATGGTCCGCAATAAGTTAATCTTGTTTGCTGGTCTTTGTAAACAGATTCAAAAGGGGGAGATGTGGAACGCAAAGCGCTGCTCGTCGTACACCCCACGCGCGTTGACGCACTGGCCTTTGCCGAAGAGTTTGCGAAAGCTCTGTCCGACGTCGGAATTCTCTCACTCACTAATTTCCCACAAGGATTGACCCATGCACCATACGCGGAGCCAACAAGCGATCTTTCGGGATGCGAGATTGCCGTTGTTTTAGGGGGCGATGGAACGATTTTGCGTGCCGCCGACATAGTGCTCGGTAAAGAGATTCCAATTCTTGGTATCAATCTTGGTAATGTCGGATTCCTTGCAGAAATCGTGCGACCTACTGCCGTGGCGTTGGCGGGGGATATTGCAGTAAAGAATTATCGCGGTGAACCTAGACTTTTACTTGATCTGCAGGTATTTCGCGGAGATGAATTAATAGCCACAGGTTGGGCGCTGAACGAATTTACGATTGAACGTAGCCACGCACAGATGGTCGAACTCTTCGTCCAGATTGATGATAGACCGCTCTCCAGGTGGGGATGTGATGGGGTTATATGCGCAACTCCAACAGGTTCTACTGCCTATGCATTCTCCGCAGGTGGTCCAGTCCTATGGCCTGAAGTGGAGGCTATCGTCGTGCTCCCGCTAGCGGCTCATGCGCTCTTTTCACGGCCGATGGTGATCTCTCCACAGTCGTCAATTGTTATTGATATTGAATCCACGGAAGCGATGATTTCCGCTGATGGCATGCGCAAGATCCCCGTTCTTCAGCAAGATCGCGTCATTATTCGCAAGTCCACCCAGCGCATTGAACTCCTCCACATTGAATCTGCGGTCTTCACCGATCGCTTAGTTGCTAAATTCAAATTGCCGATTGAAGGATGGCGTGGTGAGTGAAGGTTCCACTGATTTCTACGGCCTCGAAGAAATCTCAATTAGAAATCTGGGCGTTATTGAATCGGCCGCGGTTGAATTTAGTGCGGGACTCAATGTTTTAACTGGGGAGACCGGCGCGGGAAAGACCATGGTATTAACTGCGCTCGGATTGATCACTGGGGGAAAGGCTGATTCAGACCGAGTACGTGCTGGTAGCGATCGCCTTGTCGCATCTGGAAGGTTTTCGGTACCGGCACACATTGCAGAATTAGTTACCGAGCAAGATGGAGAATTAGAAGGAAATTCCCTCCTCATATCCAGGACTGTTACGCGAGATGGTAAGTCGAAAGCAACGTTGGGAGGAACGGCAGTAACTGCCGGAAAAGTTAGCGAAGTGACGACAGAACTCCTAGAAATTCATGGACAATCGAGCACCCAGCGACTCTTTAAGCCAAATTTTGTCCGCACGGTTGTGGATCGATACGGAAAGTTGGAGCCACAATTACATGCGGTAAACGATTTTTTTCACCGCTATAGAACTCTCGAGTCACGCATTGCTCAACTTGTCAGGGACCAAAAAAATCGCGAGTCAGAACTAGGAAAGCTAGAAGAGTTTCTGAAAGATTTCCGCGTAATCGAACCAGAGGCCGGAGAACTCGATTCAATCGAGAGCGAACTGGTGCGACTTGGAAGCGTAGATGAGTTGCACCAGGCGGTGGCGACCGCACTCAACCTGCTTGACTCGGAGGATGCGTCGATATCAGTTGCACTGAGTGCTGCGCATCGAACTCTTGAACATGTAGCGGGCAAAGATGCGGAGCTAGATGAAATTGACTCCGCGATTGGTGAGCTAACTTTCGAAATCCAGGAGCAGGTCAGCGCACTGCATCGCCACCTCAGTGCATTGGACGCAGATCCAGCCAGGCTCGCCTATCTGCAGGAGCGAAAGAGCGCAATTAATTCACTTATCAAGAAGTATGGCGTTGGATCAGATCGACAAGCTGCGTTCGACTTGATCCTGAAGGATGCAGAGCAAGGTGAAACGCGAATCGCTGATTTGCAAGGTGGCGAAGATCGCATTGCAGATCTGCAGAAAGAGCTAGACGCTATTTTCAAAGAATTGCACCAGGCGGCCTCAACGTTGAGTTCTTCAAGGTTAAAGGTCTGTGAGAAATTAGCAGAAGCAATTACTGTCGAAGTTCATGAATTGGCGATGCCACATGGACGTGTTTTTTTAAAATTGGAAAGTACTTCTGGGGATTCAATCTTGGATTTTTCAGAATCTGGGATCGACGATATTTCACTCCTGTTCACCAGCCATGAAGGTGCGAACCCAGGGATCTTGACGAAAGTCGCAAGTGGCGGCGAACTCTCACGGGTTCTACTGGCGATTGAAGTTGTACTCGCCTCTGTAAATCCTGTTTCAACGTATGTCTTTGACGAAGTAGATGCTGGGGTTGGCGGTAAAGCTGCAATCGAAGTTGGAAAGCGACTGCGCCGACTGGCAAATCATTCTCAAGTGATCGTGGTAACACACCTTGCGCAGGTAGCTGTTTGGGCAGATCGCCATTTGGTTGTAAAAAAGAGCGAAGGCGGCGCTGTAAGCGTTTCTGATGTATACAGTCTCGACTCTGAGCAGAGAGAAGTAGAGATCGCCAGAATGCTCTCTGGGCAGGAGGAATCTGCCTCTGCGCAGGAACACGCGAGAGAGCTCCTCATAATGGCAAAGGAAAGCGTGATAAGTTAGCGCTCCATGACCAGCACTCATGTGACAAAGCATTTATTCGTAACTGGCGGCGTCGCCTCAAGCCTCGGAAAAGGATTAACGGCCTCAAGCCTCGGCCGGCTCCTCTCCTCTCGTGGACTTCGAGTCACGATGCAAAAACTCGATCCATATATCAATGTCGATCCAGGTACCATGAATCCATTCCAGCATGGCGAGGTATTCGTTACTGACGATGGTGCCGAAACCGATCTGGATATTGGTCATTACGAGCGCTTTCTAAATCGCAACCTTGAAGGTTCCGCAAATGTCACAACGGGCCAGGTGTATTCAAACGTTATCGCTCGCGAACGTCGCGGAGATTACCTCGGGGATACCGTACAAGTCATTCCGCACATTACAAACGAGATCAAAGAACGCATCCGCGCGATGGCGGGGGATGATGTAGATATCGTAATCACCGAAGTTGGCGGAACAGTGGGCGACATTGAATCATTGCCATTCCTTGAAGCGGCGCGACAAATTCGCCAAGATGTTGGCCGCGAAAATGTTTTTTATTTACACGTTTCCCTTGTTCCATACATTGGACCATCAGGGGAGTTGAAAACAAAACCCACGCAGCACAGCGTGGCGGCACTGCGATCTATCGGTATTGCTCCGGATGCGATTGTGATCCGCTCTGATCGAGATATTCCAGAGTCCGTAAAGAAGAAGATTTCCGCAATGTGCGACGTTGATCTCGAAGCAGTGGTTGCGGCTGTGGATGCTCCGAGTATTTACGACATTCCGAAAGTTCTCTATGCCGAGGGCCTTGATGCATATGTCGTGCGTCGATTGAATTTGCAGGTCACTGATGTGGTGTGGGGCGAATGGGATGATTTATTAGCCAAAGTACATCATCCAGCTCACCAAGTAACTGTTGGCTTGGTCGGAAAATATGTTGACCTTCCAGATGCCTATCTTTCGGTGACTGAAGCGCTGCGTGCAGGCGGTTTCGCGAATAATGCGCGAGTTAATATTAAATGGATTGCCAGCGATGAATGTGACAGCGATGAAGGCGCGAAGGCAAATCTCTCTGACGTAGACGCTGTATGCATTCCAGGCGGATTTGGCGTACGCGGCATCAATGGAAAAGTAGGCGCTTTGAAATTCGCGCGCGAAAACAAAATTCCAGCGCTCGGACTTTGCCTTGGATTGCAATGCATGGTCATCGAGGCTGCTAGAAATATGGCAGGTCTACCTCTGGCCAATTCCGCAGAGTTTGATGAATCTACTCCTGATCCGGTTATATCTACGATGGCCAGCCAAGAAGAGATTGTTGCCGGAGATGGCGACATGGGCGGAACCATGCGTTTGGGCCTTTATCCGGCAGATCTTGCAGATGGATCAATCGTCTTGGAACTTTATGGTGCATCTCGCATCCAAGAACGTCATCGCCATCGCTATGAAGTCAACAATAAGTATCGGGAAGTTATCGCGCAGACTGGATTACATTTCTCTGGATTATCTCCAGACGGCCACCTCGTTGAATTCGTGGAATTAGATTCAAAGGTTCATCCATTCTATGTTGGCACACAAGCTCATCCTGAATTCCTCTCACGTCCAACGAAAGCTCATCCGCTCTTTGCTGGCCTTGTGAAAGCGGCGATTTCGCGCAACGACTTGAAATAGTTGTTGCGATGGAAGTTGCCCAGCGCCAAATTCAGGAGTACATCAATTTCCTGATTGTCGAACGTGGGCTGAGTGCAAACACCATTGCCTCCTACAAAAGGGATCTCGCAACTTTTTCAGAGCAACTAGAAGTTTCAAACCTCGCATACGTTTCACCGGCGGATCTAGAGGCGTTTATCGCTTTGGTTAGATCAAAGGGATTGGCAGAGAGCAGTATCGCGCGAATGGTGGTGTCCATTCGAAACGCCGTAGCTTTCACCTGCAAAGAGTTGCAAGTTGCCAACCCAATTACAGAAGTGAAACCACCGAAAGTAAAGGTTCGATTGCCAAAGGCGTTAACAATTGCTGAAGTAACCTCGCTGATAGATGCAACGAAATTTTCAGATGATCCGAAGTCGATAAGGAAGACGGCCATTGTTGAACTGTTATACGGGGCAGGTGCGCGTATTTCGGAGATCGTTTCGCTCAACGTCACCGATGTTATGAAATCTGATGGTGGACAAGTTCCAGCTCTGCGCTTGCTCGGAAAGGGTTCGAAGGTGCGTGTTGTCCCACTAGGCAGGTATGCGAGAGAGGCGCTTGACCAATACCTTGTTCGCGTGCGTCCAAGCCTCGTTAAAAAAGAGAACGGTGCACTTTTTCTCAATGATCGCGGCGGCAGACTTTCTCGTCAAACGATCTGGACAATCGTCCGAGAAGCAGCTGCACTCGCCGGAATAGAGACCGATGTTTCGCCACACTCTTTGCGCCATTCTTACGCTACACATTTGTTAGATGGGGGAGCTGATATTCGAGTTGTACAAGAGCTGCTGGGTCATGCTTCGGTGACCACCACTCAGATTTACACCAAGGTAACTATTGATAAATTGCGTGAAAGCTACTCACAGGCCCACCCAAGGGCGCGTTAGTTAACATTTGGTTTTTGTTTAGCGTCCGCGCAATCTGCGAGCAATGATTGACTGGTCGCCTTTAGATTCCAAATCAGCGATGATGATCGCTAAGGATTCCCGAACAATTCGGCCACGGTCTACGGCTAGGCCCAAGTCTCCACGAAGTGCCAGGCGTGCTTGTTCTAGATCGTAAAGTTCTTCAGGGGAGAGATAGACAGTGATTTTCTCATCATGCTTCTCCCTGCCGCTTGGTGACTTGTCGAATGCATTCACTCGACGGCGCGGAGTGGTTCGGACAGCTTTCTTATTGGAACCCGGATTGATTGGTGCGGCAGGTTCCTCTTCGTGAACCGATGGAGCTACTGCTGGAACCGCGCTTAGATTTCCTAGGGTTGTCGTTTGGCGAAAGAGTTCCTCTGCGCCTGGCAGGCTTACGCGACGGCTCATTTTGCCCCTCCTCGTGAAATAAGTTCTCGTGCCAGGCGACGATAGGAGAGTGCGCCCAGCGAGCTGCTTGCATACGATGTAACAGGTTCACCTTTTACAGTGGATTCTGAGAACCTGACTGTGCGAGAGATGATGGTGTCCAAGAGTTCATCGGGGAACTCATTATCGATCAATTCCAAAACATCTCTGGAATGTCCCGTCTTGCGATCAAACATCGTTGCGAGAATTCCATCGATCACTAGATGAGGGTTCGTATTTTCGCGGATTTTTTCAATGGTGGTCTTTACAAGTGATAGACCGAGTACTGCGAAATATTCGCATTCCATAGGGATCAACACACCATTTGATGCCGTGAGGGCATTGATAGTGAGAGTTCCAAGTGAAGGCGAGCAGTCGATCAAAATGTCGTCATAGAGATCCAAAACCGGAGCGAGGATCTTGCGTAGTTTGTGCTCTTTGGCGATTTCGGTGACGAATGCGGCTTCAGCCGCAGCCAAATCAGCATGACCACGTACAAAGTCAAGGCCAGGCACATTTGATTTAAGAATGAATTCTTTGATGGAAGTCTGTGGATCGTTCAGGAGATACCAGATTGATCCGTATTGCTCTTTAAGTTGAGCAGGTTTGATACCCAAACCGGTAGTCATCGATGCTTGTGAATCGAAGTCGATGAGGAGAACTCGACGACCTAACTCAGCAAGGGCCGCACCTAAGTTGATGGTCGTCGTCGTTTTACCGACACCACCCTTTTGATTGACGATGGAGATAACCCGTGCACCGCCAGCTCCTGGAACAGGGACCGCGCTTGGGAAATCCAAAAGAGGCCTTCCTAATATTCCTGACGTTGTTGCGAGTTCTTCATCTCGATTTGTCGATTTATCAGCGAGTCGAGAAACCTTTGAAGTGCTATTTGCCATGGCGCGGACTTTACGGCGGTGCGCTTCGCATGGCAAGCGCGATGTGAGTACCTTTCTCCCCATGAACGAAGTGACGATTGAGGGAAGTGAATCCGCATTCTCGGTTCACCTCAGCAACTTCGACGGTCCCTTTGATTTGCTTCTGCAGCTCATTTCGCGCCACAAGATGGATATCACTGAGGTCGCACTTGGTGTCGTAACTGATGATTTTATAGCGTATATAAAGGCTTTAGAAGGGTCCGAGGAGGGCTGGGACCTCGATCAGACGACGGAGTTCCTCGTCGTTGCAGCGACCCTCTTAGACCTCAAAGCAGCGCGTTTATTGCCTAGTGGAGAAGTCGAAGATGAAGGCGATCTAGCACTTCTAGAAGCCCGTGATCTGCTCTTCGCTCGGCTCTTGCAGTATCGCGCTTTCAAAGAGATCGCTGCAATATTCCAACAACGGATAGATATTGCCGAGAAAAGTTTCCCGCGCCTGGTGGCAATGGAGAGCAGGTTTGCGCAGCTGCTTCCTGAAGTCTTAATTGGAGTAGGCGTCAACCGTTTCGCAGCCATTGCCGAGCGAGTATTACATCCGAAATCCGCGCCAGTACTTTCTGTCGAACATATTCACCAGCCATTGGTCAGTGTGACCGAAGAGGCTTCCAAAATCGTCGACATTCTTCGCAAGACAGGACGCTCGTCATTTAGATCGCTCATCTCCGATGCGGAGTCGACTCTCGTAGTTGTCGCTAGATTCTTGGCACTGTTGGAGCTTTACCGTGAAGGCGCCCTTCGTTTCGAGCAAGTGGTCGCTTTAGGGGAGTTGCAGATTACCTGGGTTGCAGGCGTTGACGCCGAAGTGACTGTGAGCGATGAATTCGACCTTCCGCCGACCGAAAGCGCTGAAAATGAACCGACCCCTGAGACACAACATGAAACAAAAGAGGATTAAATGTCTGAATTAGAACTTTATAGATCTCTTGAAGCGATCCTTATGGTTGTAGATGAACCGGTAACAGTGACTGTGCTTGCTCAGATAACGGAAGTTCCAACCGAAATGGTGGTGACCGCTCTTCAAACTCTGGCAATCACCTACGAGGAACAGGGTAGGGGTTTCCAACTCAAAGAGATTGCGGGCGGCTGGCGCTTCTACAGTCATCCGGACCAGGCTGCTTTAGTGGAGAAGTTTGTCTTGGATGGTCAACAAACCCGCCTTACTCAGGCTGCATTGGAGACTTTAGCTGTGATTGCTTACCGCCAACCAGTCTCACGCGCAAGAGTTTCTGCGATTAGAGGCGTGAACGTGGAAGCGGTCATGAAGACTTTGCTCACACGAGGACTTGTCGAAGAACGCGGGGTAGAAAGTGAAACCGGCGCGATCCTTTATGGGACGACGAGTTACTTTTTGGAGAAAATCGGTATTAATAGCATTGAAGATCTGCCTGCCTTGGCACCCTTCTTGCCAGATGTAGACGGCCTTGATGAAGTCTTGGCCACTCTCACTGACTGATTATTAATCTCAAGTAAGGATGTAGACTTACCTCCCTCGACCCACTGTATGGGTCGCCCACGCCCACCTTGGCCGTGATGAAAGGAAGTTATGTCACTTATCAGACTCCAGAAAGTCCTTGCAGATGCCGGTGTAGCTAGCCGCCGAGCAAGTGAACAACTCATTCTAGAAGGCAGAGTCTCTGTCGACGGTGTCCAAATTCGAGAACTTGGCACCAAGATTGATCCGGAAATATCTCAAGTGGAAGTTGATGGTGAGTCAGTTTCACGAAAAAAGACCAAAGTTTATCTGGCATTTAATAAACCTATGGGGATTTTGTCGACCATGTCAGACCCTGATGGGCGCCCTTCTCTCGGTGATTACTTTAAGGATAGGAACGAAAGACTCTTTCACGTAGGTCGTCTGGATCGGGAGAGTGAGGGGTTGATTCTGCTCACAAATGATGGTGATTTGGCCCATCGCGCTACCCATCCTTCATATGGAATGGTGAAGAAGTATCTTGTGGAGATCGAAGGGGTGCCGACAAAGGATGATTTAGGGAATATTGAAAAGGGAATCGCATTGGACGATGGTTTGGCCAGAGCCCTTGAAGTGAAGTTACTTCGTGAAATCAGCCCTAAACATTCATGGGTCGAGATCTCTATTCATGAAGGTCGCTACCACATCGTGCGCAGAATCTTTGAATACCTAGAGCTTCCCGTACTTCGCCTGATCCGAACAGAGTTTGGACCTATCAGCATGGGTGAGACTGGAATAGGCAGATATAGAAAGCTCAACGAAGTGGAGTTGTCTAATCTGTTTACTGCTTTACATTTAAAACAATAAATCTATATTAGTGAAAACTATTTATCGACATAGACCATATTCTACATTCTATAAAAAAGGATTTATCGATAATTTTACGCGCAATGTGTGTGTAGAATATCGATAAATACATCTTTATAAAACTGAAGGATTCTTGTTTCAGCGAAGAGTTCGGCTTAAAAAATAGATAAATCTATAAATATTTTTACATATAACTTTCTAAGTGACTTTTAGGAAAATGAGGAGATATTTTCATTGGCTACGGTTACTGTATCGCCATGAGAGTGAGAGCTATCCGGGGTGCAACCCAACTCCAGACTGATGATGTGAGCGAGATGTCGGATGCTGTGACATCTCTTCTCTCCGAGCTATTTGAAAAGAACCAAGTCGCGAAGGAAGACCTCATTTCGATTTTCTTTACGGCCACAACCGATTTGCGCTCGGATTTCCCGGCAGCTGCAGCTCGTAAATTGGACCTGGGCGATATCCCGTTGATGTGCGCCCAGGAGATTCCGGTTTTAGGTTCACTTCCTCGTGTCGTTCGTGTGATGGTTCACGCCTATTCCGAGCTTTCTCATGGTGAAATCAGACATGTTTACGCTCGTGGGGCCGAGGTTTTACGTCGTGATATCGCTCAATAATGAATGATTCTGCACCTATTCACCATGTAAAGGTCATTGGCGCCGGCCTCATTGGCACGTCTATCGCCTTGGGCCTTAAGAGCGCGGGTTACGTACTCACGATCGAGGATGAAGATATTTCAGCTGAAGAGATAGCCCAGGACCTCATTGGGCAGAATCGTGGATTCGATCTAGCAGAAGGATCAGATGAGGTAATTCCTGAACTTATAATCATTGCAACCCCTATTTTGGCTGTGCCAAACCTCGTTAGGGAGGCTGCGGAGCGTTACTCTGCAGCGAGAGTTATAGATATTGGCGGATTAAAGTCTGATGTTGTACGAGAGGTCGAGAAGTTTCCAGAGATTGCTAAACGTTTTTGCTCGACCCATCCCATGGCAGGTCGTGAGATTTCCGGAGCCCTAGCTGCTCGTGGTGACCTCTTCGAGGGTCGGATCTGGATTTATACACCCTTGTCAGGCACTGAAAGTCGAACAGTTGATTCAGCTCTTGAAGTAATTACTGCGCTTGGCGCTATCCCTGTCCTTCGAGGGGCTGTTGAACATGACCGAATTATTGCTGGAATATCGCACATGCCCCAGGTAGCAAGCTCTTTGCTATCGGCGACGCTCAAGGACATGAGCGTTGAAGATTTGGGCTTAGCGGGAACCGGCCTTAGAGATGTTTCGCGTTTGGCAGCATCCAATCCGGATCTCTGGGCTGAACTACTCCATGCGAATAGGGCGTCGCTGCTTCCATTTCTTGAGGAATTTACAAACATATTAAATGATTTATCGACATCTCTACAAAACGATGACCTTCGTAAGACCCATGAAATCCTTGAAGCAGCCAGGGTCAACCATCGCCGAATCCCCGGAAAACACGGGGGAAAAAAGCGCGATTACTGGTACTTGCCGATCATCATCGACGATAGACCTGGTCAACTCGCTGCAATCTTTGATGCCTGCAATGAAGTAGCCGCAAACGTTGAAGATCTTTCCATCGAACACACCCCAGGACAGGAGAGTGGTTTAGTCACCCTCGCGCTTTCGAAGGTAGATGCGATGAAGGTGTTCGATCACCTTTTAAATGCCGGGTGGAAGGTTCATCAACCGAGAGAATCGATTGGCTAACTAGCAGCAGCAACCTACTGTGGGGCGTTTACTTATATAAGCCATTAAGGTTCTCGTATGTCGACCGTCGTAATTACCATTGATGGTCCTAGTGGATCGGGTAAATCTTCCACCGCTAAAGCAGTAGCTCAGCGCGCCAACTGGAACTATCTTGATACCGGCGCCTTATATCGAGCAATAACCTGGCTTGCTATCAATAACGCCATTTCTGATCCGGATGAGCTCGTGGAGTTTGCGCGCACAAGAACTATCACATTCAACTGTGACCCGATCGAGCCCCGCATCTTTGCTGGGGATACCGACCTGACAGATGAAATTAGAAGTGCACGAGTAACGGATAATGTTTCGCAATACTCTGCTCTGCCGGCAGTGCGGAAGTATTTGTTAGGTTTGCAACGGGAGATTATTGAAAGAGCTCCACGTGGAATCGTTGTTGAAGGTCGTGATATCGGCACGGTTGTGGTTCCCGATGCGCCACTCAAGATCTTTCTGTATGCAGACCTGCAACAGAGGGCGCTTCGCAGAGAACGAGAGCTAACGGACTCGATTTCGACATCTGTTGTTGAACAGTCACTAGCCCAGCGGGACCACATTGATTCAACACGTACGGTTTCACCGCTCCGGATGGCCGATGATGCGATGGAGATTGATTCAACGCTCTTGGATCTTCCGGAGGTCGTTGAAGTTATTTGGCAGTGGGCGAAGGAACGATCACTCATTGGGTTGCCCAAGGTTGCTGTTATCGGTCGCCCCAACGTTGGAAAATCCACACTCGTTAATCGAATTATCGGACGACGTGAAGCAATCGTTGAAGATACTCCTGGCGTTACCCGTGACCGCGTGAAATATGAGGCGGAATGGAACGGTCGAAGTTTCATTCTCATTGATACAGGCGGTTGGGAAGTTAAACCTGAGGGGATTTCAGAGAAGATAACCGCCGGAGCCGAATTAGCGATTGCGGAAGCAGATGTAGTGATGTTCGTTGTCGATGCGCAGGTAGGCGCGCTGGACGAGGACGGTTCACTTCTGACACTGCTTCGGAAATCAAAGAAGAAAACCATTCTTGTCGCGAACAAGGTTGATGGAGTGAATGAAGAGCAGAATGCGCACGCGCTATGGAACCTCGGGTTAGGAGAGCCACACTTTGTTTCAGCGCTTCATGGTCGCGGCGCTGGCGACCTTTTGGATCTACTTATCGAAGAACTTCCCGAAGTTGGATCGGAACTCCCCGATGACGGTTTTAGGAGAATAGCGATTGTGGGACGACCCAACGTTGGGAAATCGAGTTTGCTCAATGCTCTTGCTGGAGAATCACGAGTACTCGTTGACGATGCCGCCGGAACAACGCGCGATCCAGTAGATGAACTTATCGAATTAGGTGGGGATACCTGGCGGTTTATCGATACAGCCGGAATACGAAAGCGTGCAATTCATGATAGCGGAACTGACTATTACGCCAGTCTGCGCACTGCTTCGGCACTTGATAGGGCAGAAGTCGCGGTGATTGTTTTAGATGCATCAGTTCCCCTTACCGAGCAAGATTTGCGAATCGTTACCATGTCTGAAGAGGCGGGTCGAGCCATGGTCTTGGTGATGAACAAGTGGGACATGGTTGATGATGAACGCCGCGAGCAACTCGACAAAGAGTTGGAACGCAACCTCGAGCGTTATCCATGGGTCCAACGAGTTAATCTTTCAGCAAAGACTGGGTGGCACCGTGATCGTTTAGCGCCAGCCTTGCGGACCGCTTTACGAAATTGGGAGAAACGCATTCCCACCTCCAAACTCAATGCCTTCCTTGGGGCGCTTATCGCCGCCACTCCGCCACCAGTTCGCGGAGGTAAGCAACCAAAGATTCGATTTGCGACACAAGCGACAATAGCCCCACCAAAGTTTGTCGTCTTTTCCAGCGACTGGGTTGAGCCGAGTTATCGCCGATTTATTGAGCGCCGAATCCGCGAGGAGTTTGGCTTTGATGGAACCCCCGTCGAAATTTCAGTCAAGATACGCGAGCGAGAAGAACGTCCTCGGTAAATGCAAGATAGATCTTCGCGAATTGCGACAATTCCAAATTTCTTGACCCTGATTCGAGCAGGTGGAGTTCCAGTTTTTCTCTGGCTTCTATTGAAGGAAGATCTCAAAGGGTGGAGTTACTTGGTTTTGGCCGTTGGTGCTTGGACCGATTATTTTGATGGAAAGATCGCCAGATGGCTCCACCAAGAATCAAAATTGGGAGCTGCCATGGATCCGGCGATCGACCGGGTTTATATTGCGGCAACTGTCGTGGGGCTGGCTATCAAGCACTACATCCCTTGGTGGATGGTGATCATTTTGGCTGCACGTGATCTCTATATGGTCTTCTTGCTTGCAGCGTACCGACGTTCCACTGGTCGAAACTTTGAAGTGACATTTTTGGGCAAAACGGCGACATTTAATCTTTTGTATGCCTTCCCTTTTTTGCTGCTGAGCAGTCAAAGCGCTTGGGGTAAATTTGCTCACACATTTGGTTGGGCATTTGCTATCTGGGGGATTGGCTTATACCTGTTAGCAGCACTAGATTATTCACGGATTCATATACTCAAGAAATAAACAATTCAAGAAATATAAAGGAGCGCACATGTCACAGGTTCCAGGTGATCTCAAGTACACCAAGGATCATGAATGGATTCGTGAAGAATCTGGAGAGAAATTTCAGATCGGCATTACGGATTATGCCCAAGGAGCCCTCGGAGACATCGTTTACATTCAACTTCCAAAAGTTGGTGAATCAGTGAAAGAAGGTGCTGTCTGCGGAGAAGTTGAGTCCACAAAGTCAGTCTCTGAAATTTATTCGCCCTTAACGGGAACAGTCGTTGAAGTCAATACTGCTTTGGATAAAACCCCAGAGCTCATTAACCAAGATCCCTATGGGGCTGGTTGGATTGCAATTATTGAAACGTCTGGTGCGCCACAAGATTTACTTTCGGCTACAGACTATGAAAATTTGACGGCTTGATTTTTAGGAGCGCTGTCAATACTGTCAGCCTCTACTCGAGATTGGGGAAATTGTATGGAAGAGTCAAAAGCTCCCAAGTCGAAACCCGATCTCACCTCGACGATTCATCTCTCCGCGCTCCGATCAGTCCCAAAGCCTCGTCCGCTTGAAGAGATTTATGGGCAACTGACGCAGGAAGAGCGTGAGATCGTCAGCCAACTTCCTGCGCGTTCTGGAATGTTTATTGTAATTGCTGGACCCAGCAGGGGATCGCGCTTCTTAATCGACGCAGATTTCACATCTATCGGACGCGATGTAGCGAGTGACATTTTCTTAGACGATGTAACGGTCTCTAGAAAACACGCCAAGATTGTGCGAAACTCTCAAGGTGGATTTAAGGTTGAGGATCTTGGAAGTTTAAATGGTAGTTACGTGAACGCACATCAAATTACTGAGGCAGATTTAACAGTTGGCGATGAAATTCAAATTGGAAAATTTCGCCTGACATATTTTAAGGGGAGGGCAAGCTAGTGGCAGTTCCAGCTCGCGCGTATCTAAGTATCGGGGAAGTCTTAGGAAAGTTACGCTCTGAATTTCCGGACATCACGATTTCAAAGATCCGCTTTCTGGAATCTGAAGGTTTGATTGAGCCACAACGCACGCCTTCTGGTTATCGCAAGTTCACTGGCGTTGACCTAGAGCGCCTTCGCTATGTGCTTACAGCGCAACGCGATCAGTATTTGCCACTTCGCGTGATTAAAGAGAATTTGGACGCATTGGATCGCGGTCTAGAACCGGCTGCCACTCCGGGAGTTGCGGCAGCGCCGCGTCTAGCTACGGTTGATGGCGAATTTGCTCCGCAGCACTTTGCAGTGGAAAGTGAACTCCGTTTATCTCGTACCGAACTTTTGGAATCTGCAGGTTTAAGCGACGAAGAGCTCACAGAGATCGAGTCTTACGGGCTGATCTCGATAAAGGGCCGTTATTACGATGGGGATGCCCTTGCCGTGGCCAGAACGGTTGCTGCTATTTCAGCATTTGGCATAGAGGCGCGCCACCTGCGTTCCTTCAAATCGGCCGCCGACCGCGAAGTTGGACTGGTTGAACAAGTAATTACGCCACTCTTGCGCCAAAAGGGTTCTGATGCAAAAGCCCGGGCAGATGAGGTCTCTAATGAACTTGCATCTCTATCGGTAAAACTTCATGCGGCTCTGGTTCGAGCCGGACTTCACCGCTCCAAGTAGCCTCCCTAGATATACCCTTGCGACCATGAGCATTCCTGTTGAGGTTATTGGGGTTCGAATTGAGATGCCCTCAAATCAGCCAATTGTCCTTTTAAAGGAGATCGAGGGAATTCGCTATCTGCCTATTTGGGTTGGTGCAGTCGAGGCGTCGGCAATTGCTTTCGCACAGCAAGGCGTCGAACCAACTCGGCCACTGACTCACGATCTCTTCAATACAGTCCTCAAACTTTTAGATTCCAAGCCGATCAGGGTGGACATTTCTGAGCTCAAGGACGGAGTTTTCTACGCTGAGCTTCACCTCCATGGGGGAGTGAGTATCTCTGCCCGTCCAAGTGATGCGATCGCCCTTGCTTTGCGAGCCGGAGCGCCGATTTTTGCGGCAGAATCCCTCTTTGCCCAGGCGGGCATCGAGATCCCTGATGAGGCAGAAGATGAAGTGGAAAAATTCAGGGAGTTCCTAGATCAGATCAATCCAGACGACTTTGCCTCGTAATCCTTGAGAATTAAGCCTCAACTAAAGGTTTAAACTTTTTCGTGTCTTAACACTTATTTTGATTGCCGCGGATTTATGATTCTCCTAGCCTTGCAGTGCCGACCTCCGTCGGCTTCCCTCACAAACGAATAGAGTCGATGTCATGAAATCTGATGATCTCTCCGCTAGTCAGTCGTCGGTTGAAATTGGATACCGCGGTGCTACGGCCTGCGTTGCCGCCGGAATCACGTATCGTCAACTCGATTATTGGGCGCGAACAGATTTAGTTTCACCGAGTATTAAAAGTGCCACTGGGTCAGGTTCGCAGCGACTTTATAGTTTCAGAGATATTCTGGTCTTAAAAATTGTTAAGCGTCTGTTAGATACCGGGGTTTCACTTCAGAACATTCGTTCCGCTGTCATGCACCTTCGCCAACGTGGTGTCGCGGACTTGGAGAGCATGACGCTGATGAGCGATGGGGTATCCATTTACGAATGCAATAGCCCGGATGAAATTATCGACTTATTGCAAGGTGGCCAGGGAGTCTTTGGAATCGCAATAAACCGAGTATGGAATGAGGTTGAAGGTTCCCTCGCAACTTTGCAAGGAGAGTCGGCACACGATGGGTCGATTATCACATCCGCTGAAGACGAATTAGCTAAGCGTCGGGGACGCAAAGGCGCCTAAAACTCTTTATCCTTTCCCATGTTGCAGGTTAAAGAACGTGCATTGCGTTCTTTACGCCATCATTCTTAGGGGGATAGGTGTCACTTCGAGAACACTTCGTCGATCGTCATATTGGTCCAGATCAAGAGCAAGTCAGCGCCATGTTGCGCGAACTGGGTCATACATCTCTCGAGGAATTGATTTCACAGGTCGTACCCGAAAATATCGTTATCAGCAAAAAGTTGATCGATACTTTGCCAGCCGGCATTTCCGAAGTTCAGGCAATTGCTCGACTTCGCGAATATGCAGCCGAAAATTCTGTCATGCGTTCCTATATCGGAACTGGGTACTACGGAACGATCACTCCACCAGTTGTCCTGAGAAACATTTTAGAAAATCCCGCCTGGTACACGGCGTATACCCCTTATCAACCTGAAATTAGTCAAGGTCGCCTTGAAGCCATCTTTGCATTTCAAACTGTCGTTGGAGATTTGACCGGTCTACCGATTGCAAACGCGTCGATGTTGGATGAAGCAACCGCAGCAGCAGAAGCTATGACATTAGCCAGGCGTGTGTGGAACGGTAGCGATGAAGCCGCGTTGTTTTTAGATTCCAACCTTCATCCGCATGTTAAGGCGGTTGTTCATACTCGCGCTAAGCCGCTCAATATTCCTATCATCGAGGGGAATATAAAGACTCTAGAAGATCTCGGTGGAATGAAGGATGCAATTTTCGGGGCGATCTTTGCGCACGTTTCGACATTTGGATTAGTTGCGGACCTCAAGAATGCGATTGAACTCGTTCATGAATGCGGTGCGCTAGCAGTTGTTGACTGCGATCTATTGGCACTCACACTGTACGCGTCACCTGGTGAATTAGGTGCTGATGTTGCTGTTGGATCCGCACAACGTTTCGGCGTACCCATGGGCTTCGGGGGACCACACGCCGGCTTCATGGCCGTGAAAACTGGATTAGAGCGTTCACTTCCTGGCCGTCTCGTTGGTCAAAGCGTCGATGTGCATGGAAATCCTGCATTCCGCTTGGCTCTTCAAACTCGTGAGCAACACATCAGGCGTGATAAGGCGACATCAAACATCTGCACGGCGCAAGTACTTCTTGCGGTTATTTCTGCTTTTTACGCAATGTGGCATGGCCCAATTGGTTTGAAGAATATTGCAACCAGGGTCCGTAGCAATACCCACTCATTGCGCAACTCATTGGCGCACGGTGGTCTGAAAGTAACGATGGGGGAGGTATTTGATACCTTCGTCGTCAACGAAATCGATAGCGCGGCAATTATCTCCAAGGCATCAGCACTAGGAATCAATTTAAGAAGGATTTCAGATAATTCAGTTGGAGTCTCATTAGATGAAAGCGTCACGGCTGTTGATCTCGCGGACCTTGCGACAGTCTTTGGTGTGAATCTTGTATCCGAAGTTGAAGAGATTCCAGTAGCCCTGGAACGTTCATCGGATTACCTCAAGCATCGACTCTTCAATACTTATCACTCCGAGACTTCGATGCTGCGATACATGCGGACATTGGCCGATCGAGATCTGGCGCTTGATCGCACCATGATTCCACTCGGCTCATGCACCATGAAGCTCAATGCTACGACAGAGATGATTCCAATTACATGGCCAGAGTTTGCCTCCCTCCATCCATTTGCTCCAAAGGAGCAGAGCGTTGGATATCGCAAGTTAATTCAAGAGCTCTCTGATTGGCTTATCGAAATTACCGGTTACGACGCCGTTTCACTTCAACCAAACGCCGGTTCGCAAGGGGAGTTCGCTGGATTGCTTGCAATTCGAAATTACCTCGATCATAAAGGTGAACACGAGCGCGATATCTGCCTCATCCCATCCAGCGCTCACGGTACAAATGCTGCGAGTGCGGTCATGGCCGGAATGAAAGTTGTAGTTGTTGCGTGTGATGATGCGGGCAATGTGTCAATCACGGATATGAAAGAGAAAATTGCTCAGTACGGCGATCGGTTAGCGGCATTAATGGTCACATATCCATCCACGCACGGAGTGTTTGAGGAGACGATTTCAGAACTCTGCGCGATGGTGCACGATGCAGGTGGACAGGTCTACGTTGATGGCGCGAATCTGAATGCGCTAGTGGGCCTGGCACAACCTGGAAAGTTTGGCGCAGATGTGTCACATCTGAACCTTCATAAGACTTTCTGTATCCCACATGGCGGTGGAGGACCAGGTGTTGGTCCAGTAATTTCACGTGCTCACTTGGCGCCTTATCTTCCAAATCATCCATTGGATCCCACAGTTGGCAGTGCCACTGGTCCTGGGCCAGTAAGTTCAGCGCCATTTGGTTCCGCGGGAATTTTGCCGATTTCCTGGACATACATTGCAATGATGGGGGGAGAGGGGCTTACTCGCGCTACTCAAGTTGCGATCCTTTCTGCAAACTACATCGCAAAGAAATTGGATCCACATTTTCCAGTTCTCTATAAGGGCGCACACGGATTTATTGCGCACGAATGTATTGTCGATTTGCGTGACCTCACCAAGCACACTGGTGTAACTGTCGATGATGTTGCGAAACGTCTGATGGATTTCGGTTTCCATGCTCCAACTGTCAGCTTCCCGGTAGCGGGAACGTTGATGATCGAGCCGACTGAATCAGAAGACATTGGTGAGTTGGATCGTTTCATCAATGCGATGATTGCGATCCGAAACGAGATCGCCGAAGTCGAGGCCGGTGCCATCACAATTGAGGAGAGTGCCTTACGTCATGCTCCACATACGGATTCCGATTTGCTTCGTGCTGACTGGGATCGCAAGTACTCTCGAGAATCGGCTGCCTATCCGCAAGGTGTTGATACCCAGATCGCCCATAAAGGTAAATATTGGCCGTCTTCTGGTCGTATCGATGGTGTTTTTGGAGATCGCAATCTAGTTTGCTCGTGCACCCCAATTGAGGAACTTGCAATCAACGTATGATCGCCGTCGCATGAAGAATGCTGTCTCATGACGGACATCGCTGGTGTCGACTACGTTGCAAAACGATGCGATGTTGATTTTGAGATCGATGGGGATATAAAGAAGGCTTTTTGGCAAAACTCATCGTGGAGCACGCCTTTTGTCGATATGGCGACTGGCAAAAAACCTAGACTTGAAACGCGATGTGCAATTCGGTGGAATGATTCAACTTTGTACATCGCCTTTGACGTGAAAGAACCACGAGTCGAGGGCGAACTTCGCCAAAGGGATTCCCTGATTTTTCTGGAAAACGATGTCGAACTTTTCATTGATGGGGGAGACTCGTATTACGAGCTTGAGCTCAATGCACTCAACACAATCTATGAGGTCTTTTTCATCTGGCGCGATTCTTTCCCTAATCCGACGAAGTTCCCAGACTCAGTTTTCAATCTAAGTGCCCCGGACGTGTACACCTTTGGTGGGGATTATGACCGAACCGGGGAAAACTTTTGGGTGGGTACCCACCCGCGGGGAGTCCGTTGGGCATTTAGGGGATTCGATATGCCGGGCCTGAAAACGGCCGTAAAGGTCTATGGAAGCTTAAATGACCCCCAATCATTAGCCGAAGGCTGGGGCGTGGAAATAAGCTTGCCATGGTCAAGCCTTAAGCCTTTGGCAAATGGCCGGTCGCTGCCGCCATCTGATGGTGATATTTGGAAGTTCTTTTTGGGTAGATTTCAAAAGGAATTTATTGATGGTGCAGAGGTGCAACCACATCCTGCGAGCGCACTCCGATCCCACGGGGTTTATGACACCCATTTACCTGAGCAGTGGAGCGCCGTTTCTTTTAACTTTACATAATGTAGATTATCGGCGAAATACCATACGGCGGAAACCCCACGCGGTTGTCATCGCAAAAGCTTCAATGACTATTCGTTTGCTCATTTTCGAGGCTCCAGCGACCCTTTCAACGAATGTTATGGGCACTTCTGTGATCTCTAGTCGATGATTGAGCGCGACCCGAACTATCTCAATTTGAAAACCATAACCTTTGGTTTCGATCGATGTTTCAAGGATGATTTCAATGAGTTTTCTATTTAATGCCCGATACCCACTCGTTAAATCTCGATATTGGACCCCTAAAGCTTTGCGGGCATAGATGGTGCCGAATCTGGACAAAAGACGACGGTGAAACGGCCAATTAACTACTTTTCCGCCATCCATCCATCGAGTTCCGATGACCAAATCAGCCGCATTGCTCGTTTTGATAATTCGAACTAGTTCTTCGGGTTGATGACTTCCGTCTGCATCCATTTCTATAAATGTCTCGTAACCACGATCAAATCCCCAACGGAAACCCTGCAAATATGCCGGCCCCAAACCGGATTTCTTCTCATTATGAATGATGTGAATGCGGTCATTCACAAATTTATCGACAATATTTCCGGTCCCATCGGGGGAATTGTCATCAATTATCAAAATATCGAGATTGAGATTTGTTTCTTGGATTCGGCGAATTACATCGGTGATATTCGCAGCCTCATTGTAAGTCGGGATAATGATGAGAGTTTTCATACCTTTATCTACCAACCCAACGCCTGAATCATGCGATCAATAGACGCACCTAATCCATAATCCGCCTTAAATTGCCAGATCTTTTCCATACCTTCAGCAGAAGGGTTTTTGGGAAGTGAGATCGACATGGGAGGAATGGGAACGTCCAGCGCGCAGTGCACTAATTGTGGCGCAATCGCAACATAATCAGCGCCTTCAATCAGTTTCTTGCGAATGTTTGCAGTAAGTCGCTCATCACCATCAATTGCAGCTTGAAGTGCTTCTTCAATTGTCTTGAAATTATTCGCGATGAGAGCTGCGCCTTTCTCTCCAATTCCCTTCACGCCAGGTAAACCATCAGATGCATCCCCGCGAATCATCGCGAAGAGTGCATACCTCTCCCCCGGAATTCCATAGCGATTTGCTATCCACGCGCGATCTACGAGATCGTGGTTTGAGATTCCTTTTGCAAGGTAGACAATCTTTACGCGTCGCTTATCATCGACGAGTTGAAAGAGATCGCGATCCCCTGTTGCTACAAAGGTTGGGCCGCGTTCCTTAACACTAAAAGTAGCCATGATGTCGTCTGCTTCATAGTCATCGACGCCCAGCATTGGAATCCCGAAGGCATCGAGAATATCGAGCAATATCGGAATCTGCGGTGTGAGTGTTTCGGGTTCTTCTTCCTCGCCACTTTCATCG
>Ga0164297_10001690_pt1 | contig 22944 bp, 4 predicted proteins | sample GEODES058metaG_FD_113539 | JGI IMG/M metagenome (GOLD analysis project Ga0164297, IMG submission 113539) | Dystrophic lake water microbial communities from Trout Bog Lake, Wisconsin, USA - GEODES058 metaG | ecosystem: Environmental > Aquatic > Freshwater > Lake | place: USA: Trout Bog Lake... | reverse complement strand
AAGTTTTAAGTTAGCATACTCTACTACATTAGTTCCAATTCTAGTTTTAACTTTAAGATCATCATAACTGATTTTTTTAAGTACCTCAAATCTATTAGCAAGTCTTGGGTATTTATTTAAAAGTTCAGTGTATCTTTTAGCATAGTTATTTTCTGGATCTTTGAATAAATGATACAAGTTGAATGTATTATCCAATGCTTTGTTTGCTAAAAATTCTTCATACTCAGCTTTGTCTTGACCTTCAGTTTTAGGATATTGACTTCTCAAGTATTCTCTTTCAGCAACAAACTTTATATATTGAGACAAGTTGCCTTTGCGGTTAGTTAGAAAAGTACCTGCTGGTAAAGGGTGTAATCCCAATTTTTCATAACTATTTTCAGCTTCACTATTTATCATCCAAGTTTTATCTTCAAACTCTTGTTTTAATCTAGCTTCATCAATATAAAGTGTACCATTTTTAACAAATGCTCCAATTACATTAGACTTCATTTGAGCTGTAGACATTTTTGTAGAATTCAAAGACATGTAGCTATCAGACTTAGTATATTTTCTAATAGCATTTTGTAACAAGTACATCACCAAGTCATTTCTGAAAGTAGAACTGAAAACATCTCTTTTGTTTTCTCCTACAGTATCTTTCATTTCTTGAATGATACCCATTCCTTTATCCATCAAATATTGGCTAACAGCCTTGTGGTATCTTAATTTGAATAAAGGTCTGCTTATTGACAGTGCTAGAGGACCATTAAAGAATGAAGATATTACAGAATCTTTTAAAAACTTTTCTACAAGGTAATTTAAACCTGGATCTTGACCTAAGTTTTCTAAATTAGATTCAGTTTGTTCTACATCAGATAATACAGATTTTAAACTTGTATCAGGGTTAGCATTCATTTTTACTTGAGTAATACCCTTAATATGATCTTCAATATGTAGGAAGTGTAAGAACATAGCTTTAGAAAGATCAGATTTTGCAGCTTTTGAATTTGTCTTGTAATCCTTTATAAGCTTGTACATTTCAGCCTCCGTGAATTCTTTATTCACTCTATTTCCTAAATAAGCATTTAGTTTCTTTTCAGCATCTGTATAAATTGTATCCTGGTTAGCTTTAGCTGTAACATCATTTCCAAAATATTTACGGAAAATGTTTTTAGCTGCATTCAGTTTAACACCACCAAATTTAGGTACTTTGTTAAGTACTTCTGCATAAGCTGAAGTTGCAAGCCTTTGTTCTTTCACATACTCTCTTACAAGTGGTTGTGATACAAAGTAAATTGCTTCTTTAATTGGAACACCTGTTTTAGCTAAGTAAGTTAAGATCGGAGCCACTTCATAGTTACCTTGGATAAAGAAGATCCATGCATCTTTTTCAACATCCACCCAACCATTCATTGCTTGAGAAAAGATATCTGCAATTTTGTTATACATGTCAACATCATATCTGTTTGATAAAGAAATTCTTTTTTCTCCATCAACATCAATAGTGTTGTGTCTTAATGCTAATCTTACTTGTTTTGTTATTTTTTTACCTAGATATTCTTTAGGCATGTAAGCACCTAATGAATTCATAAGTACATTGAATGTATTTTCAATAGCACCTAAACCAAGAGTTTTCTTACCAACAATGTTTGATTCATGCTTAAAGATGTTATAAGCATTCTCTAATACTCTTGTAGGACTAATAACATCTTTACCTTTCTTATTTTTTTGAGGTTGTGTCATGAAAGTATCAAAACGGTTATAATCCATAACATATTGAGATAAATCATCAGCAATTTCTTTAAGTAAGAAAGTACCATTTGGAGTAACAAGAGAAACAAAGTTTTCAGGTAGTTCAAGAATTTCTTTGATATCTCTAATCAAATCATTTTCTAATCCAGCTTTTTGAGCTTTGAATAAAGTTTCAGTTGATTCACCTTTTGCGTTAAGCTCGGCTACTTGTTCTTTAATCCATTCATTATTTTCATGAGTTTTTTCTTTAAGTTTACCATCTTTACCTATGTTAGTCATGAAGATTGTAAGTTTATCAATATCAAAGTCACCCCCTGATTTAGCAACTATTTCTGCGGGAGGAATAATGATATTACCTGCTTGTGGAGGTAAGAACTCATACACTTCCATAAACTCCATAGAGTTCAAACCTTGAACTGGGATACGTACACCAACAAGTGTTACAGCTTGTCTATTAGCACCGTTATCAGCATCTAACCATTTATCATCTTTGATAGCTTGGTTTAGTCTATCCAATGTACCAACAGCTTCTCCTTTGTATTCAAGGTTTAATAAGTTAGCATAATCTCCTTGCAAAGCAATCATAACCTTCATTGCTGCAGTTTCTCCATTAACTTTTTTATGATAAGTTGGAAGACCATTACTACCTGTCCATTTTTTAATCTCTTCATCTGTAGGATTCTCAAAAGTAGGCATTCCCGTGAAATTGCCTTCATACAGTGCTGAAGAAACTTGAATCAAAGGTTCCCCTTTTACTTTTTGTTTAATGATTCTTTTGTTAATAAGAGATAATAGTAACTTTTCAATTTTACCTGCCTCGGGGTGGAATGAAAGGTCATTTACTAATTCACCTGTCTTAGTTGCATCAATAAAAGAAATGATATCATCACTGATAGCATCTTCTCTTTCTAAGTTATCTCTGATTAACATTAATAACTTACCGATACTTTCAGCATCTTTTGGAGTATATTCTCCTGGAGCAGTTTCATTATAACCAATTTCATCAAGTAACTCAAGTTTTAATAACTCTGTGTAGTCTTTGATATTGTCTAAGTATCTATTTACCACTTTGTTTGTAATACTGTTAGGATCTGTACTAACAATAACCCCTTGCTCATATAGACCATCCAAGATAAGCTTTCTCATCTGAGTAGAGAATATTGACTTACCTTTATACTCATCATTCATTTCTGTTTGATTTTTCAAGTATTCTGCAAACACAGTGTTTTTAGTAAAAGGAACATCTTTATTGATTGAATTATCTTCATTAAAGATATCATCCCCACTTCCGATATGCCCAACTTTGGAACCAGATTCAAACAATACATAGTCTACACCTTCAGCTAACATTTTTTCATGTAAATCATATAATGGTGTACCTTCTTTTGCTACTCCAGGAATAATTGGTGCAAGAGAGAATTTATGGAAAGAAACTAAAGGAAGACCTTCAGTTTTCATATTACCATAGTACTGTAATTTATATGGAGGGAAGTATTTTACTACATCATTCATAGTTACATTCTCACCTCTGGAAACTTTTCTGTAAAGTTCTTCTTGTTCATCAGACCATTTACCTTCTAAATTCTTAAGATTTCTGTATGCTTCAATATTGATATGACCTTGACCATCACCAATCTTCATTCCATTGTATTCTCCAAGAGCAATGTCTGCTAATCTAATAGCTTCTGCAGGATCACCAAGTCTTTTTGTGTAATCAGCAATAAGAGCAGATCTGTATTCTGTAAAGTACACAGAATTTTGTTCTCTCTCTTTCATTATTGCAGAATCTAAAGTACCATCATAATCTCTAGGTACAATTGGAGCTAATCCAGTAAGAGCTCTTTTTTCATTAAGTTTATTTATGTAAACTTTTTCCAAGCTGTTAACATACTTTCTGTCTTTGATGTCAACACCAAAACCTAAACCACCTGAACCTAAACCAGCATTACGCTTGTGGAACTCTTCTTTCTCATGGTTATATTGTACAAAATCTCCATAAGCAAGGATAGAAGTTTCAAATTTGTGAATCCAAGAGTTATAGTTATAAGCTTTTAGTAAAGCAGTTTCTTTTTCAGATGGCTTAAGTGCTTTGTCTACTCTAGAAAGTAATCCATTATCAACATACTTAGCATCATTCAACATTTGTTGACTTTGCTCTGTAAGTTTATTAAAGTATTTAACAACATCAGCTTTTACTTTCAATCTAAGATCTGAGTTTTCACTAAGTACTTGGTACATATCAAAACCTTTCTCATTAGCTTTATTAGCTTTATCAATAACAGAATATAAAGCAGCTTGAGTTGACTCACTAAGAACATCATCAAAAGCTGTAAATGCAGCACCTGCCATTACCGGAGTACCTTTACCATCTTTTCTTGTTACTTTTCTATTATAACCTGCCCAGTTTTCAAACTCAGGACTAGCTTGGAATCTGAAAATTCTATTTGCTTCACCTGCTAAGTAACCTTCAATAATTTTGAAAGCTTCATTTTCACCAAAAGTTTTCTTTCCTTCAAATGCTTCAATGTCTACATAAAGTTTACTTGCATTTTTTCCAGCATATGTTTCAATACCTTTTTCTGCAGTTAAACCCATAGCACTTTGTTTAGAAGCATGTCTCATGAACTCTTCTAAACCTTGTAACAACATTGTATGCATCTCTTGTAAGAACTTACTTGTTGCATCCATAGAAGCAGTTGATATACCAGAAGTATTAGAGTCATTTTCTCCAATTACTTGTGTACCTGCCATGTTGTATAAGCTTAAAGCATTTTCTTTTTTAGCACCTGTTTTAAGATCAAACATTGAGTTAATTAAAACAGAAAACTGAGAATAAGTATTATTTCTTTCAGCCAACCATTTCATGTGTTGGAACTTACCATTGGGGTCAGCATTTATACCGGTTAACTCTTGCCAGTTTTTAGCATGATTGATTGATGTAATTACTCTTGTAATTGTATTATCAACAAAGTGCTCCCATACTCTATTCTTTTCTGGACTAAGTGTACTAAAGTTAGAATAAGCATCAGAGTTTTGAACTTGTAATTCAGCAAGAGCTTTAATTCTTGATCTTACTTCTCCTGTATCACTTTTATCTGTTCTTAGTTCTTCTGGTAAACCATCAAGTAAAAACTTAACAGGGTCTAATCTGAAAGCAAGAGCATCTGGCTTAGCACGGTTAATGTAAACTTGTTTTATAGCATTGAATATAAATGGTAATCCCATTTCTCTACTGAAATCTGATTGCTCAGTAATTTTTCTAATAGCAGGACTTCCTTGGTCAAGTTTGATACCTACAGCATTTAAGAATTCTAATGGAACATTCTTTCCTTTCTTAAGACTTCCTGTTGTTTTATCATTAAAAGTTTCAATGATTTTAGCTAAATCCAAATAGTTTCTACCCAATGTATCAACTTTAACATAAGGATTAGAACTTGGATCAGCTAACATGAAAGAATGTTGCCAGTCTTTAACAACTGATTGTATATCAAATGCTGTTCTTGAAACTCTTGCTTCAAATCCAACATTATCACCATCACTCTTTTTATTGATGTTTAATTGATTGTAACGGATTCTTGGTTTCTTAAGATCTTGCCAAAACTTAGTTGCTGTATTAAAAGATATTTTGTCTGGGTAAGTCTCAGCATTTTTTGCAGGTAACAATGAAAGCAACTGAATAAACTCAGGATAATTTTCTTTACTCTCCTCAAGTCTATCATACATTTCATTTTTATCAAAAGAACCTTCAAGAACTTTTGCTAATCTATTCCAAATGATATCTGGATCTTCAAGTTGTTTAAATCCAAACTCATCTAATTCATATACAAAACCATTTTCATCTGTGATAACTTTGTTGTTAGCATCTCTAGCAATTTTGAATAAGCTGTTCAAAATAGTTTTTGTCTCAACACTAGCTAAGTCTTTTGAGTTAATAGTATTACCACTGTCTGACTTAATCAATGTTGGATCTTCTAATGATTCTGTGAAAGTATCATTAAGTACTTTGAATCTTGAATTTGCTAAATGGAAAGCTATAACACCTGTTTTTTGCTCTCCAGTGACAGATAATTCTGGATCACCAAAGCTCTCAATTGATTTATTTAATAATTCAACCTGAGACAATAAGTTTTCCTCATTGATTATTTCTTCATCTGTTAATTCTTCTTTTGCTAAATTTGCATTAACTGCAGCTTCATACTCAGCAACTTTTAATTTCCATAACTGATCTAAGTACTGCTTAACTTTTTTGTACATAGTAGCTCTATTCTTAGTACTATATAAAAATTTAACAGGCCCATTAGTATCACCTACTTGAGTATTATAATTTTCAAAAATATCCGCACAAATATTATCAATAGTTTTGCTCATCATTACTGATTCATCAATAGTGAATGGAGCAAAGTCTTTGATTGCAGATTTAACTGGTACAATACTATCTTTCAATCTATTAAGCTGAGTAAACATCATGTTCTCAGCATTAGGTTTTAAATGCTGTAACAACTCAGGATTTGCAGAAGCTCTGTACAACATGTCATACAACTCCCTAACGGATTCAATATCCCCAGGTCTAGTAGCCATTTCAGTTGTTTTAACTTTTCCAAAAAGTTTAGACAAGAAATCATAAATTCTTTGGAAAACTCTACCAAGGAAACCTTTAGGAGCTTCTTTTTTACCTCTACTTTTTGCATAAGATCTGAAGTCTTCAGCAATTGCTTCTTCAATATCAATGTAGTCAGCTTCAGCCCATTTTTTATTTTTACGTAATTCATCATATAATTTGATCTTTTCTTCTTTTGTCAGGAACAATTGTGAGAATGCATGCCAAGACTCATGGTATAAGTCAACAGCTGTACCTCCATCTGCTTGATATAATGTGATACCAGAACCAGTAAATGTTGCAAATGCATCTGAGTTTACTACTTCTGTAATTCTATTTAAACTGATATATTTACTTAATGGAGAATTTGCCCACCAAGATTCAGCTCTATCTCTATCAGCTTTATTTGTAAATACTCTATCTAAGAAAGTAGCAATAGATTTTTTTCTGTCCAATGCTTCAAAGTCAATAGTCTTACCAATGTTAGTGATAGCATTTTTTGTTGTAATAGCTGGGATAGCTGGTGTTCTATCTTCAGAAATAACTTTATCAGTTGCTTTCTTAGTCATTGTTTTCTTAACTTTTGATTTAGCCGGTAAAACAGTTTTAGGTTCTTCTTTAGCTTTAGATTTAGCTTTGGCTTTAGCTGCTGCTGGTTTGAACACAGAGATTCCATAGTTAGGAACATCAGGAAAATCAGATGGTAAATCTGCAGGTAAAGTAAATCCTAAATAAGCATTAAGACCATTGTAATATGCATTGGTATCACCTGTATATTGTATTTTCATATAAGGCTTGATTGCATTATAATAGTCTACTTTTTTTTCAATTATTTTATTGCCTTCAATTTCATAATCAGTAAAAGATTTGTTTTTATACTCTTTATTGTAATGAACAGTCTCTGGAAAAACATAACCTTTAAGTAAAGCTTCTTTAATCATTTCTTTTCCTTTAGGTGTATATAATATATCTTGAGGTATAACCTTACCTTTTAACTTAATAATAAATTGATTTTTAGTATTTACAGACATGTGAATAATACGAGGTTTACCTGCATTAATAGTACCTTCTTTATAAGGTTCAACTGTATTATATATAAATACTTCACAAAATTTTTGTTTTACTTTTGGGTCCAGCTCCTCACCTTTAAGTTTTGCTTTAGTAGTAATAATAGTAGCTACTTTTTCAGCCAACTCTTCATCAAAATCACCTCTTTGTAAATAAACAGTTTGATCAATTATACCGCCTGGTGTATTTACTGTATGTTGAAATGAAGTATAGCCTTTTAAATTACCTGTTTCTTCAAACTCATAAGATTTAATTTCTGCTTCTTTTAAATCTGTAAAGTTTTTTAAGGCAAGACCGTTCGGAGCTTTTTCATAAGCACCGAAAGAACCACTTGTAATAGCTGTTGTAATTGGATTACCTGTTTCAGAAACATATTTTCTTAAAGCAAGTAATTGATTCATTTGTTCTTGTTGAACTTTTTGAATTGCTACAACTTTCGCATTAAACTCAGCTTTGCTATATTGTACACCTTCCTCATTTGCTTGTCTTTCAACAATAGTTTTTGCATCAAGTAATTGATATGCATAACCTGATGTATTTTCAAAATGTAATTTGTTTGTATCACTTAATTTTGGTTTACGGATTGTTTGATACACCATTCTACCTTTTTTAGGATCTTCAGTTATCTCTCCTGTTTCAGTAAAGTAAACTAGTTTACCATCTGTATAAGTTATAACACCATATAGTTGATCATCAGTAGTACCGTATTTTGCAATATATGCTTTATCTGCAGATGTTATTTGTTCACTAGGGAAGTCATTTACTCTCATGATTGTCAACCCAAGTTCTTTACCTGCATAGGTAACAGTATCATTTTCATTTCTGTTCTTAGCAAAATAAACAATATCTCTGATTACTTTATAGAACAAAGCTTTCTCTGGATCTTTTACATTCTTTGGTAAATTACCACTAGGATCAACAATGATAGCTTCTTGAGCTGTAGTTACAAGAGGAAATAATATTCTTGCTGAAGACTTTTGATACTCTGCAATCTTATCTTCAGGTATTGATTCATATTCAACATCTTCTTTACTATCAATAGCTTCTTTAATTGTGTCCTTGATTTCATCAACTGTTATTGGAGCAGGATTCACAAACTTGTTTACAAATTCAAGGTCATGAAACTGTTTACGGAGCTTTCTTAAACTATTAAAATCAAAATCAATATCATCCAAGATATCATTGATTTTAGTATTATTTCCCACTAGGTAAAATATATCAGGAATAGCTTGAGCATATTGTAATGCTTTTCCAGAATCTTCAGTAGCTTCAAGAACTCCTGTATAAACTTGTTTTATCAATCCCCCTAAATCAAAACTTTCTGAAGTGTTAGCCCCAGAAAGTTTCTTATAGATTAATTTATATACATCACCAATTTGATCTTTAGTAAGTGAACATGCCATTTTTTAACAGTGTTTAGAATTATCTTTTAATTTATTGAATATATCATCATCTGATTCTTCATCAGCCTCTCTTTCTAATTTATTAATTTCTTCACTATCTTTTGAGAAATTTTCAAAATTATCATGAGTTCCTTCTGAATTCATTGCATCTTCTTGAGTAATTGCAGGTGTTTTCATATTTTCCACAGCTTCTGGTGTTGTTTTGTTAAACATTTCTTTTACTTCAGCTTCAGTGAATGTCTTAGTTTTTTCACCATAAATATCAGTAAGAATTATCTTATCTCCTTTTATGCTTTTTACATAAACAAACTCATCTGCATATTCTGTAAAGATAGGAACTTTAGCCATTAGAATTTCACCTTTTTCAAGATTATCAACAGAAATTTCTGTTTGGATTTGATACAGTCTTTCTGCTCTTGTATCTGCAATAAAAGAAGCTAATTCGGGATTATTATTGATAGCTTCAGCTACTTGTTTATCCAACTCTGTTAGATTTTTTGCTGAGCTGAAATCAATAACAGGAGTTTCAGTCTTCCAGTCAGAGAATATTTCCTCATCCTTAGTCTTAGTAGACTCAATTATTTGTTTAAGCTCTTCTTCTGTTGCAGGTCTAAGAACTGTTTCTGTTTGTTCTCCGACAGGCTTTTGAATCTCAGGTACACTAGACCCGGTCTGTACTTCTTGGGTGTTATCTGGTCCGAACTTTTTACTGAGTTCTTCTGGTTGTTGTTTAAGGATTTTTCCATTTTTACCTAAGTTAATTAATTCAAGGTCATTTAATAAATCATTTATAGCATGTATCTGGTTGTCAACTTCATCAACCATATCATTACGGTTAAGAAGATACATTCCATATTCCTCTAATTTAGCAATTGTTTCATTAGCCCAAGTTTTTATAGCAGTTAATTCTGACTTATTAATAGAATTAACCCCTTGAGTAAATAATTTGTCAAGCGCATCTGGATAGTTTTCAGAAAGAATTGTATCCATTTCTGTAGCAGATGAAGATGACATAGCAACAGCCGCTACATCTTTCAATTCCTGTTTCTCATTTAAAGATCTTTTTTGTGTATGACCTTTTGTAAAACTATGAGGAAGTCTATTCAATGCAAAGATTAAATCATTTGCATTACCACCTCTCATTGTTCTTTCAGGATTGTTTTCTACTAAAGATACTCTCTCTGCATTAAGAGAGTAAATCTCCTGCTGAGCTTTGGCAATTTTTTCAAGTAATGAATTTTTCTCAGTTTTATCTTTAGATTTTTTATTCTCTTCTCTGAGTTTAGAAATTTCAGATGTTAATTCAGCAGTTCTATCTTCTATAGCAGCTATCCTTGCATCATTGATTCTATAACTAAGAGATACAATAGATTGAGTCTTATCTCTGTTTACTGTATATTTTACTCCGTTGATGGTTGCTGTTTTTTCTGAAGCATCCTCAAACTTAGCATCAACAAGAACATTGTTAATGACAGAAACTTGGGCAACTTCTTTAATTTCAGTGACTGGAGAAACTCCAACTTTGTTTAAATCAAGTTTACCATTCTTTGCAGGTAAACCATTATACATTAGATCAATAAGTTGTTTTGTACCATCTTCTGTAGTATGCTCAATAGCAAATGTACCATCATCAAGCTTAGTTAATACTCCAGCTTTACCATTGTAAACCAAGTCTTTACCTAAGTTATCTTGAAGTGTTAATTTAGATAAATCTGTTTTTTCAACAGTACCTGCAGGTTTAACCACAGGTGTGCTTTCCCCTGTAACAGAAGTTGTAGTAGTTGATTTAGCGGGGTCTATTCTAATTATACCTGCTTGTTCAATCTCTGGTAAGTATTCTAAATCATAAACAGTTTGTCCTTCAGCAAGCATTGAAGCTTTCTTAATACTAGTAATTTTACCATTTAAATCTGCCTCAAAAGCAACAGGTAATATGGATATGTCAGGAGTAATACCTGTCATATTATATACCAATGTTTGATATACTGATTGCTGAGCTCTATGCTCTAACTGTTTACGGTTATCAGGTTTATCATAATTTTTCCAAGTATTGCTTGAAGAAAGTTTGATATCAATAATTTTTAATTCTCCATCTGTAGTAAGAGCAAGTAAATCTAGCTCTCCTGTTATACCGTTTTCTCTTAAGTTTTTATCAAACACAAGAACATTGTTAGATAGTATTCTTAATTTGTTATCAAACATATCATTTAACAATGGAGCAATGATACCAGTATTTGGATCAAATAGTGCATCATATGCTTCCTTAGTCATTATATCCGATACCTTAACTTTTTGCCCATTGATATCAATTGAGTCTGTATAAGGTACTGCTTTGAATGTAACTTCACTATTTGAAATAGAAAGTGATTCTCTAATCAAAGCATCTGCATTTGTTCCTGCAGTACTTCTATGATTAAAAGCAATGTTATCTACTGCTTTAAAGAACTCTTCTCTTGGTAAAGTTTCTAATGCTTTTCTAACAGCTTGAATTTTTGCAGGATTAGAACCAAATGTGAATTTATAACCAATTGCTGCGCGCTCAAATGCAAGCATAAAACCTTCAATAGATTTATCTGTACCAGACATATACTGATCATATAATTCTTGAAGAGTACCGTCCTGAAGCTTGTTAAAGAAAAACTCTGGTTTACCAACCATTTTAGTTACAACCTCATCAGATATTTGAGTAGCTCTTAATGGTAATGCTTCAGATTCAGAATCAACAAATTTTCTACCTATCTTAACACCTTCTTCATTAAATACATCTTCTACTTCTCCTCTTCTGTTTACAATGTTTTGCTCAACATTGTTATAAGTTTCTTGAGCAATATTTTGAGGTTGACTAACTTTTCTTCTGCTTTCCATATAACCTTTTAGAGCTTCCATGTCGGCTTTAATAACAGCTAATTCATCAACAGTAGCTTCAACATTTTTACCTTTTGAATTTAAAAATTTACCTGTATCAACAATTTTCTGAAGATTTGTTAAGTACTGAGCTAATAAATTTAAGTTATCTTGCCCAGATACTTGTTTTTGAAAAAACTGTAAGAATGGTGGTCGGGCAAGTTGTTTAGCGCGTTCAACTGCTTCAGCTTTTGCCTTCTCACCATAAGCTTTAAATAATTCAGTTTGACTTTGCAACCAGTTAGTTCTTATACTTTCAAATTTTCCAGGATCATTTGATTGTAAGTTTGGATCCTCTTCTAATACTTCAGTAAGATATTTATGGAATTCAGTGTCAACTTCTGTTTTTAAAGCTTCTGGTAAGTTTTCATAAGGTGTAGATGTAGTTACTTCTTCAAAAGTATTTTCATCAATACCTTTCTCAGCATATTTGTCTTTTATTTCTTGAACATAATCATCATATTTTGCATTTATTTGATCAACTTCTTGTTGATATACAGCATACTCTTTAGTTGCTTCAATATCAAATAAAGCTGGAGACTTAATATTTTTAATTTGCTCTTCAAAACTTTTTATGTTTTCTTCAAGAATATTTTTGTAAACTTCAATAACAAATGCATTATTAATAGCTTCAGCTTTTTCTTCTTTAGTTTGAGCATTAGGATTAAAAATAGGACCTCTTTTTGTTGCTCTTTGAATTGCTTCTTTATCAGTAGCAAGTTTATTTTGAGTATTGTTAAACTCTTCTTCAGATACAAGTTCTTCCAGTTTAGGATAGATATCAATTATTCCTTGAATATTATCCCCATTAAGGATGTTTAAGTAAATCTCTTGTTCTTCTTTTTGATTTTCTAAAGCGGCTTTTTGTTCAGCTGTATTATCATTGTCAATTAAACTTTGATTTTCTGCTTCTAAACCAGTTTCATCTTTACCATAAGCATTTTTCAAAGCTTGGTTATATGAATCTTTAGCAGCATCTAAATCAGTTGTTCTTCTTTCCTCAAGATCATTAAGCTCATCTTCCATTTTAGCTTTTTCTGATTCAGGATCTCCAGCAGGTTTAATTGCATCTAAATCTGCAGCTTGCATAAATAAATCTAAATAATCTGTATATAACGGACTATCTTGATTAATTATCAAACCTTTTGTTTCATCAATAAAGTAATTTGGAAGATTGTTATGATCTTCTACCCAATCGGCAAACTCCTCTAAATCAACATATACACCCTTTTCAGCTAAAGCATTAAGTAAAGCATTCTTTTCAATAGCAGACATTTGCTCATTTACAACTTCTTTGTAATAGTTTTTTCTATTACTATAAAGATTCTGCATCCACTCAAAGTTTCTATTTACATGCTCTTCAAAGTCTGCAGGATTGCTAAGTAAATTAACATATTGAGCTAATTTAGAATTATGGCTTTTTAATGTTTCAGCATCATATAAGTTACTGAATAAACTATCTATACCTCCTTTAGCATCAATATCATGTAAAAGTTGTACTTGCTTCTCTGGTGAACCAGCTAAAGCTTTTAATAGTTTTTCATAACTTTCTTTATAATAGTCTACAGCTTCTCTTTGAACATCAGTTAAATCTTCTTCAGATAGAAGAGTTTTTAGTAAATCAAATTGTTTAACGGTTTGTTTTGCTTTTTGAAATTCATTAAGTGCTTCAAGAGTTGTTTTATCTTTTCTTACTTGTTCTATTGCTTGAGGGTCTGTAGATTCTTCAGCAGTGTTAATCTGAGATGTTAACATTGCTATTTGGTTGTTTAATCTTGAATCATCAGTTAGAACAGCTAAATCAGCAAATTGATTTCCTGTAATGGAAGACAAATCAGCTAAACTTCCATATAGTTTTTGAGATCTTTCAAGTGTATCATCAAATGAAGATTGTAAGAATACTAGGTTATTTACTGCTTTGCTTACAGCACTATTATAAAATTCAGTTTTTTGTCTTTCAATAGAACCTTCTTTAAAGTCAGCTGGATTTTTATATAAACGCTGAGCCTTGTTTTTAGCAAACTCATATCTCTTAGCCATTACTTTAGCACTATTCATTGCCTTATCAATATTTTGCAAAGCAACTTCTCCTTGACCAGGTTGCAAATTCCAAGCTTCTTCTAATTCTTCAGGAGTAGTTTGTTTATAATCAGCAAAGTTTTTAAGGAACATATCAAAAGTTCCTGTTTGTAAAGCTGTAAGTACAGATGTAGCAAAGGCTTGATGTTCTAAATCTTTTATTTGAGCTGTTGTATGTTCATTTGGATTGTCTACAACATTAGCAAGTAAAGTTTGTGTAGAATAGTTGGTCATTCTTGGGTCAAAGAAATTCTTACCGTTCTTATGCAATTCATTAAGAGCATTTACTAATTCAGTACCTTGCTTCTCTTTAGTTTCCATACTCTTTTGATATGCTTCTTTGCTTTTAAAAATTTTATTAACACCAACAGTACCATATTTTTGTATTGCAGTTGTTGGTCCAGAAATTAAGCTACCCATTAAAAAACCAGAAGCAAATACTTCTGCTCCTTGAGCACTCATTTGAGCTTTCAAAGCCGCAAATGTATAGTTCATATTTTTTGCAGCTGGATTATTAAATGTGTTTACATAATAATCTTCAGTAGCTTTTGCTAATGCTTCTTGTCCAACTTCTTGAAGACCTTCAACTAAGTTAGCTTTGAAATAATTAGCTGCTAAACTACCCCATTGTTTAGGACTTTTTAAAGCTTTAAGTGAATTTTTTAATCCAATTTTTTCAAGTGTATATGCACTTTCCGCAACTTTCTTACCTGGATTGTAGATTACTTGAAATTCTTTACCAACAGTTCCTATTACTTTACCAAACTTTGGAGCTCCTTTTAAGAAACTAGCTCTGGTAATTGAAGGGAAAGCAATTTTGTTTGAATAAAATACTAAACCTGTATTCTTCATTGCATTTTCAAAACCAGCATTCTTAGCCTGAGCCATCATTTTTACTTGCAATTCATCAGAAGGAGCTTCTCCATGTTTTGCATAGTATTCATCATATAGTCTTTTGTATGTACTTTGTTCTGTAAATCCTCCTTCAAGTCTTCCTTCAGATAAGGCCATGTTAACATTTTTGACATCATTCCAGAAAGCACCCACTGTTCTTGCAGATCTTGCCAAACTGGTAAGGTCTCCCATGTCTTCCCAACCTTTAATCAAAGCAGTAGTATTGTCTAATGGATTTAAACCATTAGCTAATTTACTACCCGCATTCATCCAAAAGTTTTTAGCATTACTTATTTTAGATAAATTGCTTAATGAAGAAGCAATCTTACCCATATTTTTAGCAGTACTAAATAAAGCACCTGGAAGTTTTGCTAAACTTTTTGCTGTACCTGTAATACCTCCTAAAGCTGCACCTGGAATAGCTCCAACACCGCCTTCAGCAAAACCTACTGCAGCACCAACTAACATTCCTTCTACAAGACCTTCAGTCATAATACCTACAGAATAAGCAGCAGAATTTTGTAAGTTGGTCATGAATCCACCTATACCACCTTTAGTTGAATTACCAATAGCATTAAAGTATTCATAATCTCTTGCTTCTTCTTGACTAGCTCCAACATCACCATGACCTAACATTCTAGAATATGACTCAATAGGACTCATGAATCCTAATTTAACCATAGGCCAAGCTGCATGAGTCATCATTCTTTTCCAATCATCAAATTGTGATGTATTTTGATTATACCAAGCTTCATTATCAACTAATGGATCAAAACCTAATCTATTATAAGTTTCTTGTCCATAACCTTTATATCTTGCTTTAAAGGAAGATCCCGATGGAGAGTTGTCAAAACTATATGCTTTACCGTAAGCATTAGGATCCTTAGAATTATTTAAAAGATTCTGAATTCTGTCAGCTCTTGCTGCACCACCAATACCATTTTTAGCAACTTTTTGATTAGTTTGATTAGAATATGTAGGTGTAGAGCCTGCCGTAAAATCTTTTATTGTGTAAGTTTTATTAGTAGTATTCATACCGCCAGGTAATTGTTGAATACTTGGTGCTAAGGCTACACTTGGAAGAGGTGTTCTTCCTCCAATTGTTGCAGGTCCTGTAAAAGTATTAATGTCTGTTAAATTATTAACTCCATCTTGAGGTGTAGTATTTTCTGCCATAGATATTAATATTTCCAACCAAATTGTTTAGGTGTAAAACCAAAGTATTTTTGAGCATTTTTCATTGCTTCTTCATTATTTGCAGCATGAAACTCTCTGTATTTTTTTAAATTATCTTCATTTTGTCCTTGGATTTCACGAAGCATAAGTTTTTCTACAAGATCGACATTATTACCCATTTGCTCTGAAGGTATTTCTCTAATATGCTTTATCATTTTACCTTCATCATTCATTTCATAAACCATGAAGTTAGCTCTATAATTATTGTCTGATACTTTTTCAATATTATATTTTCCTGCATTATTAGGATTGTTATATGGTAATTTACCTTTTGCATTAATAAGAGCTTGTGTAGGTGTAATTTCATTCCCTTTATGCAATGAATTATTCCATTCACTTGTAGGAGCTATAAAAGTAATACCATTAGCAACAATTTGATTAACTGCAGCATGATCAACTTTTCCATCATCACCCTTAAGATGTTTTTCTAAAAACTCTCTTGGCATGAATATAGTCATTCCACTTAAGTTTTTATTTTCAGAAGCTACTTGATGGTTTACAATTTTAAAATCACCAGGTTTCTTTTTATCCCTAACTGTATATGAAAGCTCTCTAAGTAAGTCTTTATACTTTTGAGCTTCAACATTTAAGTTGTCACTTTCATCAGTCTCTTTAATATTACCATCTAAAAGTATTTTATACTTAGAAGTATCTTGTTTCCAATTAATTCTGTTAATATCATTAAGAGTTTCAAAAAATGTATTAAAACCTGCAGTACCAGGAGCACCTAAATTTACAAGTTGACTTGTACTTCTGGCACCTGTTGTAGCTTTTCCATTAGGTCCTTTTACTAAAGTTGAAGCATATGATAACAAACCTGTTTCTGCATTTGGGTTTGATACAATAGAATAATAAGCATCTTTTAATTTTGCTAATTCTGATATTTCATTTGATTCATTAGAATTTTGTATAACACCTGCTCCATAAGAACCTCTTGCCATATTACCTAATGAAAAATCAAAATCTTTTGAGCCTGCATCTTTATGTTTGATACCTACATAATCTTTATTAGAACTTGTTATTCTACCTTTTTCATATTTACCAACTATGTATTTACCAACTAAATCATCAAACTGATCTTCATCAATCTGTCCAGTTAATAATTTATTTTTATACAAATTGATAATTTCTTTTTTAGTTTGATCTTTATATCCTGTATCAGATAAACTTTTCATTAAAGCATTATCAATTTTTTCATCATTAATTTTTTTCACTTCTAAGTGTTGTGCATAAAACCTTTGAAAATCTTCAGCACCTTCTTGAGAAGGATCACTTAAAACTGCATCTGCAATATGAGCACCTTTGTTTTTAATTGCCCAGTTATTTAAACCATCTCTAAATTTTTCTAATTTACCTGATACAGCTAAATTTTTTGTAACTTCATCAGGATCAGCTTTAAATTTTTTGTATAAACTTTTAAAATCTTGTACAGGATCTCCTGTGAATTTAATTATTTTTGATGAACCAGCAGATTTTAATAAAGAAGCTACTTCTGTTTTTGTAAGAAGTCCTTCTTCTAAAGCATTATTAACATGATTAAAGAAATTTTCAGCATAATCTTTATTCATTTTAACAGCTTGATTCATGAATAATTTAGTGTTATCTTTCTTAATATTATCAATCACAACATCTGTACCACCAGGTTGTTGTCCTTCATCTACATTAGCTGCATACACAGGATTAGGAATAACATTTCCTTCCGGATCATATATTGCAACCCCACTTGAAATTAAATGTTTATCACGCTCTAATTGTTTTGCTGCTTGAATTTTTCTAAGTTCTCTTGCATCAGCTCTTTGATCTCTAATTGCATCTCTTTGCATTGCATGAGAATGATTAAGATTTTCCATGTATAATTTGGAAAAGTCTTGTTCAAACACTGCACCAATATTAGAAACATAATTAGCTGTATCAGCAATATCAACTTCTGCATTATAAGCAGCCATTCCAGAATCAACTTTAAGTCTAGCCAATTCCATATTGTTTAAGTCTAATCCTCCGACAGCATTATTAGGTCCTTGAGTAGTTGTTGTACGTGACTCACCATTTAAATCACTATTTAATTTTGAACTGTTATCACTAACAGATTTATCAATATGGAAAGCTTGTTCCAATCTTGCTAAGTAACCACTTTGTGAAGGATTAACATCTCCTTGCTCAATTGATGTAGTTACTACATTTTTTTTATTAGTTGTGACTTGTGTAGCTTCTTCATGAGCTTGTGCTCTTTTTGCTGCATAATCACTTAAAAACTTATACTGCTGCTGTAGATAGTCTTTCTCCGCAGCTACTTTATCACCTTTAAATTTTTCAGCATTTTGTAAAATATGATTATTTCTATTTACATAAGCTTGAGTAGCATATACTTTTTGAAGAGCAGGATTATTTGTGTATTCACTTAAGAATAACTTTTGTAAAGATGGTAATATCAATTCTCCATTCTTTTGTCTAACCATATACATTCCAGAAGCATCCGGTTTTGTTACGTCAACAGACAAATCCATTTCTTTTGCTAAATCTCTGTATAGTTTGGCAGCATTTACATAAGGGGTGTATTGAACATCACCCATGTTTAAGGTCTTTTCTATGTCAGCATTTTTAAACTCTTCTCTTTTATACTGCATTTCCTGAATACCTGTATCCCAATATTGAGCTCTTAATTTTTCATCTTTATTATTTTCTAAAGCTTGAGCCGCACCTAATCTACTATTATAGTTTTTAGTAAAGGCCATATCTTTCATTAAGTATTTATCTTCATAAAAAGGTTTAAATACTTGTTGAGCTTGTGTTACATTTTGCTCTAATGACAAATCAAGACCTGATACTCTTTTTAGATTAAAATCAATATTCTTTAATAACTCAGATTTTTTCTCAATATTTCTATCATGAGTTAAATCTGCATCATAAAGTTGACCATATAGATTATTAACAGCTTTATAGTTGGTATCATACTGATTTTGCTTTGTCTGCATTGCATTAGCATAAAAGTTTAAGTCAGGTTGAAAAGGCTGAAACTCAGGAATATAGTCTGTGACACCTTGAAGATATGTTGCCATAATGTTTTTTATTTTCTATTGTAAAACTATTAAAATTTTATAAGTTTACTAAACCTCAAAAGTTTAGTGAATAAATGGATACATATGATCTCCATAAATGAAACCTCCATATTGACCTTCATTTAAATGAGGATTTTTGGGTGTATCTCTTTCATCAGGTTTACCTAATTGACCATTTGTAGCTCTTGTAGCTTCATCATAAGTTGCTCCCTTTTTCATATGTTCAGCATGAGTTTCAGCCCAAGTTTTAGAATGTTCAGCTTTATTATCTTTACCTTGTGTAAAGTGTAGTCTACCACCTGCTGCCGCTGATGTTTCATACTGAGGAAACATTTGATTCAATGCATCAGTCTTCCACTTATTAGTGATTGAATTAGCATATTGATTTCTCAAATTGTTTCTCAATGCCATTCTTGAATTATCAAACTGTTGATTAGCTATTGTATTTTGGTCATATAATTTACCTTTGATAGCTTGATTAGCACCAGCTTCTTGATTCATAATGTTAGCATTATTTGTCTCAAATTGATTAGCTGTATTAACATTAGCATTATTATACCTACCTAATACATCTGCTGCATTTTTAGCAGCTTGTCCTTGTACAGAAGAAGATCTAGCAGACATTGCTTGAGGTCCTGTAAATTGACCAAGAGCTTGCATTTGAATATTAGCTTGTTCAGAATTAGCAGCAAGTTCTCTTGTTGGATCCATGAAGCTTGCTTTTGGTGTTTGAAGATTAACAGAAGGAGCCCAAGGCATATACTTCTTAGTTTTCATTAAATCACCAAATGCACCAGTAGTTTTAATTGTATCTTGTAACCAAGTTTCAGCTGGTTTTTCAATATCAATATTAACATCTTCTGTACATTCATTACATTCACCTGTGTTAGGATCTGTTTGTACATCAATCACAGTACCATCAGATTTTTGACAAGGACATTTCTTTTCAACTTTATTGGCTGGTTCCTTAGCTTTTTTTTCATAAGTACCTATCTGATTTCCTGTTACAATTTTTTCACCAGTACTTGTATCACCTTGTACTACATTATCAATAGGAGAAATTCTTGCTCCTTTTCCGCCATAAATATCTTTTTCATCATTAGCTCCTTCATTCATTTCTTGATCAGGATTACCTAGAAAACCAGATAATGCATATTGTTTATCAGGTTCATTTTTGTAAGCATTGTTTTGTAAATCTGCTTGCATTCTTCTAAAACCATGAATAGTTGCTTGCTCTATAGCAGGATCTAATGTTTTTTCATTAATTGGTTCAGCACCTACTTCATTAATAGCTGCTTTTGTACTTGTCCATTTTTTAGTGTTGTATTCATTGACTGCTTTTTTAGCATCATTGATGTTTTTAAATACTCCTTTTTTTACAAGTCCCTCCGGAGTCTCTAATTTAGAGCCATCATCAATGAACATGTTACTATCAAAACCGTTTGCTGCTAAAGTATGATTTCTTTTATTTATTCTTAAGGCTCCCTTAACTATTTCCTGATCTGTTAATTTCTTGTCCTTTAATTTGGTTTGTAAATCACTTAATACTTTTCCTCTTTTAGTTGTAAAAGCTCTTGGATCTTCTAAAGTAGCTCTTGTTTTTGCAATTAATTCTTTTCTTACCAGCGAAACAGGATTATTAAGTTCTTTTTCTAATAACATGTACTGAGCTGCAGCTGCTCTATTAGCTGGAGTATCAGTTTTAAAACCATGTGTTTTTAAATCTTCTGATGTAAGTTTAGCACCTGCTTCAGTTGGATTAAATCCTGCAGCTGGTTTATATGTCAACTCCTCACCATCTCTTTTAAATACAGGTTGAGCTTTAGGATCTTTTTGTTGAGCTTCCCACATCATTCTATGGATTTCAGCATCTGTTTTACCAGTTACATCAATTGGTTCAGATTTAACCTCTCCTTTATCTTGATACTGTGTAAGACCACCACCTCTTTGATATCTTGGCGTATGAGGTCTTCCTGCATAATTACCAGAGTTAACACCCATTGGCATACCATACTGGGCTTGTTTTAAAAAGTCACCTGACTCTTCAGTATAAGGATATACTACACCCATGCTCATTCCTTGTTGAGCTTCTGGTGTTGCTACTGGTTGACCTTGATTTAATTCTTGAGCCTCTTCAAAATTATTATCTTGAGCTTCTGATTCATCTGTCTCATCGGCATTTGGATTTTGAGATTGTTGTAACTGACCTTCAACTTGAGATGATAAACCTTGTATTTCAGGAGATACTAATTGATCTTCCTTGATACCATTAATTTCCATGTATGGTTTAGCTGCAGCTGGAATACCTTGTGGGAATCCTTTTTTAGATTCTTGAGCTAATGCTAAAGCACCAAGTTTTTGAGTATAATTCTTAATCATTAACTCAGCAGTTTTTTTATCAATAGTATCAGAATCCGGATCCTCAAGAATCTTTCTGTATTTCTCAATATCATATTGCTTAGCTAATTCTGCAGGAGTATAACTCTTCTTACCTGTAGAACCTTTACCAAACTTATTTAAGATATTAGGATCTTTAAGATTCATTCCTCTAAAATCACTGTAGATAAAAGTATCATCTGGAAGACTTAATGGAACACCACCACCAGAGTGTCTAGGACCTTTGATTGTTTTGTGTTCAGGCATGCCGTCTCCATTGATGTCACCATATACAGTCTCACCTCCTTCTGCTTCAAGATTAGCTTCTTCTCTAGGAACAGCCGTGATATACTTGCTAGCTTGTAGTTTTGGTTTACCCGTATAAGTATTATAGTCTGCACCACCCATTGCTGGTACATCATTAGCTAAAGAACCTTGTACTTGGTATCCTGTTCTAGCTTGTGGTAATTTTTTAATCCTAACCTTTATCATAATTCAAAGTTATAAATATTCTACTTCTCCTCCATTAGCAAGAAAATCTGCTAATTCTTCTTCAGTCATGTAAGTTTCTTCTCCTTCTGTAACACCTCCTTCTTGCATGAAACCTCCTTCTTGACCATAAGCAAATCTTCCATTTGCGGTTTGACCTGTTTGGTCAGGTCTATATTGACCTAATTGAGAACCATAATCAACCCAGTCTCCACGGTCTTTTTCATGTGAGTGAGCATATATATTATCAGCTGTAAAATTATTTTGCATAAACTGATTATCTTGGTTTCTTTGCTGAGCTCTATTTATTAAACCTAATACACCTTGTGCTCCAGCATTAAACACATTAACTGATTCTTCACCATTAACATTAGAAATATTGTTTCTTTTGTTATTGATTGCAATAGTTTGCTCTTCTGGATTATTAATTGAACCATTCATTCTTGGATCCATTGTATAAATAGGTCCTTGAGGATCTTTATTAATTAATGTATTATCCGGATTTGCTGGTAAATGTAAAGCTCCTTCTTGTTCATTTATTGCACTTGTTGCATTAGACTTAGTTTTTTGAAAAGGTTTTGGATTATTTACACCACCTTGTTGAAAATATTTTCTTAACCCTCCATATCTATTTGGAGCAAGTTTTTTATCCATTTGGTCATTAGCAAATCTAGGATCCTCGGGTACAAAGTCAGTAACTTGTTCTACAACTTCTTCTTTGTCTTTTAATTTTTCACCTTTTCATTACCTTTTTTGCCACCTCCAAAATTTTCAAATTCTCTATCTTTTTCAAGCTGTTCATTATATCTTTTTTCATTTCTAGTAGCTTGTCTATCACCTTTTCTTATAGCATGCTTGGCACCAAAGCTCAAATCATCCCACACATCTTTAGATAAACCTGCATGGTCAACATGTGAGCTAATTGCTTGGGTATTTATAGGATTTACATGTTGTTGTTTATTACCTTGAGGAGCATTAGAATAAACATCTGTCCATTCTTTTGGTCTACCAAATAAACCTGTCTTAGTTACTTTTCTTTCTACAGGATGAAAGTCTTGCATATTACCTCTGTAAGCAGTATTGCTTCCAACAATGTAAGGATTGGATCTTT
>Ga0164297_10001688_pt1 | contig 22953 bp, 20 predicted proteins | sample GEODES058metaG_FD_113539 | JGI IMG/M metagenome (GOLD analysis project Ga0164297, IMG submission 113539) | Dystrophic lake water microbial communities from Trout Bog Lake, Wisconsin, USA - GEODES058 metaG | ecosystem: Environmental > Aquatic > Freshwater > Lake | place: USA: Trout Bog Lake... | reverse complement strand
GATACGCCTCCGGTGTGGTTCGTGGTGGTCGCCGGTACAGTGGACCAGTGACTTCTTCCCGTTCCGCCAGTGCCGCTCAGCCTGGCCAACGTGAAGCCAATCCCCTCGGCGGTGTATTTTCCCGCTATCCCGGTCCCCGAGCGGAGATTGCCCGTGATACCTCCCTCACCTGGTGGCGGCGAGTTCTCCCAATTTTGCGCTCGCACAAAGTCTTCTTTGGTCTTTCCATTGGCCTTTCCTTCGTCTCGCTGATATTCCAGACTCTGGTCCCGAATGTCCTCAACGGCGCCATCAGCGCCGTGCTCGAAAAGCACCACGGCAGTCTCCACCGGGCGGTGCTGGAAATTCTTCTCATCGGCCTGGCCGCCGGCATTACCGGCATTCTTTCGCGCCACTACCTCTACCGGACGGCGTACGAAGTCGAAGCCGACCTCCGATCCCTTATCTACGAACACCTGACCTGGCTCAGTTTCAGCTTCTACGACCGGGTGCAGTCGGGCCAGCTCATTAGTCGCGCCAACTCCGACATCCGCTCAGTGCAGATGTACTCAACGTTCGCACCCCTCATCGTGGTGCAGTGCCTCGGCGGCGTCTTGGCCTTCATCTTCATGCTGGCCATCGACCCGGTCCTGGCCCTCATCGCCATGATCGTTATGCCGATTCTCTACGTCGTCGGCATAAAGATGCGTCGGGTCCTGTTCCCCATTTCCTGGATCACCCAAGCCCGCTTGGCGGACGTCGCCACCATCGTTGACGAAAACGTCAACGGCGTGCGAGTGGTGAAGTCCTTCGCGCAAGAGGGTGCGGAAATCAACCGCATGGCCGACGCGGCCGAACGCGTCGCGTGGGCCTACGTTAAGGACGCCCAGATCCGCGGCCAGTGGTCGCCCTGGGTGCAGAATCTCCCCCAACTCGGCCTCGCCCTCGTGCTGGGTTTCGGCGGCATCATGGTCATCCAGGGCCGGCTGAGCGTCGGTGCCATTTTGGCCTTCAACGCCTACCTCTTGATGCTGCAGGCCCCCTTCATGATGCTGGGTCAATTAGTCATGATGGGCCAGCGCGCCAAGGCCAGTGCCGAACGCATCTTTGAAATCCTCGACGAGTACCCCGACGTCGTCGAGCGCCCCGGTGCCTACGACCTCCTCGATGTCAAGGGCGACATCACGTTTGATCACGTGGCCTTCGCCTACAAGGACGTGCCGATTCTTCGCGACGTGGACTTCCGCATTGCGGCCGGCGACACCGTCGCCATCGTGGGGCGCACCGGCTCAGGTAAGTCCACCGTGGCCCGCCTCCTTAACCGCTTCTACGACGTCGACGAGGGCGCCATTGCCATCGATGGTCACGACGTCCGGGACTTAACGCTGTCGAGCGTTCGTGAACAGGTGGGTGTCGTGCTCGACGAACCCTTCCTCTTCTCGTTGTCAATTGCCGACAACATCGCATACGGCCGTCCCGACGCGACGCTGGACGACATTGTGGCGGCGGCCAAAGCGGCCAACGCCCACGAATTCATCATCAAGTTGCCCGACGGCTACCAGACAATCATCGGTGAACGTGGCTACACCCTTTCGGGCGGCCAACGTCAGCGCGTCGCCATTGCTCGCACGTTGCTCGTCAATCCCCCGATTCTCGTGCTCGACGACGCCACCAGTGCCATTGACGTCCACATCGAGGCCGGCATCTACGAGGCGCTGCGAAACCTCATGACCACGCGGACGACGCTGATTATCGCCCACCGAATTTCGACCATTGCCCTCGCCCGCCGCGTTCTCGTGCTCGACGAGGGACGCATTGTGGCTGACGGTACCCACGAGGAACTCCTCGCCACCTCTCCCCTCTACGGTGAGATTCTGGCTCAGACTATGCAGGCGGAGCACTAATGGCCTGGGGTGGCGGCGGCTGGGGTGGCGGAGGCGGCGGTGGCGGCATGTTCGGCGGTGGCGGTCGCGCCAACGGGCTGCCCTTCGGCGGTATTCCGAGCGAGCTCATGGAGGAGGCCACGAAGCTGCTGGCGACTGAACCCGAGCACCCTGCGTCGAACCTCACCTTCTCCCAGCGCCCCAACGAGAAGGAACGCGTCCGACTGACGCTGCCCTCGATGTTGCGCGACTACCCCGGCTACGTGGCGTGGGGCAGTCTCCTGGTTGCCCTCATTGGCATCGTCCTCCAGGCGGGGCCGAAGCTCACGGAGTACGCGATTAACCACGGCATGAGCGCTGGCCACCATTCCACGCGCGTTGTGCTGGTGTGCGCTGGTCTCTATCTCCTGCTGGCCTTGCTGAGCGTCTGGTTCCAGCGCGTTCAGGCCACCGTGACCGGTACCTTGGCCTCGCGGGTGATGCACGACCTGCGACTGCGGGTCTTCACCCACTTCCAGCGACTGAGTCTCGACTTCTTCACCGACGAAAAGGCCGGCGTCTTGATGAGTCGGATGACGAGTGACATCGAGAACCTGCAGCAGCTAATCCAAGACGGCATCAGCTCATTCGCCATCCAGGGCCTTACGATGATTGTCATCACGATCATTCTCTTCGCCACCAACGTGGTGCTGGCGACGTGGACAGTGGCGCTCATTGTGCCGCTCCTCGTCGGCTTCTCCCTCTGGTTCCACCAGGCCTCGGAAAAGGGCTACCTCTTGGTGCGCGACCGCATCGCCAACGTGCTGGCGGACCTCTCCGAGTCCCTCTACGGCATCCGCGTCGTGACGGCCAACAACCGCCAGAAGCGCAACATCATTAACCACCGCCACGTTGTCGGCGCCTACCGCGACGCCAACATGTACACCGGCCGCGTGAACGCCATCTACGGTCCGGCGACCATCATGATTGGCATTCTGGGCCAGGGACTGCTCCTCGGCATCGGCGGCCAGATGGTGCTGCGCCACCAGCTCTCCCTCGGGGCCCTCGTCGCCTTCTTCTTGTATCTCAACCGCTTCTTCCAGCCGATTCAGCTGCTGGTCCAGCAGTACAACGCACTCCAGCAAGGTCGCTCCTCGGTGATCCGTCTGCGCGAGCTCATTGAGACGCCACCCACCGTTGACGAGCGCGACGACGCCACAGCATTGCCCGTCGTCAATGGTGAACTGACCTTCGAGCACGTTTCCTTCGGCTACCTCGCCGACCGGCCGGTATTGACGGACGTGAACTTGACCATCGCGGCCGGTGAGTCTGTCGCCTTTGTCGGCCCGACGGGTGCCGGTAAGTCAACCTTGGCCAAGCTCGCTAACCGCTTCTACGATCCCACTAGTGGTCGAGTGCTCGTCGACGGCATCGACATCTCGACGGTGACCCTGCACTCGCTGCGCTCGCAGATTGGCGTGGTCCCCCAGGAGCCTTTCCTCTTCGCCGGTTCTCTCCGCTCCAACGTACGCTTCTCTCGCCCGAGTGCCACTGATGAGGAGGTCGAAGAGGCCATTTCCGTGGTCGGACTCGATGATCTCGTGGCCCGTCTGCCCGAGGGACTCGACACCGTGGTGCACGAACGAGGACAGACCTTGTCGGCCGGCGAACGCCAACTCCTGGCCCTCGCGCGCGCGTTCGTCGCCCGACCCCGAGTGCTGATCTTGGACGAAGCGACGTCGTCACTCGACCTCCAGAGTGAAACGATCATCGAGCGCGCCCTCGACCGACTCCTTGAGGGCCGCACGGCAATCTTGATTGCTCACCGCCTCACGACGGCCCAGCGAGCCGACCGCATCGTGGTCGTCGACCACGGTGGCATCGTCGAGATGGGCACGCCGAGCGAACTGCTCGCCGCTGGCGGCGCCTACGCCGGCATGTACGCCGCGTGGCTGGCTTCGGGCGGCCGTGATGCGACCCGCCCTAGCGCCTAGCCCGGATAGCGCACGAAGTTCTTCGCGTCGAGGTCTTCGCCGGCCGTGAACCGGTAGGCCACCAGGGACTCGCCCTCACGCACTGCGCTGTAGTCCACGCAGAGTGCGTTCGTTGCATCAAGCTCCGGCGTTCCCTTTCGCCAGTAGTGGCCGAAGAACACCGGCCGCTCATCGAGACCGTAGGTGTACTCATTGAGCCACGCGATAGGCGTGTCGGGCAGTGGAGGAAACGGCTTCTTGTTCTCGTCCACGGCATTTACCGGAATCTCCGCTGCCTCTCGCAACGTTCGAGCGCCGTAACGCCACCACCGCAGGCGAGCGTTGTGGCGAATGTGACCGTCCTTGTCGGCGAAGCCGGGTAGCTCCCCGAGACTGATTTCCGGACCCTTGAGGATCATCTCGGCCGCGGTGAAGAGCGGCGAGGTTTCGTCACCGGTTTCGATCGCCATCTCGGGCGTGAACCGACCCTCGTTGTAGCCGGCGGCTGCGAGGCGGTCAATCGATGCCTGGTGCCAGCAGGCGTGCACCACGCGAAGTTCGGGTTCCTCAATCCAGAGTGGCAAGGTGCGGAACCAGGCCACGATTTCATCGTGGAGTCCCGAGTCCAGGCCCACCTGATCAGTGAAGGCTCGGTGCTGGTGACGATTCTTCTCGCCGAGGTCGCCAGTGCGAGGGCGAACCATGTCGCCGGTTACTTCATTTGGCGTGGCGAAGGCGATGGCGTTGAACTCGTGGTTACCCATCACGGCGCGGGCCGTGCCGGCCTCGACCATTCCCCGCACGAGTCGGTAGACGGCTTCCTGCTTGGGTCCTCGGTCGACGAGGTCCCCGACGAAGATGACCGCCCGTTCGGGGTGGCGGTACACGCCGTTGCCGAGCTCGTAGCCGAGCTTGGTAAGGAGTCCGACCAGTTTGTCGTACTCACCGTGAATGTCGCCGATGATGTCGTAGCGGGCCAACGAGGCCTTCTTTCTCTTCGTTGAAGCCACGCTGGACGGCACCTGCGCCGTAGGGCTCCGATTTCGAGCCCCCTGACTTCACTCCCATGCTACGAAGAGGGTGTGACAGCGAAGGGTCCCTAGAGCAGGCCGCGAACTTCTTCGAGCAGCGACGCCGCGGTCTGCTCGCCTTGCGCCAGTGGCACCACTTGGAAGTTGGTAACGCCCGCTTCCTTGAAGGCCGCGATGCGCTCTTTGACGTAGCCACGGGGACCACACAGCGTCGTCTTCTCAACGAGCTCATCGGGAATTGCGGCCTCAGCCTGGCCCTTCTTCCCTGAGAGGTAGAGCTCTTGAATCACGGCCGCTTCATCGGCGAAGCCGTAGCGGACACAGAGGTCGTAGTAGAAGTTTTTGCCTTTGGCACCCATGCCACCGATGTAGAGGGCGAGGGCGGGGCGCTGCAGATCGCGCAGGGCGATGGTGGCGTCATCGTCACCGATGGCGACGATCCCACCGGCACTGATCTCGAGGGGGCCGAGTTCGGGGTTACGTTTGGCAGCCCCTGACCGAAGCGACTCTCCCCAAATCTCGTTGGCCCGTTCCGGGACGAAGAAAATTGGCAACCATCCGTCGGCGACTTCGGCGGCCAGCGCCACGTTCTTTTCTCCCAATGCAGCGAGCCAGATTGGAATTGACGGACGAACTGGACGGCCCATCAACTTGAGTGGCTTGCCCAGACCGGTACCCTTGTCGCCCTGGTAGGGAATGTCGTAGTAGGTGCCGTGATGTTCGAGTGCCCCTCGGCGACGCCACGCCTGGCGACAGATGTCGACAATTTCGCGAGTCCGAGCGAGTGGAGCCTCGTAGGGAACGCCGTGAAAACCCTCGATGACCTGGGGTCCAGAAGCGCCGAGGCCGAGCGAGAATCGGCCATTGCTCAGCGCGTCAATGCCGGCGGCCGTCATGGCCAAGAGCCCGGGTGTGCGCGAGTAAATCGGCATAATGGCCGAACCGATTTGGAGGGTCGTGGTGCGTGAGGCCAAGTACCCCATCAGTGACGGGCTATCGAAGCCCCAGACCTCGGGGACCCAGACCATATCGAGGCCGGCCTGCTCGAGAGCGACGACATCGCGAATTGCGGCGTGGGGGTCGCCGCCATAGGGCATCAAGGTTGAGAGCAGCACCCGACCGTACCTTTCAAAGAAGATTCTTCACAACATCTGATTCGACCAAAGAGTATCGGCACAGGCAACGATTTTCACTGGAGATTCCCAGTGGCTTCTTAAATTGGACTCCCTCATTGCGGCGGAATCGACTCCATTCATCGTCAACCATCAAGATGATCGGAACGCGAGAGCCCACTATGTCAGTTGGGATGCGTTATGTTACGCTACGAAACGATTCTTTTTAGAAAGCCGACCTCGATGAAAATGGCTTCAACCGCGACGGTGATAGAGGCAATCGGAATGACGTCTTTAACAGGCGCTTTCTGGATTGAAGGCACTTCGGTCGCAGGAGCATCCCCGCTTGTCGTTAGTTGCGTCGCTGGGGAGTACAACATTTTGACTGGAATTACAAAGCACTTAGGAGTGTTGGACGAAGTTTCATTTCAGGGGCCCACAACTGACAGTTCGGCCACTCAGACTATGACTTCGACGCGAACATTTTCAGCGAGTGTGACTGGAACCGCGAACGTCGATTTCATCTTCAGCAGCTTGACAGCGCAGATTTCTGGCGGCATCCAGCAGAGCGCGTCAGCAGATTACGGCTCAACGTATGTTGTGTCGGTGCCAGCGGGAAAAACGCTTTATGTTGCATATGTAGATCACTGGGTTGCTTTCAGTGGTTACACAGAAAATGTCTCCAGTACTCGCCAGACTTCGGATGTGAGTAATTACTCTGGGACCGCTCCCCAGGGTTTCGGGTGGGTTCAATCTAATTCGCGGATTCAAAGTTATTAAAAGTTTCATGAGCCGCCGACGGACTGGGGTAGCGACTGTATTGGCAGGATGCTTCACCGCAACTGTTCTACTTGTCAGCCTTGGATTGGCTCCTTCGCAATCTTCCCATTCGAAATCCGACCGCACACACCAGGCGTTGAAACGCTTTCCCAATATCAGTCCAAGCGGAATAATTGCACAGGCGCATCACGCAGCGTTGAGTCCTTACTCTCCATCATTGAGCATTCCTACTAGAAGAGAATTAATTGTCAATTACGTCTGTTTTGGCCAGAGCGATGTGACCATTTTTCTCGAAGGAGGATCATTGAGTAAGCCAACTGAACTATTACGTTCTCCGTGCAGAAATAGCGTGCAGTTCGCAGAAATCCCTCCCGGGAATAAAGGAACAATGATTGCAGTAACCGGTGAGCCAACGATTGCATGGCGTGTCCAAGTTGTTACAACCACTCCTTGATGGATATCTGTTCGCTTAACATTTTCGTAAATTGCGTAATCGCTTACCCGAGAGTGCTCTACATTGAGAAGTAGCGGCAACGGCGCCGCACAACAGAACAGAAGGCTGGTGACAACGTGGTCACGCGTCCCGAAGACTTAGACCCGACGGAGTTCAATCCGTGGGTTCACGTCTCTTCACTCATCGAAAAAGCTGGTCGGCTTCTCGAGCTCGACGAGGGAATGATTAAGCGAATCATTACCCCCGAGCGCATTCACGAAGTTGCCATTCCCGTTCGCATGGACGATGGCAGCGTCGAAATGTTCACCGGCTGGCGAATCCAACACGACACTTCACGCGGTCCTGGTAAAGGCGGCATTCGCTTCCACCAGAGCGTGAACGTCGACGAAATTGCGGCCCTCTCGGCCGACATGTCGATCAAGTGTGCCGTGGTCAACATCCCCTACGGCGGCGCCAAGGGTGGCGTCAGGGTCGACCCGACCAAGTTGTCGCACTCGGAACTGGAGCGCCTCACTCGTCGCTACGCCTTCTCGATTGCCCCGATGATTGGCCCCGACACCGACATTCCCGCGCCGGACATCAACACCGACGCCCAGGTTATGAGCTGGATTATGGACACGGTCTCGATGCTCCGTGGTCACTCGACCACCGGTGTCGTCACCGGTAAGCCGCTGGCCATCGGCGGCACGCTCGGCCACGCCGGTGCCACCTCGCTCGGTGTCACTATCTGCACCGTCGCGATCCTGCAGCGGCTCGGCCGCGTCGTCGAGGACCAGCGCGTGGTCATCCAGGGCTACGGCAAGGTCGGTGCACCACTGGTGCAGCTCTTGACTGATCGCGGCATGAAGGTCGTCGGCGTCGCTGACGTCAATGGCGCGATTCACGTTCCCTACGGCATCGACCCCATTGCCCTCAGTGCTCACTTCAAGGCCCACGGCACCGTTATTGGCTTCCCGGGTGCCGTCGAAGTACCGGCGGCGCAGTTGTGGTCGCTGCCCAGCGACATCGCCATTCCGGCGGCGCTCGGTGGCGTCATCACTGCCGAGGTCGCGCAGTCCATGGCTGCCTCCATCGTCGTTGAAGCCGCCAACGGCCCGACCACTGGTGAGGGTGCGGCAGTATTGCACCAGCGCAATATCCCGGTGGTGCCGGACGTGCTGGCCAATGCCGGTGGTGTCGTCGCCTCCTACTTCGAGTGGGCCCAGGACCTCCAGGGCTTCATGTGGGAGCGGGAACTCTTCACCCAGCGTCTCGAGAAGACGATGCACGAGGCGTTCAACCACATCTGGAAGCGCCACGGTGAACTCGGTGTCACCCTGCGCGAGACGGCTATCGCCGTCGGCGTGGAGCGCATCGCCGAAGCAACGGAACTCCGCGGGCTCTTCCCGTGATCTAGTCCCCCTCGACCCGGGTGCCCACTCGTTCGCAGGGCACCCGGGTCGTTTTTTATGTTTACAGTAGTGAGCGTGGATGAATTAACCCGAGAAGAACTCGAAGCGCTGGTGACCAAGCTCCGCGAGGACGTCGCCCGGCTGCAGGAAGAAGTTCGTCGAATTCGCCGCGACCAGCACGAAGTGCCGCCCCACTACCGCTAGAGCGAGCGGCAGACCTGCGGATTCACGGTGGCGACAACGTGCGCCGCGGCGGCCACAAGGTGCGCCCGCGTGAGTGGCCCCTTCACTACCGCCGCGTTTATCGCCGCGGCCATCTGCAGCGCGGTAGTGAGCCCCGCCTGCGGCGTTGCGGGTGTCCCGCCCAGCACTTCATCATCGCCCGCGGCGATGGCCTTGACGCCAGCGGCCGAGGGCGACAGACCGACGGCGCCAATGGCGCCCGCGACAAGAGCGTCCGTCACGATCAATCCATGAAAGCCGAGTGCGCGCAGCGCCGTCACCGCGGCCGCCGAGAGTGTGGCCGGGCCCGTCGTCAGGCCGGGAACCCTGGCGTTGGACATCATGACGGCCTTGGCGCCGTCACTTATTGCCACCCGAAAGGGAATGAGACCACCCGATTGCAGCTGCGCCCAGGTCATAGTGGTCGCGGGACCGTAGTCCGTGTTCGCACTTGCACCACCGAGTCCCGGGAAGTGCTTGATGGTGGCCACGACCCCAGCGCTCTGGAGGCCGAGGGCGAAGGCCCCCGCGTCAACACCATCACGAGTAGGTGAGGCGCCAAAGGAGCGATAACCGTCGGGGTTCGTGGCACTCGGCCACACCGCCCGACCATCAACGTCAGCCACTGGCGCAAGATCCATGGTGATGCCGGCCTTGGCGAGAGCGAGTCCCACTCGGCGCCCGGTGGCCTCAATCTGCGCTGGCGTCATCGTCGCACCCATCACCTGGGCCCAGGGCCAAGTTCCCGTTAAGGCGGGCGTGCGAATGACGCCGCCCCCTTCATCGTCCGTCATCACGGCCAAGTTCAGATGTGACGGGCTCAGGGAGGGCAATTCGCGCAGCGTGGCAACGAGAGTCGCTGGCACTGTCGTGCCAAAGAGAATGATGCCACCAATTCCATCGGCCGCGGCCGCGGTCATGATGGAGGTGCTCGTTGACTGAGCCGACACCACCACGACCTCTCGGGCGAGTCGCGGGGTTGACCAGGTGGAGACCACGTCGGTGGCACACGTCAGGGCCGTTGGTGGTGCGGTCGTGGCGTTGGCGCCCAGCGCGCCACTCACCGCCGACGTGGCGCAGAGTACGAAGCCCAGAACTGCCGAGGTGCGACGGTGCATACTTCGCACCTTAGGTCCTCGGCCGGCGTTTGTTACTTGTCGCGGCGACGCAACTCGTCTTCGACGGCCGCCGGGTCGAGTCCGCGGGTGCGCAGCAACAGCAACGCGTGAAACCACAGGTCGGCCACTTCCGACACCAGACGGTCGTCGGTCTCGTTGAGTGCGGCCACCACGACCTCAACCGCCTCCTCGCCCACCTTGCGAGCGGGAAATGCGGGGCCCTTGGCCAGAGAGGAGGCGACGTAGGAATCGGGGTTGCCGGCCGCTTCGCGCTGCAGAATCTTGCGCCAGAGCCAGGGTGTGAAGCAGCTCGTCGATCCGTCGTGGCAGGTGGGACCGTCAGCCGTGGCGCGGATGAGCAGAGCGTCATCGTCACAGTCGGCGATGATCTCCACCACGTGCAGGAAGTTACCCGAGCTCTCACCCTTGGTCCACTGCTGCTGCCGCGAACGAGAAAGGAAAGTCACCAGACCGGTCGCACGAGTGGTGGCGAGCGCCTCGTCGTCCATCCAGCCCAGCATCAAGACGCGGCCCGTTTGGTCGTCTTGGACAATGGCGGCGCGTAGGTCAGTACTCATGAGTTCTCCCGAAGTGGGCGCAGCGTTATGCCGCACGCTTCAATTTCTCGGCGCAGGCCCGGTAGACCCGCGGGATTTTCGTGCACGATCGAGGCAATGAGGGCCGCGTCGGTCACGCGCAGGGCGTCAGCGACGTGCTGCGCGTTACCCGCCCCGCCGGAGGCGATCACGGGGATATCAATGGCGTCACGAACGGCTTCGGTTAGCGCCAGGTCGAAACCAGTGCGCTGGCCGTCACGGGCAATTGAGGTCAGCAAAATCTCACCGGCCCCGCGGGCGGCCGCTTCGGCGGCCCACGGCACCGTGGCGATATCGGTGGCCCGACGTCCGCCGTGAGTGTGGACAACGCCGTCACCCGCGTCGATGGCGACCACGACGGCTTGTGAGCCAAAGCGAGCCGCAATCTCGGTGATGAGTTCGGGCGTCGCTAACGCGGCGGAGTTCAGCGAAACGCGGTCGGCGCCGGCCTCGATGATGCGCGAGGCGTCGTCAACACTGCGAATACCGCCACCGACGGTGAAGGGAATGGCCAAGACGTCGGCCACGCGGCGAACGACGTCCACGATGGTGGTGTCGTCGTTCGGGGTCGCGGCGATGTCGAGAAAGACCAGTTCGTCCGCGCCACCATCGGAGTAGTAGCGAGCAAGTTCAACGGGGTCACCGACGTCACGCAGGTTGACGAAGCTGACGCCCTTGACCACACGACCGTGGGCGACGTCGAGGCAGGGAATTAGGCGAGGGAGAGGCATTGGTCCAAGAAGTTCAGGCCGGCCTGGTCACTCTTTTCGGGGTGAAACTGCACCCCGAGAAACGATCCCTTGCGCACGGCGACGCAGAGTCCCTCCGAGGTCGCCACGCTGTGAGGCGATTCGGCCACGAAGGAGTGGGCAAAGTAAAAGGCTTCGTTCCACGGTTCGACCATGGCCCAGCCCAGGCGGGGAATGCGCGGCGTTTCCAGACGAACGACCAGCCCTTCGACGAGACCGAGGCCTTTCACGCCGCCATCTTCCTGACTGGCCTCGAGGGCCAGTTGCAGGCCGAGGCAGATGCCGAGGATTGGCTGGTCGGCTTGGTAGCGAGCCTGAAGAGCGGCGGCCGCCCCCGTTTCCGTCAAGTGGTCCATGGCGCTGCGGGCCGAACCGACACCGGGCAGGATCACGAACGGGGCGTTGCGAATCTCGACAGGGTCAGCCGTCACGACGCTGTCGTGGCCGAGCTGACGCAGCGACGAGCAGACCGAGCGCGTATTACCCGCACCGTAGTCAACGACGACCACATCGGTCATAGTGAGCCCTTCGTGGAGCGAATAACTGAACCGTCGTGGACGAGGGCCTGGTTCATGGCGCGACCGACAGCCTTAAAGGCCGCTTCGGCCACGTGGTGCGCATTCTCACCCTTGGCCGTCACGTGCAACGTGATGCGGGCCGTCTGGGCCAGCGATTCAAACGCGTGCGCGGCCATACCGGGATCGGGGTCGATGTCGAGGGTGGCCTTGGCTCGCCCCGAAAGGTCGACGACGGCGTGGGCCAGCGCCTCATCCATCGGGACACGAGACTCGCCGTAGCGGGCGAGTCCCTTGCGGTCACCGAGGGCGATGTCGAGCGCCTCACCGAAGGTGCGGAACATGTCCTCAACGAGGTGGTGGTCACCCGTTTCGAGGTCGCCAACGCCCTCGAGGCGAAGGTCCATGCCGCCGTGGAAGGCCAGCTGCTGGAGCATGTGGTCGTAGAAGCCCTCGCCGGTGTTGATGTAGACGCGACCCTGACCGGGAATGCGCAGTCGGCAGTTGAGGAAGGTCTCAGCCGTGGCCCGGCGATACCGCAGTGGTCCGGTTTCGACGGCCTCACCACGCAGTTCGGCGCGCAAGGCGTTGAGCATCAAGTCGTCGTCGATTTCGTCACGGATCGAGATGCGCAGGCCGGCCTTGTAGGCACGCAGCATGATGCCGTAGGGCAAGAGACGCTCAACAATGTCCTGCGGGTTGTCCATTGGGATGAAGAGGAAGTTGGTGAACGAAGGCAGCGCCACCAGTCCCAACTCGGCCAACGCCGCCGCCACCCGGTCGCGCTCGGCGATCTGGACCGAGACGTCCAGTGGCACCGACAACGCGGCCAGGGCCAGAGCGGCCGAGAGTGAGGACACTGACAACGGTGCCTGACGCGCCGTAATCAGGGAAATCGTCTCGGCGTTGGCGATGGCGTACCCGACGCGAGCACCGGCGAGTCCGAAGGCCTTAGAGAACGTGCGCAGCACAATGGCGCCGTCCTCAATACGGTCCAATGCACTCACACCGGCGTAGTCGGCGTAGGCCTCGTCAATGACGAGCTGTCCCGTCACGTTCTCGGGAATGTCGGGGAGTTCACCGGTCGGGTTGTTCGGACGACAGACGTACACCAGGTCGGCCGTGGCCACGTCACTCGTCATCGTGGCACCGGCCATCAACGTGGCGTAGTGGTACATCGAATACGAATCGGCCGGCACGGTCGCGACGGTGCCCTTTTCGGCGAAGAGGGCGGCGAGCAGGACGATGAACTCGTCACTGCCGGCCCCAATGGCCACTTGGTTGAGCGCAACGCCGTGGCGGTCGGCAATGGCCTGGCGCAACGGTTCGTAGCGACCACGGTCGTACTCGTTGATGTCCGCCAGCGCCTTGGCCAGGGTGGCCGGGCAAGCGGTCACCGGCGGTATGGCCGGCGTGTTGCCGTCGAAGCGCAGAATCTGCGAGGCGTTGAGACCAACCTTGGCGGCGAGGGCCTCGTTCGAGGGCGGCCACTGGTAGCTGTCGATGGGGGTAGGGCGGCTCATCGGCGGGCCGTCGCTTTGTGTGCGCTCATACCTTCGAGCTCGGCCAGAGCCTCAATCGTGGGGGCCAGTCGCGACAGACCCTCCTCGGTGACGCGCTGCACGGTAACGGTCTTCATAAATCCCTCCAGACCCAGTCCCCCGGTCGACTTAGACCAGCCGCCGGTGGGGAGAACGTGATTAGCGCCGGTGGCGTAGTCGCCGGCCGGCACGGGGGCGTAGGGGCCAACGAAGACGGCCCCCGCGTTACGAATACGACCGGCCAAGGACTCGGCTCGCTCGCCGAGCAGCGCGACGTGCTCGGCGGCGTAGCCCTCGATCTCGGAGAGAGCCGCCTCGAGGTCATCTCCAACGCGCACAATGAAGCCGCGCGAGTCGGGGCCGTGTTCCATCTGGGCGGCAATCTCCTGCTGCACGATGGTCTCGTCGAAGCCAATGTCGGCCGCGACGACGATTTCACTCGGGCCAGCCGGCAAGTCGATTGCGACGTCTTGGCTCACCAGGAGCTTGGCCGCATTAACGGCACCTGAACCAGGACCGAAAATCTTGTCGACCGGGGCAATGGACTCGGTGCCGTAGGCCATGGCGGCAATTGCCTGCGCACCACCAATCGCCCACACTTCGGTAATGCCGAGCAGTGCGGCCGCGGCCGCGACGGCCCCGGCGCCACTGGGTGGCGTGCAGACGACGATGCGTTCGACGCCGGCCACCTGGGCCGGAATGGCGCCCATGATGAGCGAGGACACCAGGTTCTTCGGCACGTATAGGCCCACAGAACGAAGCGGCGTCCAGCGGCGCTCGAGCGTCACGCCAGGAGTCACTTCCATCATCAAGTCGGCCGGGCGCTGCGCCGCGTGCCAGGTGCGAACGTTCTCGGCAGCTGCGAGGATGGCGGCCGTCGGCACGTCGCCGTAGGCGACGGCCCGCTCGGGCTTGTCGGCCGTCGTCTTGTCGAAGCGACGTGACCATTCGGCCACGGCGGCGTCGCCGCGGGTGCGAACGTCCTCGACGATCTCGGCAATGGTGATGGGGCGGTCAGTTTTGACGGGGGTACTCATGACATCATTCTTTCGACGGGCAACGTGAGGATTGAACTCGCGCCGCGGGACTGTAGTTGAGGAAGAAGCGACCAGACCTGGGAGGCCGGGACGAGGGCGTGCACCGCGACCAGACCGGGCGTGGCCAGGGTCATGACGGTCGGGGATCCAGCCGTGGGCAGTACGGACGTCACGTCGGCCAGGTTCTCCTCGCGCACGTTAAAGAGCAGGTAGCGGCTAGCCCGAGCGTCGATGACGGAGGCGAGCAGCGTGGTGAGAACTTGCTGGGCGTCGCGGCTTTCGCCCGAACGACGACCAACGAGTACGGCCTCACTTTCGAAGAGCGCGCCTAGTGAACGCAACCCGTTCGTGCGTAGCGTCGAACCGGTCGAGACGAGGTCAACGATGGCGTCGGCGAGGCCGAGGCGAGGTGAGATTTCGACCGACCCAGTGACGCGGACGATCTCCACGTCAACGCCCTGCTCGGCGAGGAGCTGCTTGGCGAGGCGAGGGTGAGAAGTCGCAATCCGGCGCCCGTCAAGGTCCTTGATGGACGTCGCGCTGTCTTCGTTAGAGACCGCAGCCTGCAGCGAGCAACGCCCGTAGCCCAGGCGCAGCAGCACCTCGACGTCAAAGTCCCGTTCACTGACGAGGTCGAGTCCCGTGACACCGCAGTCGACGATGCCGTCTTGGACGTACTCGGGGACGTCGTCGGCGCGAATGAAGAGGAGATCGATATCGGCGTTGCGGCAGTGTGACTGCAGCACTCGCTCGCCCGGCTCCTGCGGGGCAACGCCGGTCGCGTCAAGCAGCGACCAGGAGGGCTCGCGCAGTCGGCCCTTGGAGGGCAGCGCGAGGGTGAGGCGTCGAGTCATTACTTATTCTCCTTGCAAGACGGCGTCGTAGCCGCCTTCTCCGTATTTCAACCAGTGAGCCACCCGCGTCACCGTCGCCGTTGAAGCCCCCGTGCGACGAGAGATCTCCTGGTAGGAGACGCCCTCACTGACGAGCCGCGCCACCTGCAGGCGCTGGCCCATGGCATCGAGTTCGGCAGTGGTGCACAAGTCCTTCAAAAAGGCCGACATCGCTTCGGGGTCAGTAATCGCCACGAAGGCCGCCACCAGCTCGTCAAAGCGGTGTGACGTTAGGTCGCTGCCCTGGGCGGGGTGTACTTTGCCACTGCTCATATCAGTATGCTACCATGCTACTACGCTGCTATGCAACTGATCCCCGCTCTCGACCTTCTCGGCAGCAACGCCGTTCGCCTCGAAAAAGGCGACTACGACCGCGTCCTGTTTCGCGAAGACATCGACCTTTTTCTCGATCGCATTGTGGCAACCACGCCGCCGCTCGTTCACATCGTCGACCTCGAAGCGGCCCGCTCGGGCCAGCTTCGTCCGGAGATGGCACGACGCTGCGTGACGCGAGCCACTCCAATCCCCGTCCAATTTTCCGGCGGGATCCGTTCGCTCGATGACGCCCGCACCATTCTCGACACCGGCGTCTCGCGCATCATCATTGGCACGGCCGTCTGGTCCGAGCCGAGTGCCCTGGGTACGTACGCCGATGCCCTCGGCGACCGGTTAGTGGTGGCCTTTGACGTTCGCGACGGCGCATTGGCTGTTCGCGGGTGGTTGGCCGACACGGGCCTGAGCGTTGAGAAGGCCCTCGTGGCCTGCGTCGACGCCGGCGTCCGGCGCCTCCACGTCACGGCCATTTCGCGCGACGGCACGATGCAGGGCCCCGACCTCGCCCTCTACGAGCAGGTCTGCGCCAGCGGCATTCCCGTGGTGGCCGCCGGTGGCGTTCGCAACGACGAAGACCTGGCCGCACTCGAGTCCGTGGGTTGCGAGGGAGCGGTAATGGGCATGGGACTACTGCCTCGCCTCGGCATCAACGTCACCATGCTGGAACTTCCGGAGACGTAGTGACCAAGGGCCCTAGCTCGGCGATGGCGATGCGCCGTCACGCACGTGAAACTGAAGCAGAGGGATATACCGGACGACTCACCCCTTGGGGCGTTCGGCCCACCAGGGTGCCACCCGTCGCAAGACCGGTTCCCGCCATAGTCGCGGCGGGTGGCGCCGCCCTCGGTCGCGACTCGTTACGCGCAATTATGAAGAGTAGGTTTCCGCTGAACATCGGCGGCCTGAAGTTTTGTAACGTGGCATTGTGACTGACGCCACTCCCCCGACGCCAAGCCACGGTGAAGCCCTTGACGCAATGAGCGCGGACCTCAACGGTCTGCGCGCGATGCTGGACGAGACCTTGCGCCGTCAAACCGCTGACGAGTTCGTTGAACTGGTCAACCAGGTGCGCTCCGCCGAGGACCTCGGCGCCGTGGTTTCGACCCTGCAGGAGCTCGACCTCGACACCGCGTCGCAGTTAGTGCGAGCCTTCTCGATTTACTTTCACCTCGCGAACGTCACCGAGCAGACCCACCAGGCCCGCCTCGGCCAAATCCGTCGGGCTAACGACGATGGCCCCCTCGCCCGCGTTACCAACTTGACCAAGGAAGCACTCGAGGCGGGCACGCTCGAGGCTGACGACGTCGCCCGGGCCGTGGCCAACCTGGACGTTCGCCCCGTCTTCACCGCGCACCCGACCGAAGCCGCCCGCCGCTCGGTCCTGCTCAAGCTACGCTCCCTCTCCACGTTGCTGGATGAAGCACACGGAACGGCCTCCGGTCTTAACGAACCGGTTCGACAACGCCGCGCGGCTGAATTGATCGACACGCTCTGGCAGACCGACGAACTTCGCCTCGATCGCCCCGAAGTGCTCGATGAGGCGCGCAACGCTCTCTCCTACGTCGACAGCCTCATGCGCAGCATCGTTCCCGACGTGCTCGAACAGCTCTCCGGTAACGTGGCCCGCCTTGGGCTCTCCCTGGAGCCGACGGCCCGCCCCCTGACCTTCGGGACGTGGATCGGCGGCGACCGCGACGGCAACCCCTTCGTGACCCCCGACGTCACCACGTCGGTCGTAGACCTCGCCCTTTCCGTTGCCATCCGCGCCCTGCGCGCCATGCTCGGTCGTCTCATCGACGAAATCTCCGTATCCATGCAGCACGTTGGTATCTCCGACGCTCTCGCGGCCTCACTACAAGAGGACCTTTCTCGCCTCACGCTCGACCCGCGCACCCTGCGCGTCAACGCCGAAGAGCCCTATCGCCTCAAGCTGGCCTGTATCCGCGTGAAGCTCGAGGCCACGCAGCGGCGTATGGAGCAGCGCTCACGCCACCGCGACGGCTTTGACTACGCCTCCTCGCAAGAACTGCTCGACGACTTGATGCTGCTCCACAGCTCGCTCGTGGAGAACGGCTCTGGTCTCCTCGCCAAGGGCACCCTCGAACGCTCGATCGCGACGGTGTCGGCCTTCGGTCTCACGCTCACCACCCTCGACGTACGCGAACACGCCGAGAAGCACCACGAAGCCCTCGCCACGCTCTTTGACCGATTGGGCGAACTCCCCACCCCCTACGCCACGTTGAGTCCCCGCGAACGTCGTGACGTGCTGGCCAATGAGCTCCTCTCGCGTCGTCCCCTCTTCTCGGGCCCCGCGCCCCTCGAAGGAACCCAGGCCACGACGCTCGGCACCTTCGTGGCTATTCGCGAAGTCCTCAACCACTTCGGTACCTCGGCCTGCGAGACCTACATCATCTCAATGACCAAGGGCACCGATGACGTTCTCGCCGCGGTGGTCTTGGCCCGCGAGGCCGGCCTCGTCGACCTCTCCAGTCGAGTCGCGCGCATTGGCTTCGCGCCGCTGTTTGAAACCCTCGATGAACTGCGCCACGCCGGCGACCTCTTCGAGGAGCTGCTCTCCGTCCCGGCGTATCGCGAACTAGTGCGTCTGCGCGGTGACGTCCAGGAGATCATGCTGGGCTACTCCGACTCCAACAAGGACGCCGGCATCGCCGCCTCCCAGTGGGGCATTCACCGTGCCGAACGACAGCTACGTGACGTGGCGCTGCGCCACGGCATCCAGTTGCGCCTCTTCCACGGTCGCGGTGGCAGTGTCGGCCGCGGTGGCGGACCTACGCACGACGCCGTTCTGGCCCAGCCCTACGGCGTTCTCAATGGTTCCATCAAGCTCACCGAGCAGGGCGAGGTCATCTCGGACAAGTACTTGTTGCCGAGTCTTGCCCGCGAGAACCTGGAACTGCTCCTCGCCGCCGTTCTCGAGGCGACGCTCTTTCACGCCAAGCCCTGGGTGGCCCCGGAGAAGCTCGACCGGTGGAACGACACCATGGACACCGTGGCCGACAGTTCCCACGTCGCCTACCGGGCCCTCGTGGACGACCCCAACCTGCCGGCGTACTTCACGTCGTCCACGCCCGTCACGGAGTTGGCCAATCTCCACATGGGATCACGACCCGCGAAGCGCGTAACCGGCGATGACGGCATTACCACCCTGCGCGCTATTCCCTGGGTCTTCGGTTGGACACAGTCGCGCCAGATTGTGCCGGGCTGGTTCGGCGTTGGAACTGGGCTGGTCGCCGCTCGCGAAGCTGGTCACGGGGAAGACCTTCGCCAGATGTACCGCGAATGGACCTTCTTCTCGACCTTCATCAACAACGTTGAGGCCACCCTCTCCAAGACCGACCTCACCGTGGCCCGCGAGTACGTCCAGCGTCTCGTTGATCCATCGCTGCACTACCTGTTCGAACACATCGTCGACGAGTACCAGCGCTCAGTAGAGCAAGTGTTGTGGGTCACCGAAAAGGACTCGCTCCTCGCCGACCAGCCCACCGTCGTGGCCACCCAGGCCACTCGCGACCACTACCTGCGTCCGCTGCAGTTGCTGCAGATTCAGCTCCTCGAGCGAGTTCGTGCCGAGCGCGCCGCCGGCCAGGTGGTTGACGACGTGGCCCAGCGAGCCCTCATGCTCACCATTAACGCCGTCGCGACCGGACTGCGCAACACCGGTTGAGCGTGCTCACCCTGTACGGCGTCTGCGCCGTCCTCTTCATGATGACCACCTACGCACTCGAGCGTCGCGGTCGTCACTTCATTGCCCTTTTTGCCGTTGGCTGTCTCGCCTCGAGCCTCTACGGCTTTCTCGCTGGCGTGTGGCCCTTCGGACTGGTCGAGGGATTTTGGGCCATCATCGCCTGGCGGCGCTATCGAGCTACGCCCTGAGTTGCACCACCTCGTCGTTGGCGACGGCTACGTTTTTAGTACGGACTACCGAGAAGGATGCTCATGAAAGTCTTTGACCACATCGCCAACGCCTACCGCAACTACGCACGGTTTTCCGGCACGGCCACCCGAGCCGAGTACTGGTCGTTCCAGCTCTACTTCATCGTGGTCTTCGTACTCCTCGTCACGCTGATTCCGCTGCTCGGCATTCTCTTCGCGGTCGGTTCGCTGGTGCCGATGTTCGCGCTCGGCAATCGCCGATTCGCGAGCGCCGGGATGCCCAAGGGCCTCTACCCCGGACTGGTGGTTCTTGGCCTAATTTTGAGTGGCTCGAATGAGCGACTGTATGGCACCGTCTTAGAAATTGCCATTGCCGTGATTGCCAGCTTGCCGGCGAAGGTCGACGCCTCGACGATTACGACCTATACGCCAATTGACGACTCGGCCGTCTCGAATACGTCGCAGTACTGCAGTGCCTGTGGCAAGATTCGCCTTCCCGGCCAGAGCGTCTGCCAGGGCTGCGGACAGGCCTTCTAGCCCCGCCTCAAGAGGCCGTTGACTTCAAGATAGGCCAACACCGCGGCGGCCGATTCTTCGGGCGTCTCGCGATCAGTGTGAACGTGCACCTCGGGGGCCAGCGGCGCCTCGTAGGGCGAGTCAATACCAGTGAAGTTCGCGAGGTCGCCGGCCCGAGCGCGGGCGTAGAGACCCTTGGTGTCGCGGCGCTCGGCCTCCGTGAGCGGAGCGTCGACGAATACCTCGACGAACTGCGCCGGAGCGACTCGGGCGCGGACAAGGTCTCGGCTCTCGCGAAATGGTGCGATTGCGGCCACGGCGACACTCTGCCCGTGGGCGAGAAACAATCGAGCAACTTCGCTAATCCGGCGAACGTTTTCGCGGCGATCCTCGTCGCTAAAACCCAGGTCTCGGTTTAGGCCTTCGCGCAGCGCATCGCCGTCGAACTCGACGAGGGCCACGCCAAGGTCGCGAAGCTCACCACAGACCACACCGGCCAGCGTTGACTTTCCCGCACCAGAAAGACCGGTGAACCAGAGGAAGAATGGTCGCTGGTTATCCACGTTCTCTCCCCCGCCTGACGGTCCCTGGGTCGGACCACGGCCTCCAACCAGGGTCAACACTACCGCAGCACGTTCGCCGCCACCGACCAGGTCGGCACCAGCGCGTAGGTCGCTGCCTCACCACGGGCACGGCGGCGGATTCGCCGCTGTGCCCGTGGTGCAGCGTTACTTCTTCTTCGGCAGAGACCGACGAACGGTGACGAGCAGTGAGCCCAGCACCAGCACCGGCAGAATTACGGTGGCTGCGACATTCGCGTGCCAGGCCTTGCCGAGGGCCGCCGTCACGGCGATGATCACAATGGTCGAGACAAATAGCTCGGGCGTGTCGCCGACGAGGAAGTCCCACCAGAACATGCCAAAGCCCTTCAGCAGGCGAACGGGGAGTGAGGGGCGCGTACTCATGCGGCCACCGCCTTTGCGGCTGACGTCGTGCCCTGCACCATCAGCCAGGTACCGAGAGCGTAGATGCCGACGAGAGCGGCGAGGAAGCCGTCGTTGCCGGGCCACTTAATGCTCAGGCCTTCACCGACCCAGAAGGTGCCGTAGGCGACGAGCAAGATACCGACCGTCGTCTTCATAAGGTTTTCTGGCACCGTAGAGAGTTGCTTCGACACGATCACGCCGACAATGCCCACGAGGACCACGGCGATCGCCGCGGTAACGGCGGCCAGCGTGAGGCGGTGCGCCGAGGTGCCCAGAGTCAGCACCGTAATGACGACTTCCAACCCTTCAAGGAAGACGCCCTTGAAGGCCATCGTGAAGGCGATCTTGTCGCGATTCACCGAGCCGTCGAGGCCCTGAAGTTCGGCCACCGTTTCTTGGTAGATCGCGTCCTCGTCGTGCTTAGCCTTGAGGCCAGAAGCGCGTAGCACTGCCTTGCGCAGCCACTGCAGACCAAAGACCAGCAAAACGCCACCGACAATGAGTCGCAGCCAGTTCAGCGGGATGTGGATGAGGGCCGGTCCGAAGGCGGCCACGAGGGCCGTCAATGCGACGAGCGCCACGGCGACACCCTCAAAGGCCGAACGCCACCCCCGGGTGTGGCCGACCGCGAAGACAATGGTGAGTGCTTCCACCATTTCGACCGCGGAGGCCAAGAAGACGGCACTGACGAGGACAACCACGCCAGAGCTCAGTGATGCTGCAATCATTTATTTCCTTTCATTTTCGAGCGACATTAAGAAGCACGATCGGGGGTCGAGTTGCAGGGCAACGGCGGCGCCACGCTCGTAGCGAGTTTCCGAGAAGACTTTCGTCAGCGTTGCACGCGGTGCTAATTCAACCACATGCTCATACCCACGACCGGTGAAGGCGGCGTCGAGAACGGTGCCGTGCAGGCCCCGTTCCACGCAGTCGTCACTAATGCGCACACCGGAGGCGCGCACGAAGAGACTGGCTCGCGCCCCTTCGTCGATAGGCTGAGGAACGCACGCAACGATGGGGTGTTCGGGCGCGAAGGGCAAGGTCAGTGTCGCCAGCCCGTCGGAACGGCGCTCGAAATCCTCAACGTCGAACTCGCCCGACACGCCCGTGAAGTGGGCGACGAAGGCGTCGGCGGGGCGCTGGTAGATCTGCTCGGGGGTGCCGAACTGGACCAATTGACCGCCGCGCAACACGCCCACCCGGTCGGCGAGCGCAAAGGCCTCCGCCTGGTCGTGCGTGATGTAAACCGCGGTCGCGCCCGACTCTCGTGTGAGGGTCGCAATCTCGATACGCAGCTGCTCACGACGGTCGGCGTCGAGATTCGACAGTGGTTCATCAAAGAGAATGAGCCCGACGTCAGCAGACAGGGCGCGGGCCAGTGCCACGCGCTGCTGTTCACCACCGGAGAGTTCATTCGGGTAGCGATCGGCTAAGTGGGCAATGCCGACGCGCTCGAGCAGGTCGTCGACGCGCGCCGAGCGCTGAGCCTTCGACCACTTCGAGGAGGCGAGGGGGTAGCCCACGTTGTGTCGCACCGTGAGGTGGGGCCACAGGGCGTAGTCCTGGAACACCATCGACAAGTGGCGCTTCTCCGGTCCCACGAGGACCTGATCACTACAGACCACCTGGTCGCCGATGGCAATCGTGCCCGAGGTGGGGCGCTCAATACCGGCCAAACAACGCAGCAGGGTGGTCTTACCCGATCCCGAAGGACCCAGCAACACGTTGAAGGTACCGGCGGCCAACTCCAGCGAGACGTCGCGCAGGGCGAACTTCTCGCCGAAGGATTTGGTGACGTTGGTGATGGAAATTGCGGACGGCGTCATGCGTTCCTCGCATCACCGAGACGACGCCAGCCCCGTGGCGTTACCAACCGATAGAGACCGAGCACGAGCACAATCACTCCTAACATTTCAACGAGGGTTAACACCGTGGCCGCCGATCCGATGGTGGCGAAAATCGTTCCGAGGT
>Ga0164297_10001687_pt1 | contig 22954 bp, 23 predicted proteins | sample GEODES058metaG_FD_113539 | JGI IMG/M metagenome (GOLD analysis project Ga0164297, IMG submission 113539) | Dystrophic lake water microbial communities from Trout Bog Lake, Wisconsin, USA - GEODES058 metaG | ecosystem: Environmental > Aquatic > Freshwater > Lake | place: USA: Trout Bog Lake... | reverse complement strand
GAGCGCGACAAACCCGGCGCGGTCGATCTGGCCCGTGAGCTGATTCGTCGTGGCTTCGAGGTGCTCGCCACCGAGGGTACCGCGCTCACGCTGGAGGCGGCGGGTATTCCCTGTCGTCGTGCGCTCAAGGTGCGCGAAGGGCGACCCCACATCGTCGACATGATCAAGAACGACGAGATCGATCTAATCGTCAACACCACGGAAGGCAAGCAAGCGGTCCGCGAATCGCGCTCCATCCGTCGCGAGGCGGTGGCCCGCAAGGTGACCTACTACACCACGCTCGCCGCCGCGCGAGCGACCTGTGATGCGCTCGATCACCTGGCCGAGGTCGAGGTCAACCGCCTGCAGGACTTGCATCGGGAGTTTGTATCGTGAAACGCACGCCCATCACGGTTCGTGGCGCGGAGCGCCTGCGGGCGGAACTGAAGCGCCTCAAGGGCGAGGATCGACCCAACGTCATCAAGGCTATCGCCGAGGCGCGTGGTCACGGTGATCTTTCGGAAAACGCGGAGTATCACGCGGCGCGCGAACAGCAGGGATTCATCGAGGGACGTATCAACGAGATCGAATTTCGCTTGGGCTCGACTGAAGTGATCGATGTCGCCACCTTGCCGCGTAACGGCCGCGTGGTGTTCGGCGTGACGGTCGATCTCGTCAGTGAAGATGACGGTAGCCCGGTGACGTATCAGATCGTGGGCGATGAGGAAGCCGACATTCGCCAGGGCTGGATCGCCATCACGTCACCGATCGCGCGTGCCTTGATCGGCAAGGAGGAGGGCGACGTGGTGGATGTGCTGGCGCCCGGCGGCGTGCGTCACTATGAAATCGTCGCGGTTCGATACGAGTAAGCCCCCCATCACCATGGCACGCGGTCGACTCGCGCGGCGGCTGGTGCTCGCCGTCTGGTTGGGAGTGTTGCTCAGCATCTCCGTGCTGGTGACGCCGCTCTTGTTCCTGCGGCTGGCCGACCGGCATCTTGCGGGAGAGTTGGCTGGGCAGCTGTTCACCGCGGTGTTCTGGATGTCCGGTGCCTTTGGTGTGGCACTCACGTTGGGTGCGTGGCGTCACCGGGATGCGTCGACGGCGGCGGAGCACGGGCGTGCGCTCGTCCCGGTCGGGTTGCTCGCGATCAGCGAATGGCTGGTGCGTCCCGCCTTGGACACGGTGCGGGCGGCAGCGGGCGCTGATTCCGGGAGCTTTCGCATGCTGCACGCGGCCTCGACGGTGCTGTATGCCGCGGCGACCCTTGCGGTGCTTGTGCTCGCGGTGCGCGAGTTCCGACGCTGATCAGTCCGGCAGGACGATGCGCTTCGGGCCCGGTTTCTGGCGGTAGAACAGGCCGACATGGCCAATGCGCTGGATCAGTTCGCTGTGCGTTCGGGTGGCGAGCGTGGTGAACGCGAGATCACGGGCCTCCCGATCGCCGACGCGCGCGCGTGCCTTGACGAGTTCGTGATCGGTGAGCGCGCGGGTCATTTCGGCGGCGACGCCGTCAGTCAGCCCGTCCTGGCCGACCGTGACGAGCGGGTGCAGGGCGTGCCCGAGGCGGCGCAGGTGTTTCTTCTGACGTTCGTTGAGTGCCATCCGGGCATTATAGGCGGATGGCGGCAAGGAGGGTTCTCCGGCGATGGCGAAGCGCAGCAAAAGCAGCGAACGGTGGCTCAAGGAGCATGTGAGTGACGCCTACGTGCAGCGGGCGCGCAAGGAAGGCATGCGTTCGCGGGCGGCCTTCAAGCTCGAGGAGCTGGATGAGGCGGAACGGCTGCTGCGCCCCGGAATGGTGGTCGTCGATTTGGGGGCAGCGCCCGGCGGTTGGAGCCAGTATGCCGCCAAGACATTGAACGGAAAGGGTTTTGTAGTTGCTTTGGATATCTTGCCGATGGATGCCCTGACCGGGGTGACCTTCATCGAGGGGGATTTTCGCGAGCCGGAACCTTTGGCGGCACTGACCGAAGCGGTGGGTGGGCGACCGGTGGACCTTGTGATGTCGGATATGGCCCCCAATATGAGCGGCATCGATGCGGTGGATCAGCCGCGGCAGTTGCATTTGGCGGAGCTCGCGCTCGAGTTCGCACGGGAGCATCTGAGACCGGGTGGCGTCTTCCTGGCAAAAGTATTCCAAGGCGCAGGTTTCGACGAGTTTTTGCGGGCGGTGCGGCGTGACTTCGAGAAGGTTCGGATGAAGAAGCCGCCGGCCTCGAGGGCGCGCAGCGCCGAGATGTATCTGCTGGCGACGGGTAGGCGTATCCTGTAGTTCTGCCCGAAGCCCCATGGGGAGCTGTCTTTGAACGACTTGACCAAGAATGTGATTCTCTGGGTGGTGATCGCGGTGGTGCTGCTCGCCGTGTTTTCCAATTTCAGTGGTCGCACCGGTGCCAATCCCGAGATTCCGTATTCGCAGTTTCTGACGGAGGTCGAGAACAACACGATCCGCACGGCGACGATCAAGGGTGAAACGATCTCCGGCACCCGCTCGAGCGGGGATGCGTTCGTGACCTACAGTCCCGAGACCGACAACACGGCGCTGATCGGCTTGTTGAAAAAGCACGACGTCAATTTCGGCGCCGGCGCGCCGGAGCGGCAGTCCGTGTTGATGCAGCTGTTTCTGTCTTCGTTCCCGATCCTGCTGTTGATCGGCGTCTGGGTCTATTTCATGCGGCAGATGCAGGGCGGTGCGGGCGGTCGAGGGGCGATGAGTTTTGGCAAAAGCCGCGCTCGCTTGCTGAACGAAGATCAGGTCAACGTGACCTTTGCAGACGTGGCGGGCGTCGAGGAAGCGAAGGACGAGGTCAAGGAAATCGTCGACTTCCTGAAAGACCCCGCGAAGTTCCAGAAGCTCGGCGGCAAGATTCCTAAAGGCGTGCTGATGGTGGGCAGCCCCGGCACCGGCAAGACGCTGCTGGCGCGTGCGATCGCCGGTGAAGCGAAGGTGCCGTTCTTCACGATCTCAGGTTCCGATTTCGTCGAGATGTTCGTGGGTGTCGGGGCCTCGCGCGTCCGCGATATGTTCGAACAGGCGAAGAAGCACGCACCGTGCATCATTTTCATCGATGAGATCGATGCGGTCGGGCGCCATCGCGGCGCGGGTCTCGGCGGTGGCCACGATGAACGCGAGCAGACCCTCAATCAATTGCTGGTCGAGATGGATGGCTTCGAGGGCAACGAGGGGATCATCGTAATCGCCGCCACCAACCGCCCCGACGTGCTTGACCCTGCGTTGTTGCGACCCGGTCGCTTCGATCGTCAGGTGGTGGTGCCGCTGCCGGACGTTCGCGGCCGTGAACAGATCCTCAAGGTCCACATGCGCAAGGTGCCGGTGGCGGATGACGTCAAGCCGGGAATCATCGCTCGGGGTACGCCTGGCTTTTCAGGGGCTGATCTTGCCAACCTGGTCAACGAGGCCGCGCTGTTCGCCGCCCGGGCCAACCGTCGCGTGGTGTCGATGGATGAGTTCGAGCGCGCCAAGGACAAGATCATGATGGGCGCGGAGCGCCGCTCCATGGTGATGACCGAGGATGAAAAGCGCCTGACCGCGTACCACGAGGCGGGTCATGCCATCGTCGGGCTCACCGTGCCGGAACACGATCCGGTGTACAAGGTGACGATCATCCCGCGCGGGCGGGCGCTCGGGGTCACCATGTTCCTGCCGGAGCAGGATCGCTACAGCACCACGAAGCGTCGCTTGGAAAGCGCCATCGCGACACTGTTTGGCGGCCGGGTGGCCGAGGAAATCGTCTTCGGGCGGGATTCGATTACGACGGGTGCCTCGAACGACATCGAGCGCGCCACCGATCTCGCGCGCAACATGGTCACGAAATGGGGCTTGTCGGAGCGCTTGGGCCCGCAGACCTACAGTGAAGACCAGGGTGAGGTGTTTCTGGGGCGTAGCGTGACCCAGCACAAGCAGGTGTCGGATGTCACGGCGCATGTGATCGACGAGGAAGTCCGTCAGGTCATCGACGCGAACTACTCGCGCGCCAAGGACATTCTGGAAAAGTACCTGGCCGAGTTGCACAAGATGGCCGATGCCTTGATGCGCTTCGAGACCATCGATGAACAGCAGATCAAGGACATCATGGCCGGCAAGGATCCCGCGCCTCCGGCGGGATGGGACGACGCGGGGCTCTCGCCGCCCGGGGGTAGCGTACCGCCGGCCGCCGGGACCGAGGAAAAGCCCGGCTTGGGTGTCGCCAGTCCTGCCAGCTCGCATTGACCCACGGGGACTGAGGCATGCAGTGGCACGCCGGAAGCCGCGTGTTGGCGCTCGATGCGCCAGTCGTCATGGGGATCTTGAACGTCACGCCGGATTCGTTTTCCGACGGCGGTAAGCATGCCTCGCCCGAGGCCGCGCTCGAGGCCGCGAGGCAGATGGTGGCTGCCGGTGCGAGCATCATCGATGTGGGCGGCGAGTCCACCCGGCCCGGGTCGGTACCGCCCCCGCTGGCGTTAGAACTTGCGCGTGTTGAGCCGGTTGTTCGCGCTTTGCGGCGCGAACTCGATGTGGTGATCTCGGTGGACACCAGTCGTGCCGAGGTGATCGAGGCGGTGGCGGCGGCCGGCGCGGATCTCATCAACGACGTGCGGGGTTTCCGCCAACCGGACGCCTTGGCGGCCCTGGTTCGTACCGGACTCGGTGCCTGCGTCATGCACATGCAGGGGGAGCCTGCCAACATGCAGCTGGCCCCGCAGTATCTGGACGTGGTGACCGAGGTGCACGCGTGGCTTGCCGAGCAAGTGCTGCGCCTCGAGCGTGCTGGCGTCCCCAGAGCGCGTATCGCGATCGATCCTGGCTTTGGTTTTGGCAAGAGTGAGGCGCACAATCGGGCATTGTTCGCGTCGTTGCGGCGTTTTTGCAGCTTGGGTCTGCCGCTTCTGGTCGGCGTGTCGCGAAAGTCTATCGTGGGTCAGTTGACCGGCCGGCCGGTGGCCGAGCGGCTCGCGGGAAGCGTGGCCTTGGCGGCGCTCGCCGTGGAGCGGGGCGCGAGCGTGATCCGCGCGCATGATGTCGCGCAGACGCTGGATGCGGTCAAGGTGGGCGCGGCCTTCGCGACGCGACAGGAGAACTAGGGATGGGTCGACACTATTTCGGTACTGACGGGATCCGTGGTCGGGTGGGCCGCGACCCCATGACGGTCGAATTCGCGCTCAGGCTTGCTAACGCGGCGGCGCGGGTGCTCGCTCCCCACGGCGGCTCGGTACTGATCGGCAAGGACACGCGTGTGTCGGGCTACATGTTCGAGTCGGCGCTCGAAGCCGGCTTCGTGGCGGCGGGCGTGAACGTCAAGTTGGTCGGGCCATTGCCGACCCCAGGCATCGCGCATCTCACACAGGCACTCGGCTGTGATTTCGGGATTGTGATCAGCGCTTCGCACAACCCGTACTACGACAACGGGATCAAGTTTTTCGACGGCCGCGGCATGAAGTTGTCGGATGCGCTCGAGGCCGAGATCGAGCTGGGTCTCGGGAATCCACCGGGAACCGTCGAGTCGCATGAACTCGGCCGTGCCACGCGCATCGAGCATGCCGGCGTTCTCTACCAAGAACACTGCATGGCGTCGTTGCCCGGTGACACCCGTCTCGAGGGCCTCAAGCTGGTCGTCGACTGCGCGAACGGTGCCGGCTACAAGGTGGCGCCCCGCGTGCTCGCGAGCCTCGGCGCCGACATCGTGCCGATAGGCTGCTCGCCCAATGGGCGCAACATCAACGAAGGCTGCGGCTCCACACATCCGGAACTTCTGCAGTTGACCGTCAGCGGTGTCCGTGCCGACGTCGGCCTCGCGCTGGACGGCGACGGGGATCGTCTGGTGATGGTGGACCATCTGGGTCGCGTGGTGGATGGTGATCAGCTCCTGTATGTGCTGGCGACGGGTCGACAGGGTGCGGGTCGCCTCGAGGGGCCCGTGGTCGGTACCGTGATGAGCAACCTGGGTCTTGAGCACGCGTTCCAGGCCGCCAACATTCCGTTTCATCGGGCGGCTGTCGGCGATCGTTACGTGCTCGAGAAGTTGCGTGAGGTCGGCGGCGTGGTGGGTGGTGAGACCTCGGGGCATCTGCTGTGTCTCGACAAGGCGACGACCGGTGATGCTCTCGTCAATGCACTCGAGATCCTGTCGATCATGCGAGCCACCGGACTGTCGCTCGCCGAGTTGGTCGAGCCGATGGTGCGTTATCCGCAAGTGTTGCTGAACGTCCGCGTATCGAAGCGCATTGCCCTCGATGCAGAGCCCATTCGTGCTGCCATTCTCGCTGCCGAAAGTCGTCTGGCGGGCGATGGGCGCGTGGTGCTTCGCGCCTCCGGCACAGAACCCTTGATTCGGGTGATGGTGGAGGGGAAGGACGCGGAGCTGGTCCAGGAGACGGCCGCGGCACTGGCCCGCGTGGTCGCGGAGAGCGCTGCGGCCTGAGCGCGGTGCGTTGCTTTCACGTGGGCGCGCGGGTATTCTGCGCCGCCTTTCTAGGATGGGTCACATGCGTCGACCGTTGGTTGCAGGCAACTGGAAAATGCACGGCTCACGTGCGGACAACGAGCGCCTGCTCGAGGCGATCGTCGATGCCTGTGACGAGGCGTCGTGCGAGGTCTTGCTGTGCCCGCCGCTCGTGTACCTCTGGGAGGTCGGCCGCGCACTGAAGGACAGTCGGATCGCGCTCGGCGCCCAAGACATCTGCGCCGACGTCGGTCATGGCGCCTTCACCGGTGAGGTGTCGGGCGCCATGTTGAAGGATGTCGGTTGTGGCTACAGCCTGATCGGCCACTCCGAGCGACGGAGCCTCTACGGTGAGGATGATTCGGTGGTCGCTCGCAAGTTCGTGGCGGCGCAGGTGGCGGGCCTTGTCCCGGTGCTCTGCGTGGGAGAAACCCTCGCGGAACGGGAGGCGGGTCTGACCGAAACGGTGGTCGGCCGGCAGCTCGCCGCCGTGCTCGAGGTGGCCGGCATCGATGCCTTCGCGCGTGCGGTGGTGGCCTATGAACCCGTCTGGGCCATCGGTACAGGGCAAACCGCGACGGCGGCGCAGGCGCAGGCGGTGCATCGTTTCATCCGTGACCGGCTGGCGGCGCGGGATGCTACACTAGCCGGATCGGTTCGCGTCCTGTACGGCGGAAGTGTCAAGGCGGCCAACGCGGCGGAATTGTTCGCCCAGCCTGACATCGACGGTGGATTGGTCGGGGGCGCATCGCTCCACGCCGACGAGTTCGTGAAAATTTGCAAAGCGGTCGCGACGTCGGCCTGACGATACGGATACGGGATTATGTTGCAGCAACTGTTGTTGGTGATTCACCTGCTGTTGTCGATCGCGCTGATCGGTCTCGTGCTGCTGCAGCGTGGCAAGGGTGCGGACGCGGGCGCAGGCTTCGGTTCTGGCGCTTCGGGAACGGTGTTCGGCGCGCGGGGCTCCTCGACCTTCTTTTCGAAGACGACGGCGGTGCTCGCGACCTGTTTCTTCGTCACGAGCCTCTCGCTGGTTTATCTTGCGAGTCATCGCACGGTGACGGCGCCCAAGAGCTTGCTGGAGCAGACCGGCACGGCGGCACCGGCAGCACCGGCAGCACCGGCAGCACCGGCACAATAATCATGTTTGGTTGAGGGGTTTCCAGGTTTCAGAGACAAATGCCGACGTGGCGGAATTGGTAGACGCACTAGCTTGAGGTGCTAGCACCGTAAGGTGTGCCGGTTCGAGTCCGGCCGTCGGCACCACCTCTGAAGGATTGGGATGAATAAAGTTCATGGGTCAAGAGTGACTGACAGCGTCACAGTGTTTAAAATGAATCGGGTCACTCGGTCGCCGACACCGGCGCAGTAGGGAACGTCGCTGATGCTGTCGAACTATCTTCCCGTTCTGGTATTCCTGCTGGTCGCCGGCGGGTTTGGGGCGCTGCTCCTCGTACTCGGTTTTCTTCTCGGTCCCAGGCGACCGAGCGTCGAGAAGCTCGCGGCCTACGAGTGCGGCTTCGAGGCGTTTGAAGACAGTCGCATGAAGTTTGACGTGCGCTATTACCTCGTCGCGATCCTCTTCATCCTGTTCGATCTGGAAATCGCCTTTTTGTTTCCCTGGGCCGTGACCCTCAAGTCCATCGGACATCTGGGAATCCTGTCGATGACGCTGTTTCTGGCCATTCTGGTCGTGGGCTTCATCTACGAGTGGCAGAAGGGAGCCTTGGAATGGGACTAGTCGCCGAGGTCGACGCAGGGCTCAAGGACAAGGGATTTGTCACGGCCCGGCTCGATGATCTGATGAATTGGGCGCGGACCGGCTCGCTGTGGCCGATGACCTTCGGTCTCGCCTGCTGCGCGGTCGAGATGATGCATGCGGGTGCCGCGCGCTACGATCTCGATCGCTTTGGGGTGGTGTTTCGTCCGAGTCCACGCCAGTCGGACGTGATGATCGTCGCGGGCACCCTGGTCAACAAGATGGCCCCGGCGCTGCGTCGGGTTTACGACCAGATGGCCGAGCCGCGCTGGGTGATCTCGATGGGTTCCTGCGCCAATGGCGGTGGCTACTATCATTACTCCTACTCGGTGGTTCGCGGCTGCGATCGCATCGTGCCGGTGGATGTCTATGTTCCCGGCTGCCCGCCGACGGCCGAGGCGCTCATGTACGGAATCCTGCAGCTGCAGAACAAGATCCGCCGAACGAGCACGATCGCCCGATGAACGCTGTCACGGAATCCGCCGGGCTGGAACCTGTGCCCTCGTCGCGGCTCGAGACCCTTGCGACCGTGGTCGCCGAACTCGGGGGCGAGGCGCTGACGCGTCTGCCGGCGGTCGCCGGAGAACTCGCCTTTGAAGTCAGTGCCGCGGCGCTGATGCGTGTCTGCCGGCAGCTGCGCGATGATCCGCGGTGCGCCTTCGATACCCTGATCGACGTGTCCGGGATCGACTATCTGACCTACGGCATGGATGAGTGGACCACTCAGTCGGCGACGTCCACCGGGTTTGGTCGTGGCGTGGCGCGCACAGCGGCGCCCGGCGCGCCGGACATCGCGGCGCGTCGCTTTGCCGTCAGCTACCAGTTGCTCTCGGTGGCGCTCAATCAACGGCTGCGGTTGCGTTGCTACTGCGACAGCGGTGAGCCGCCGCTGATCGATTCGGTGGTCGAGGTATGGCCGGGCGCGAATTGGTTCGAGCGCGAGGCCTTCGATCTGTACGGCATCCTCTTCAAGGGGCACCCCGATCTGCGGCGCATCCTCACCGACTATGGCTTCATCGGCCACCCGTTTCGCAAGGATTTTCCGTTGTCCGGTCACGTGGAGGTCCGCTACGACCCCGCCAAGCGGCGGGTGGTGTACGAACCGGTGAGCATCGAGCCGCGCGTGCTGGTGCCGCGGGCGATCCGCGACGATCACCGCTATGATCCCGCGCTGACGGCAGCGCCCACCTCGGCGGGGAAGTCGCATGGCTGAGATTCGTAATTTCACGCTCAATTTCGGTCCCCAGCACCCGGCGGCGCATGGTGTGCTCCGACTGGTGTTGGAGATGGATGGCGAGGTCGTCCAGAAGGCCGACCCGCACATCGGTCTGTTGCATCGGGGAACCGAGAAACTCGCCGAGTCGAAGCCCTTCAACCAGAGCATCGGTTACATGGACCGTCTGGACTACGTGTCCATGATGTGTAACGAGCATGCGTATGTGATGTCGATCGAGCGTCTGCTCGGGATACCGGTGCCCGAACGCGCCCAATACATCCGGGTCATGTTCGATGAGATCACCCGAATCCTCAATCATCTGATGTGGCTTGGCGCGCATGGCCTCGACATCGGTGCGATGACGGTGTTTCTGTACTGCTTCCGCGAGCGCGAAGACCTGATGGACTGCTACGAGGCCGTCTCGGGTGCGCGCATGCACGCGACCTACTACCGGCCAGGCGGCGTCTATCGCGATCTGCCGCTTGCGATGCCGCGTTATCAGCCGTCGCGCTTTCGGGCCAAGAAGGAGATCGATCGGCTCAACGAGGCGCGCTCCGGCTCGTTGCTCGATTTCATCGAGGATTTCACCCGGCGCTTCCCGAAGTGTGTCGACGAGTACGAGACGCTACTCACCGACAATCGCATCTGGAAGCAGCGTACCGTGAACATTGGCGTGGTCACGCCGGAACGGGCCAAGGCGCTGTCGCTGACCGGGCCTGTGTTGCGCGGTTCCGGTGTCGTCTGGGATTTGCGCAAGCATCAGCCCTACGACGTCTACGATCGCATGGACTTCGACATCCCGGTCGGCGTCAACGGTGACTGCTACGACCGCTACCTCGTGCGCATCGAGGAGATGCGTCAGTCCAATCGAATCATTCGGCAGTGCGTCGACTGGCTGCGGGCCAATCCAGGCCCGGTGATGCTCGAGGATCACAAGATCACGCCACCGCGCCGCGTCGAGATGAAAGGCGACATGGAATCGCTGATTCATCACTTCAAGTTGTTTACCGAAGGCTATACGGTGCCCGCCGGTGAGAGTTACGCGGCCGTAGAGGCGCCTAAGGGCGAGTTCGGCGTCTGGCTGGTCTCGGATGGTGCCAACAAGCCATATCGCTTGAAGGCGCGTGCCCCGGGGTTTGCGCATCTCGCTGCGATGGACGAGATGGTGAGGGGTCACATGCTCGCCGATGTGGTGGCCGTCATCGGTACCCTGGATATCGTGTTTGGAGAGATCGACCGATGACAGAAACGACGGTCGGACATACCGCGGGTCGTGCGCTCTTGTCGGAGCACACCCGACATGAAATCGATCACTGGGTAGCCAAGTTTCCGGAAGGACGCCATCGCTCGGCGGTTCTGGCGGCATTGCGGGCGGTGCAACACCAGAACAACGGCTATCTGACCGCCGAAGTGATGGATGCGGTCGCCGATTATCTCAAGTTGCCGCCGATCCAGATCTACGAGGTCGCGAACTTCTATTCGATGTTCGAAGTGAAGCCCGTTGGCCGCATCCATGTCTCCGTGTGTACCAATATCTCGTGCATGTTGTGCGGATCCGACGCGATCGTGGAACACGTCGAGCGCAAGCTCGGCATCAAGACCGGGGAAAGCACGCCGGATGGCAAGTTCTACCTGAAGCGCGAGGAGGAGTGCCTCGCGGCGTGCAACAACGCACCGATGATGATGATCGACCACGTGTACTACGAGAATCTGACCCCTGAGAAGGTGGATCAGATTCTGGACGGTCTGGAGTAAGGCGCGCATGGCCCGTGAAATGAATCAGGTGGTGTTCGAGACGCTCAGCCTGCCCGACAGCTGGACGCTGGCGACCTACCGCAGCATCGGCGGCTATCAGGCGTGGGAGCGGATCCTTCGGGAGAAGACGCCACCCGAGAAGATCATCGAGGAGCTCAAGCTGTCCGGACTTCGCGGACGCGGCGGTGCTGGCTTTCCGACCGGGATGAAGTGGAGCTTCATGCCGCGTAACGCGCCCGGTCAGAAGTATGCCGTGTGCAACTCCGACGAGTCGGAGCCCGGGACGTGTCATGACCGGGACATCCTGCGATACAACCCGCATTCGGTGATCGAGGGGATGGCGATCGGCGGCTACGTGATGGGCGCCACGGTCGGTTACAACTACATCCGCGGCGAGTTCTTGGCAGAGCCGTTCCCTCGCTTCGAGGGTGCGCTGCAGGAAGCCTACGCTGCGGGGCTGTTGGGCAAGAACGTGCAGGGCTCTGGCGTCGACTTCGATTTGTACGCCGTCGCCGGTGCCGGTGCCTACATCTGTGGCGAGGAGACCGCGTTGCTCGAGTCGCTCGAAGGCAAGCCCGGCAAGCCGCGCTTCAAGCCGCCGTTTCCGGCGAACTTCGGGCTGTATGGCAAACCCACGACTATCAACAACACGCAAAGCTACGCCTCCGTGCCGAGCATCCTCCGCAAAGGGGGGCAGTGGTTCGCCGATCTCGGCGTGCCGAATGCCGGCGGCACCGCGATCTTCTCGGTGTCCGGACATGTCAACCGGCCCGGCAACTACGAGCTGCCCCTCGGAATTCCGTTTCAGGAACTGATCGAGGACGTCTGTGGTGGCATCCGTGGTGGTCGTCGTCTGAAGGCCGTGATTCCCGGCGGGTCCTCCACGCCGGTCGTGCCGGCGGCATTGATCGCGGGCGCCACGATGGATTACGACGGGCTCAAGAAAATCGGCACCTCGCTCGGCACCGGTGCGGTCATCGTCATGGACGAGACGACCTGCATGGTGAAGGCGCTCGAGCGGCTCGCACGGTTTTACATGGCCGAGTCCTGTGGCCAGTGCACCCCGTGTCGCGAGGGCACCGGCTGGATGAATCGACTGCTGCGCCGGATCATGGCGGGGCAGGGGAAGATGGCCGATCTTGATCTTTTGGTCGATGTGGCGAACCGTATCGAGGGGCACACGATCTGTGCGCTCGGTGACGCCGCCGCTTGGCCGGTACAGAGTTTCATGAGGCATTTCCGTCATGAGTTCGAATACATGATCGAACATGGCGGCAGGAGCCTCGTGGACGACCCGACGGCGCGCGCCGCCTGAAGTGATCCGGAAACCACGCTCATGAGTCAGGATATCGTCAATCTCGAAGTCGATGGCGTCGCCGTCCAGGGCCGCAAGGGGCAGATGATCATCCATGTCACGGACGCCTCCAATGCGTACGTGCCGCGTTTTTGCTATCACGATAAATTGTCGGTCGCCGCCAACTGTCGTATGTGTCTCGTCGAGGTGGAGAAGGCGCCGAAGCCGCTGCCGGCGTGCGCGACGCCGATCGCGGAAGGGATGAAGATCCATACGAAGTCGCCGAAGGCGATCGCGGCCCAGAAAGCGACGATGGAGTTTCTGCTGATCAACCACCCGCTCGATTGTCCGATCTGTGATCAGGGCGGCGAGTGCGAGTTGCAGGATCTGGCGATGGGCTTTGGTCGTGATGCCGCGCGCTTCAACGAAGGCAAGCGCGTCGTCAAGGACAAGAACCTAGGGCCACTCGTCTCCACCGACATGACGCGTTGCATCCATTGCACGCGCTGCGTCCGGTTCACCGCCGAGATTGCCGGCCTGCAGGAGCTTGGCACCATGGGTCGTGGTGAAGCGACCCAGATCAGCACCTGGGTCGAGAAGAGCGTCGACCATGAACTTTCCGGCAACATCATTGATCTCTGCCCGGTGGGCGCACTCAACTCCAAGCCGTTCCGTTTCCAGGGGCGCTCGTGGGAGATGACGCAGCAGCCGCTGGTGTCGCCACACGATGCCATCGGGACCAACCTGAACGCCCATGTGCGGCGCGGCACGCTGATGCGTGTGGTGCCGCGGCTCAACGAGGCGGTCAACGAAACCTGGATCTCGGATCGCGACCGTTTCGCCTATGAGGGTATCTACGCGGCCGATCGTCTGACGACGCCGCGGATACGCAAGGACGGCGTGTTGGTCGACACCGACTGGGAGACGGCGCTCGAGGCGGCGGCGGCGGGCCTCAAACAGGTGCTCGCGACCGAAGGCGCGCACGCCGTGGGCATGCTCGCCTTGCCGACGACGACTACCGAGGAGGGCTGGCTTCTCAATCGGCTCGCCCGCAGTCTAGGTTGCGCCAACATCGATCATCGCTTGCGTCAGATCGACGTGCGCGATCAATCCGCCGATCCACTGTTCCCGGGACTCGGCATCAGCCTTGCCGACGTGGATGCGCTGGACGCGCTGCTGGTAGTCGGCGCCGACTTGCGTCAGGAAGCGCCGATGCTCGCACATCGGGTTCGCAAGGCGGCGACGCGCGGCGCCCGCGTGTCCTTCGTCAACCCGGCGCGTTTCACGTATCTGTTTCCGGTGGCGCACTACAGTACGGTGCCGGCGCTGTCTATGGTCGCCAAACTCGCCAGCATCGGGCGTGCCGTCGCCGAGGCATCTCAGCAGGAGGTGCCGGCAGTGCTCGCCTTCGCGGCGGCGCCGGATGCCGCCGATCGTGCGGCCGCTGCCGCATTGCTGCACGGCGAGCGCCGGTGCTTGCTGCTCGGAGGGCTTGCCGAGCGACATCCCGCCTATGCGGACTTGCGTCGGGTGGCTGCGACGGTCGCGGCACTCGCCGCTGCGCGCCTCGCCTACTTGCCGACCGGCGGGAACGCCGCGGGTCTGGCGCTTGCCGGAGTCTTGCCGCATCGCACTGCGGGCGCCCAGGCGGCGCCGGCGGTTGGCTTGGATGCCGGCGCCATGTGGCGCCAGGGTCTTGCGGCTTACGTATTGCTGGGTGGCATCGAGCCTGGCGCCGATGTGGCCCATGCCGAAGCGGTTCAGGCGCTCCGCCGGGCGCGTTTCGTGCTGTCGCTGTCACCGTATGCCAACGAGTCCGACAACGAGCATGCCCATGTGGTGTTGCCGATCGGCACCTTCGCCGAGACCTCGGGGTCGTTCGTCAACGTGGAAGGGCGTTGGCAGAGCTTCGCGGCCGCCGCGCGCGCGGTCGGCGAGTCACGGCCTGCCTGGAAGGTGCTTCGGGTGCTCGGCAATCTGCTCGGCCTGGCGGGTTTCGAGTATCAGTCTTCGGACGAGGTCCGAGAAGAGCTGCAAGCCGTGCTCGGTGATCGTGTCGGTCAGGCGGCCGATACCCGCTATGGCGGCGGCTGGGCGGTGACGGGGCCCGTGGCCGGTGCGCTCGAGGACCTGCCGATGTACCAGGTGGATCCGATCGTGCGCCGGGCGCCTGCGCTCCAGCAGACCCAGGTCGCGGCGCGTCCGCGGGCGGTGTACTGATGGGTGCGCTGCTCGATGTTTTCGCCGGACTGCCGCCTGAGGTGGCCCATCTGGTCGTGATGGTGCTCGAGATCATCGGTGTGATGATGTCGGTGGTCATTCTGGTTGCGTTGATGACCTATGCGGAGCGCAAGGTCATTGGCTTCATTCAGGTGCGTCATGGCCCGAACCAGATTCGGATCTTCGGCTTGCCATTCCTCAAGGGCGTGGCCCAGCCTTTCGCGGACGTGATCAAACTGCTGTTGAAGGAAGTGATCGTCCCGGCCGAAGCCGACAAGACGATCTTCCTGATCGCGCCGCTGATTGCGCTGGTGCCGGCGCTGTCGACCTGGGCGGTGGTGCCGTTCTCGCCGGACTTCGTGCTTGCCGACATCGACGCGGGACTGCTGTTCGTGCTCGCGCTGACCTCGCTCGGCGTCTACGGCATCATCCTCGCGGGTTGGTCGGCGAATTCCAAGTACGCCATGTTGGGCGCCATGCGCTCGGCAGCGCAGATCGTCGCCTACGAGATCGCGATGGGCTTCGCCCTGGTCGGCGTGTTGATGGCGGCGGGCAGCCTCAACTTGTCGGACATCGTTCGGGCGCAGGCGGGGGGCGTGAACCACTGGTACTGGTTGTGGCTGTTTCCGTTGATGGTGATCTACTTCATTTCCGGAATCGCCGAGACCAATCGCGCACCCTTCGACGTTGCGGAAGGCGAGTCGGAGATCGTTGCGGGATTTCACGTCGAATATTCGGGCGCGACGTTCGCGACCCTGTTCGCGTTGCCCGAATACGCCAACATGATTCTTGTGGCGACGCTGTCTGCTGTGCTCTTTCTTGGCGGCTGGTTGTCGCCCCTCGGGGCCTTGCTGCCGGCGGATTCGGTGTTCGCGCAACCGTCGTTCCTGTGGTTGTTCCTCAAGGTCGCCGGCTTCCTGTTTTGCTTCCTCTGGTTCCGGGCGACCTTTCCGCGTTACCGCTATGACCAGATCATGCGCTTGGGTTGGAAGGTGTTCATCCCGCTGACGATCGTTTGGATCGCGGTGGAATGCGTGTTGGCGTGGTTCCGGGTCGGCCCCTGGGCCGTGGTTTGAGGGCCCCGATCATGGCTTCACTGAGACATTTCACCAAGACTTTGCTGTTGGGCGAGCTGCTGGGTGGCCTGCGGCTGACCTTCAGGTACCTGTGGAAGCCCAAGTTCACAGTGCATTACCCCGAAGAGAAGACCCCACAGTCGGTGCGGTTTCGCGGGCTACATGCGCTGCGGCGATACCCGAACGGCGAGGAACGCTGCATTGCCTGCAAGCTGTGCGAGGCCGTGTGTCCCGCGCTTGCCATCACCATCGAGTCCGACGTCGCCGCCGACGGTACTCGTCGCACGACACGCTACGACATCGACCTCTTCAAGTGCATTTATTGCGGCTTCTGCGAGGAAGCCTGCCCGGTCGATGCGATCGTCGAGACCCGCATCCATGAATATCACATGGAGAACCGCGGCGAGAACATCATGACCAAGGACAAGCTGCTCGCCGTCGGCGAGCGCTTCGACGCGATGATCACGGCGGACAAGACCGCCGATGCCCCGTTCCGGTGATGGTGCCTGGAGTATTCACGTGCTGACGACCATCCTGTTTTATGTGTTCTCCGCAGTGCTGGTAGGCGCGGCACTGGGCGTCGTGCTGGCACGAAACCCGGTGCATGCGGCGCTGTCGCTCGTGCTGGCGTTTGTGAACAGTGCCGCCCTCTGGTTGCTCGTCGATGCGGAGTTTCTGGGGATCGTGCTGGTGCTGGTCTATGTCGGGGCGGTGATGGTGCTGTTCCTGTTCGTCGTGATGATGCTCGACATCAACGTCGCGCAATTGCGCGAGGGCTTCACCCGGTACGCCCCATTGGGTGCGCTCGTGGCGCTCTTCATGATTGGTGAGATCAGCTACGTTGTTTGGTTCAGGCATCTCGGCGTCGACATTCCGGCGTCCGTGCCCTCGCTCCCGGCGGGCTTCTCGAACACCAAGGCCCTGGGCGCGGTGCTCTACACCGACTACATGCTGCCCTTCGAGCTTTCGGCAGTCGTCCTGCTGGTGGCGATCGTGGCCGCGATCACGCTGACCATGCGGCGCCGGCCCGGACTCAAGCAGCAGGATGTGGCGGCGCAGGTGGCCGTGCGGCGCGAGGACCGCGTCCGGCTCGTCAAGGTCGACTCGGAGCAGCTGCGATGATCGGGTTACCGCACTATCTGGTGCTCGCGGCGGTGCTCTTCAGCATCGCAGTGGCCGGCATCTTTCTCAACCGGAAGAACGTGATCATCCTGCTGATGTGTATCGAGCTCATGCTGCTGGCCGTGAATTTCAATTTCGTCGCCTTCAGTCACTGGCTCGGGGACCTCAATGGACAGGTGTTCGTGTTCTTCATTCTGACCGTGGCGGCCGCCGAATCGGCCATAGGCCTTGCGATTCTGGTCGTGCTGTTTCGCGAGCGGCGCAGCATCAACGTCGAGAATCTTGACCGGATGCGGGGTTGATCATGGAGCAGCTTTATCTCGCAATCCCGCTGGCGCCGCTGTTCGCAGCACTACTCGCCGGCCTCGGTGGACGGCTCATCGGCCGTACCGGCGCGCACCTGGTGACCATCCTGGGCGTCGCGGTGTCGCTCGGTTTGTCGCTGTGGGTGTTCAAGGGTCAGGTGTTTGACGGGCAGGCAAGCTACAACGCGCCGGTCTACACCTGGCTTGTGACCGACGGCATTCAGATGCAGGTCGGCTTTCTGATCGACCATCTCACCGCGCTGATGATGGTGGTGGTGACCTTCGTGTCCTTGATGGTGCATATCTACACCATCGGCTACATGCACGAGGATGCCGGTTACCAGCGGTTTTTCGCCTACATCTCGTTGTTCACCTTCGCCATGCTGATGCTCGTGATGAGCAACAACTTCCTGCAGCTCTTTTTCGGGTGGGAGGCCGTGGGCGTGGTCTCCTACCTGCTGATCGGCTTCTGGTTCACCCGGCCGTCGGCGATTTTCGCCAACATGAAGGCCTTCCTGGTCAATCGTGTCGGTGATCTCGGGTTCCTGCTTGGCATCGCGGGGATCGTGTACTACACCGGTTCGTTGGCCTATACCGACGCTTTCGCGGCAGCTCCGCGGATCGCCGGGATGAGTCTGTCGTTGCTGGGTGGCGAACCGTTCCGTGCCATCACCGTGATCTGCATCTGTCTGTTCATCGGCGCGATGGGCAAGTCCGCGCAGGTGCCACTGCATGTTTGGCTGCCCGACTCGATGGAGGGTCCGACGCCGATTTCCGCATTGATCCACGCGGCGACAATGGTGACGGCGGGTATTTTCATGGTGGCGCGCATGTCGCCGCTCTTCGAGTTGTCGCCGGTCGCGCTCGGTGTGGTCCTCGTGATTGGTGCGACCACCGCGCTGTTCATGGGTTTTCTCGGCATCATCGCGAATGACATCAAGCGAGTGGTCGCCTATTCGACGCTGTCACAGCTGGGCTACATGACGGTGGCGCTCGGAGCGTCGGCATACTCGGCGGCGATTTTCCACCTAATGACCCATGCGTTCTTCAAGGCGCTGCTGTTCTTGGGGGCGGGTTCGGTGATCATTGCGATGCATCACGAGCAGGACATGCGGCGGATGGGGGGGCTTCGCAAGTACCTGCCGGTGACCTACTGGACGTCGCTGCTCGGTGCTTTGGCGCTGATCGGCTTCCCGGGCTTCTCCGGGTTCTTTTCGAAGGACGCGCTGATCGAGGCGGTGGGCGAGTCGCACGCGATCGGTGCGGGCTACGCACTCTTTTGTGTGACCGCAGGCGTGTTCATCACGGCCTTCTATACCTTCCGCATGATCTTCCTGACGTTCCACGGGCAGGAGCGGATGGATGCCCACACGCGCGAGCACCTGCACGAGAGCCCTCTGGTGGTGACGCTGCCGCTCGTGTTGCTCGCCATCCCGTCGGTGTTGATCGGTTGGTTCACCGTCGGGCCGGTGCTCTTCGGGGATTTCTTCAAGGGCGTGATCTACGTGCTCCCGGAGCACGACGTGCTGGGTGTGCTGAAGGAAGGCTTCGAAGGTCCGGAAGGCTTCCTGCTCGAGGCCTTCCGTTCGCCGACCCTTTATCTCGCGGCGGCCGGCGTCTTCTCGGCGTGGCTGTTTTATCTCAAGCGGCCTGACATCCCCGCAGCCATCCAAGCGCGGGTCGCGCCCGTGTATCGGCTTCTCGAGAACAAGTATTACTTCGACTGGTTCAACGAGAACATCCTCGCGGGCGGTAGCCGACTCCTCGGGCGCTTCTTCTGGCGGGCCGGCGACGAGGTGCTGATCGATGGGGCACTGGTCAACGGTTCGGCTCGCACGGTGGGTTGGCTGTCGGCCGTCACCCGGCGCGTGCAGACGGGCTACCTTTACCACTACGCCTTCGCGATGATCATTGGCCTTGCGGGTCTGCTCGCTTGGCTGCTCTGGCAGGCTTGAGCGCCGATACGGAAACGACACCATGAACTTCCCTCTGCTCAGTCTGCTCACTTGGTTACCGATCGTCGGTGGCGTACTGGTCATGCTGGTCGGCGACCGGCGTGCCGGCCTCGCACGCTGGCTTGCGCTCGTCGTCGCGGTGGCCTGTCTCGCGGCGAGCATTCCGCTCTACACGGGATTCGATGCGACCTTCGTCGGCATGCAGTTCGTCGAACGAATCGATTGGATTCCCACGCTGCACACCAGTTATCACCTAGGTGTCGATGGCATCTCGATGCCGTTGATCCTGCTGACCACGTTCTCGACGATTCTGGTGATCATTGCCGGCTGGACGGTGATCGAGAAGCGGCCTGCGCAGTACTTCGCAGCGTTCCTGATCATGGAAGGCCTGATGGTCGGGGTGTTTTCGGCGGTCGATGCGCTCTTGTTCTACACCTTCTGGGAAGCGATGCTCATCCCGATGTTCCTGATCATCGGTGTCTGGGGCGGGCCGCGGCGTGTCTATGCGACGCTGAAGTTCTTCCTGTACACCTTTCTAGGCTCGGTGTTCATGTTGATCGCGTTGATCTACATGTACCTCAAGTCCGGGAACTATGACTTCGAGGCGTTCTACCGTCTGCCGCTCGGGATGACCGAGCAGGTGTTCATCTTCCTGGCGTTCTTCGCCGCGTTCGCGGTCAAGGTGCCGATGGTGCCGGTGCATACGTGGCTGCCGGATGCGCACGTCGAGGCGCCTACCGGAGGTTCGGTGATCCTGGCGGCCATCATGCTGAAGATGGGCGGCTACGGCTTTCTCAGGATGAGTCTGCCCATCACGCCGGACGCCGCACGGTCGCTCGAGTGGCTGGTCGTCGGCTTGTCGCTCGTGGCGGTCGTGTACATCGGCCTGATCGCGCTCGTCCAGCGGGACATGAAGAAGTTGATCGCCTATTCGTCGATCGCGCACATGGGCTTTGTGACCCTCGGCTGCTTTCTCGGCTACTCGATCGTGGCGGCGACGGGGCAGGGGACCGGTGCGGTGCTCGGGCTGTCGGGTGCCATGGTCCAGATGATCTCCCACGGGCTGGTGTCGGGCGCACTCTTTCTCTGCGTCGGCGTGTTGTACGACCGCCTGCATACCCGTGAGATCGCCGCCTACGGGGGCGTGATCAACACCATGCCGGTCTTCGGTGCCTTCATGGTGCTGTTCGCGATGGCGAACGCCGGGTTGCCCGGGACCTCGGGTTTCGTCGGCGAGTTCATGGTCATCCTGGCCAGTTTCAGGGCGAGCTTCTGGTATGCGCTGACCGCCGGCATGACGTTGATCTTCGGTGCCGCCTACACACTCTGGCTCGTGAAGCGCGTGCTCTTCGGCCCCGTGGCGAATGATCAGGTCGCTGCGCTTCGTGATCTCAACGGACGTGAGTTCTTCGTGCTCGCGGTGCTGGCGGTCGGCGTGCTGGCGCTCGGCCTCTATCCGAAACCCCTGACGGATGTCATGGAGCCCACGCTCCGTCACCTCGTCTCCCTCATGTTCGCCACCAAGCTTTGAGCCAGAGTCATTCATGAATCCTTTCGCCTCCGTTGATCTGGTGTTGGCGTTTCCGGAGATCGTGCTCTTGGGCGCGACCTGCCTGGTGCTCGTGATCGATGCCTTCCTCAAGGACAGTCAGCGCCAGGTCACCTACTTTCTGAGTCTCGCCACCGTGCTGGCCACGGCGGTAGCAGTGTCGGCATCGCCGGAAGGACGTCATCTGGCGTTCAGCGGGTTGTTCGTGATCGATGGGGTGTCCCAGTTCCTGAAATTGGTGACCTGCGGTGTGATTGCAGCGGTATTCCTCTATTCCCGCGACTACCTCGCGAAGCGGGGCTTGTTCAAGGGCGAGTACTTCGTGCTGACGCTGTTCGCGAGCCTCGGCATTTTCGTGATGGCCTCGGCGCATAGCCTGCTGTCGCTCTACATGGGCGTCGAGTTGCTGGCCCTCTCGCAGTACGCGCTGGTCGCCTTCGACCGGGATTCGCCGGTGGCGGCCGAGTCGGCGATGAAATACTTCGTGTTGGGAGCGATTGCTTCCGGCTTGCTCCTGTACGGGATCTCGATCGTTTATGGTGTCACCGGCACCTTCGATCTGGGCGTGCTGGCTTCTCACGTCCACGGCGGTACCACGCATCAGGTCGGGCTGCTGCTGGGGCTCGCGTTTCTGATCGCCGGGATCGCGTTCAAGTTCGGCGCGGTGCCGTTTCACATGTGGGTGCCCGATGTCTATGAAGGCGCGCCGACATCGGTAACCTTGTTCCTGGGCGCTGCTCCGAAGCTCGCTTATTTCGCGCTCGCCTTTCGCGTCCTCGCCGAGGGCTTGGGCGGGGCGGCCGACTCATGGCAGCAGATGTTGGTCGTGCTGTCGGTCTTGTCGCTCGCGATCGGTAATGTGGTGGCGGTCGCACAGACCAACCTGAAGCGCATGCTGGCTTACTCGACGATCTCGAATGTCGGCTTCATCCTGCTCGGCTTCATCGCCGGGACACCGGACGGCTATCGCGCAGCGCTCTTTTACACGGTGTCCTACGTGCTGATGGCACTGGGATCCTTCGCAACGATCATCCTCGTGAGTCGGGCAGGTTATGAGGCCGACCGGATTTCGGATCTCAAGGGACTTGCGCAGAAGAGTCCTTGGTTTGCGTGGATGATGTTGTTCATGATGATGAGCACGGCCGGCGTGCCGCCCTTCGTCGGATTTTTCGCCAAGCTCTACGTGATCCAGTCGGTGCTGGCGGTGGGGATGACTTGGCTTGCGATCCTCGCAGTGCTGTTCTCGGTGATCGGGGCGTTTTATTACCTCAGGGTCGTCAAAGTGATGTTTTTCGATGCGCCCGAGGACGAGGGTCCCTTGTTGGCGAGCGCCGGTTTCAAGCTTCTGTTGAGCCTGAATGGCGTTGCGGCGCTGGTGCTCGGGATTGGCAACAGCGCACTGCTGTCGAGTATCGGGGCGGCCCTCCAGTGATTCGTTGCGTCGGAGCGCGCCAGGTCGTATAATATTTGGCTCAGACCGGTGCGGGGTGGAGCAGTCTGGCAGCTCGTCGGGCTCATAACCCGAAGGTCGTAGGTTCAAATCCTACCCCCGCTACCAACTCACTCGGTGAGACTGAATGGCCCGCGAAAGCGGGCTTTTTTGTTTGGGTCCGACGTTCATTACACGCGGACAGATTCCCTAAGATTCTTACGCAACGGCCGGCATCCGCGCGTGTTCTTACAAGACGTCACATGTCGTCAATGTCAACGACTGTCCAAATGCCATCTGACTGAACGAGTCGCCTAAGGACTACGTCGTACGTTGAAGTCTCTACACAGCGCACGACGATCTTTTTGGGTATACGGTCAATTTCCGACAGGCGTCTTCCCTGACGAATTTTCCGATACGTGCACCTAGGGTAGACACCGCAACTGCCATCGGATCCAGCCGCCACGGTTGATGACCACCTTCGTCCACCGCTCGCTGCAGTTTTCGCTCCTCGGGGATGCTGATTGGGATGCGATGGCGATGTGCAGGTACCAGATCGCCGTGCATCGCTTTGCCGCTTGGAGGTGAGTTCCCGAAAGCGACGATCGGTAAGGCGGCGAAAAAACAGACCAGAAATCTACGGTCGGCCACAAGATATCGCCGCTTCATTGGATTGACTGCCGCTTAATCTGTCGCGACGAGGCGATTGCCGATCTGGCGAAGTGCCTGGTGCAATGATGCTTTCTTGAGTTCGCCGAGCCTCTGAGCGTCTTTGGCTTCGATAGTGGCGATTTTCGTCGGGCGAATGACGGAGGGGGCGGGCAGTCCAGCCAATGTCAGATCGTC
>Ga0164297_10001686_pt1 | contig 22970 bp, 20 predicted proteins | sample GEODES058metaG_FD_113539 | JGI IMG/M metagenome (GOLD analysis project Ga0164297, IMG submission 113539) | Dystrophic lake water microbial communities from Trout Bog Lake, Wisconsin, USA - GEODES058 metaG | ecosystem: Environmental > Aquatic > Freshwater > Lake | place: USA: Trout Bog Lake... | reverse complement strand
GAAATAAGGTTCCCCGTTCAGTTTATAGTTTAAAAAATAATTTGTGAAAACACTTAAAATAGCCATCCAGAAATCTGGCAGGCTCAACGAAAAATCAGTTGAATTACTGAAAAATTGCGGCTTAAATTTCGAAAATTACAAAAGCTCGCTCATCTCCCCTGTCTCCAATTTCCCGCTCGAAATATTGTTCCTGCGCGATGACGATATCCCCGAATATGTTCAGGACGGCATAGCCGACCTCGGCATAGTAGGAGAAAACGTGATCCAGGAAACCGAAGTGGAAGTTAGTTACCTGCAACGATTAGGTTTCGGACGTTGCTCTCTAAAGATAGCCGTTCCGAATACAGAAAATTATAAAGACATTTCAGAATTAAACGGCAAGTCGATCGCTACCACCTACCCGGTGATATTGGGTAAGTTTTTGAAGTCGAAAGGTATACAGTCCGAGATCCGCACCATCTCCGGTTCAGTGGAAATTTCCCCGGGGCTGGGCCTGAGCGATGCCATCTGCGACCTGGTATCAACCGGCGGAACGCTCAAAAGCAATGGCTTAAAACCGTTTGCCGATGTGATGTCATCTGAAGCGGTATTGATCGGCAGCAAAGGCAGCGAAAATGATGATCTGATCAAAGAACTGATCCAAAGGATACAATCGGTATTGCGTGCCAAGGAAACCAAATACGTGGTATTGAATGCACCTAAAGACGCATTGGAAGCAATTACTGCTTTATTGCCAGGCGTTAAAAGTCCATCTGTGGTACCTTTAGCGGAAGAAGGTTGGGTAGCCGTTCATACCGTTATTCCGGAACGTGATTTCTGGGACCGCATCAGCCAGTTAAAACAAGCCGGCGCACAAGGCATAGTAGTGATGCCGATTGAAAAGATAATTTTATAAAAAAACACAGATTTAAAAGTCCCTCTCCGCCGGAAAGGGATTTAGGGTGAGGCGACATGAAAACTTACAACTATTCCAACTTAAGCAAAAACGAGATCCAAAAACTGGTACAGCGCAATGTTGACCCGGCAGAGGAAATTCGTGGCGTAGTGGAAGGTGTTATTGAAAACGTTCGTAGCAATGGCGATAGCGCCTTGCTGAGCTATGCCGCTCAATTCGATAAAGTTGAATTAAAAAAGCTTGCGATTGAAAAAGAGGAGCTTGACCGCTTGGCCTCTACCCTGCTTCCCGAGCAAAAAGAGGCTTTGCAAACGGCCTATGCTAACATTTACAAATTTCACCAGTCGCAGTTAAAACCCGAAGACAAGGTTGTAACCATGCCCGGCGTAAGCTGCTGGCGCGAAATAAGACCTATAGAAAAAGTTGGTTTGTATATTCCCGGTGGCACTGCGGTTTTACCAAGCACTTTCCTGATGCTTGGCATACCGGCAAAGATCGCAGGTTGTCATGAGATCGTCGTGTGCTCGCCGCCGCAAAAAGATGGAAAAGTAAATGCGTACATCGCTTATGTGGCACAACTGCTGGGGATAGCAAAGATATACCTGGTTGGCGGTGCGCAGGCTGTAGCAGCGATGGCATATGGTACGGAAAGTATTACTAAAGTCGACAAGATATTTGGCCCCGGTAACCAATATGTAACCAAGGCCAAAACCATCATCCAATCAACAACCAACACGGCTATTGATATGCCAGCCGGACCATCAGAAGTACTGGTAATTGCCGATGAAAGCGCTGTTCCTGCATTTGTAGCGGCAGATCTGCTGGCTCAGGCGGAGCATGGTGTGGATAGTCAGTCGGTATTGGTAACTACCTCTACGGCAATTGCAGACCAAACTATCGCCGAATTGGAAAAACAATTGCCTGTACTGTCAAGGGCTGCAATCGCTCAAAAAGCAATTGATAATTCCTATATCGTATTGGTAAAGGATTTAGCTGAAGCTATGGCGTTCAGCAATGCTTATGCGCCCGAACACCTGATATTATCTACGGATAATTGGCAAAGTATAACCGAAAAAATAATCAACGCCGGCTCGGTATTCTTAGGCAACCTGACACCGGAAAGCGCCGGGGACTATGCTTCAGGTACTAATCATACCCTGCCAACCAGCGCCTTTGCACGGTCATATTCGGGAGTTTCGGTTGATTCATTTGTAAAGAAGATCACTTTCCAGCATATAACGCCGGAAGGCATAAAAAATATCGGACCAACGGTGGAAATTTTAGCGGAGCTGGAAGGTTTACAAGCGCATAAGAATGCGGTAAGTATAAGGTTGTCTGAATCATGATTTGTCGGATTCAGGGATTTAGGATGACACAAATTCTATTGAATCCTTCCGCAAATAAAAATTGAAGTATAACAATGTTTGACATCAACAATATCATACGCCAAAACATTAAAACGCTCAAACCCTACTCCTCGGCACGCGATGAGTATCAGGGTGAGGCAAGTGTTTATCTGGATGCGAATGAAAATTCCTTTGGTTCGCCATTGGAGCAAAGCTATAACCGTTACCCCGACCCCTTACAGTTCGAGGTTAAAAAACGCCTGAGCGAGATCAAGGGTGTACCGCCAAAGCATATTTTTTTAGGCAATGGCAGCGATGAAGCCATCGATATCCTTTTCCGCAGTTTTTGCAATCCCGGTGTCGACAATGTGATCCTGGTTCCACCAACGTATGGCATGTACGAGGTGTCGGCCAATATCAATGATATCGCTATCAAACGCGTACCCCTGACCGAAGATTTCCAACTGAATCTGGAAGGCATTGCTGAAGCTATCGATGACAAAACCAAACTGATCTTTATTTGCTCGCCCAATAACCCTACCGGCAATTCTATAAACCGCGAGGATATTGAAACCGTGCTCGCCAATTTTGACGGCATTGTGGTGATCGATGAAGCCTATATCAACTTCAGCCGCCAAAAAACTTTTATTCAGGAGTTGACAGAATACGCTAACCTGGTTATCCTTCAAACGCTATCCAAAGCCTGGGGCTTAGCTGGGTTGCGTTTAGGCATGGCCTTCGCCAGCGAAGAGATCATCGAGGTGATGAACAAGGTGAAACCTCCTTACAATATCAATGAAGCATCACAGCAACTGGCACTTAAAGCATTACAAAACATAGACCTGATAAATCTTTGGATCCGGGAAACTTTAGCCGAAAGAGATAAATTAGTACTTGAATTAAAAGACTTTGATTTTGTACTCGATATCTATCCTTCGGACGCCAATTTTATCCTGGTAAAAACAACAGATCCAAAAGGCATCTATAACTATTTAGTAAGCAAAGGCATCATCGTACGCGACCGTTCAAAAGTTGAGTTATGCGAAGGATGCCTGCGCATAACCATAGGAACACCGGAAGAAAACATAACGCTAATACAAACTTTAAAAAAGTATAAATGAGCGCAGCCAAAAAAGTATTATTCATCGACCGCGATGGCACTCTGATATTGGAAACCATCGATGAGCAGATCGATTCATTTGCTAAACTTGAGTTTTACCCGGGTGCTTTAACCTGGCTTCCCCGAATAGCAAAAGAACTGGATTTTGAACTGGCTATGATAACTAACCAGGATGGTTTGGGTACAGACAAATACAAAGAAGAAGACTTTAACGCTATCCAGAATTTTGTTTTGAAGACCTTCGAAAACGAAGGTGTTAAATTTTCGGATCTGCATGTCGACCGCACTTACGCCAAAGACAATGCCCCTACCCGCAAACCGGGGACGGCATTACTGACTAAGTATTTCGACGCTGAAAAATACGATCTGGCAAACTCCTTTACCATAGGCGACCGCAAGAACGATATTTTATTGGCTAAAAACCTCGGTGCAAAATCAATCTGGCTGAACAATGGTTCTAACCTTGGAGGCAGCGAATTTACCCAGGAACAACATGATGCTTTGCACGAAGTGATCGCGCTGGAAACAACCGACTGGAAGGCTGTTTATGAGTTTTTAAAACTCGGGCAGCGTGTAGCCGAACACCGGCGCACCACTAAGGAAACTGATATTTATATCAAAGTTAACCTGGATGGCAAGGGTGAAGCTAAAATTTCGACGGGTCTGCATTTTTTCGATCATATGCTCGAGCAAATTGCCAAACATGGTAGTATCGACCTGGAGATTGAAGCCAAAGGCGATCTGCATATCGACGAGCACCATACCATTGAGGATACCGGCATTGCAATAGGCGAACTTTTCGCCAAAGCACTGGGCGATAAACGGGGCATTGAACGCTATGGCTTCTGCCTGCCGATGGACGACTGTCTGGCGCAGGTGGCAATCGATTTCGGCGGACGGAACTGGATCGTATGGGATGCAGATTTTAAACGCGAAAAAATTGGCGAGATGCCGACAGAAATGTTTTTCCATTTCTTTAAATCGTTCTCGGATGCTTCCCGGTCGAATTTAAACATTAAGGCAGAAGGTCAAAATGAGCATCATAAAATAGAAGCGATATTTAAGGCTTTTGCTAAAGCGATAAAAATGGCGGTCAAGCGCGATGCGGACAGGATGGTTTTACCATCAACAAAAGGCGTGTTATAAAGTAGCAGTGGCGGTAAAAGTTGCAGTCGGATGCAAACTAAAAACTGCTACTGCCCCTGCTACTGCAACTCAAAAAAATGATAGGAATCATACGATACGGAGCCGGTAATATTTTCAGCCTGACGGCAGCTTTAGAGCGGCTCGGCATAGCCTATGGCATGGTGTATAATGAGGCCGATTTTGAGCAGTTCGATCGTTTTATCATTCCTGGTGTTGGGCATGCAGGTGCTGCGATGAGCAAGCTGGAGCATAGCGGCTTGGTAAACAAGATCAAGTCATTACAAAAACCAACACTGGGTATTTGCGTGGGTATGCAACTCTTAACAGCTCATTCAGAAGAAGGTGATGCTGCCATGCTAAACATATTCCCGATACAAACCAAAAGATTTACGGATAGCGCCGAATATAAAGTGCCCCATACTGGCTGGAATCGCGTGAATCAGGAAATTACAAATCCCTTATTTGCAAATATTCCCAACGGTTCACACTTTTACTTTGTACATTCATACTTTATTGAGTTTAACCCGGCATATACTTTGGCTTCAACAGATTACAGTACAAAGTTTTCGGCTTCCATCTGGAAAGATAACTTTTACGCCGTACAATTCCACCCAGAAAAATCGGGTAAATACGGTGAACAACTCCTCACTAACTTTTCTAATATTTAACAGAACATGTATATCATTCCCGCAATAGATATTTTAGATAAAAAGGTTGTACGGCTGCGCGAAGGCGATTACGAACAGGTTACCTCCTATGACGTTACGCTCGAAGATATGATCGAGCAATACAAATCATACGGCACAGAAATGATTCATATCATTGACCTCAATGGTGCAAAAAACGATTTCAGCAACCAGCAATATCTGTTTGATGTGATCAGCAAAACTGATATGAAGATACAATACGGTGGCGGTGTGCGAAGTATCGAAAAAGTTAAAGAACTGATCGCTGCCGGTGTATACCGGGTTATTGTAGGCACACAGGCGCTGACGAATCCTGATTTTTTACCCAGCCTGGCGCAGGAAATTTGTGGCAAAGACAAATGCGCCGATCATGTGATCGTAGCAATTGACGTTTTGGATGAAGTGATCAAATATTCGGGCTGGATGGAAAGTTCGCCGATAAAACTCATGGACTATGTTGACCGCTGCCTTCAACTGGGTTTCTTCAGGTTTTTGTGTACGGACATCAACAAAGATGGCAAACTGGGTGGTGCAGGCGTTGAACTTTATCAGAAATTATTGGATCATTCGCCATTCATCAAATTGATAGCTTCGGGGGGTGTAAGCTCTATGGATGATATCGCCCAATTGAACAAAATCAAAGTTGAATCCTGCGTCGTTGGTAAGGCAATTTACGAAGGCAAGATCAGCATCGAAGAAATTAAAAACTGGAACTTACAGTCGCTCATTTCAATTTAAAGCAAACTGTGTTAACTAAGAGAATTATACCCTGTTTAGATGTAAAAGATGGCCGCACCGTAAAAGGTGTCAACTTTGTAGACCTGCGCGATGCAGGTGACCCGGTTGAGCTGGCCTGGAACTACTCGCAACAAGGTGCCGACGAATTGGTTTTCCTGGATATAACCGCCACGCATGAGCGTCGGAAAACAATGGTGGAGCTGGTAAAATCTGTTGCAAGGCAGATCAATATCCCTTTTACCATTGGTGGCGGAATCAACGAAATTGCGGATGCGGATGCCTTGCTAAATGCTGGCGCTGATAAGATATCCATCAACTCTGCCGCCGTACGTAACCCGGCGTTGATCGATGAACTGGCGAAGGCCTTTGGGGTACAGTTTGTGATAGTGGCGGTGGATACCCGGCGCGTGGGCGAGCAAAACCTGGTACATTTGAACGGAGGGCGTATAGCCACTGAAAAAGACACTTTTGAATGGATACTGGAGGCTGAGCAACGCGGCGCAGGTGAAATATTACTTACCTCCATGGACCACGATGGCACCAAAGGGGGCTTTGATAACGTGTTTCTGAAACGCGTAAATGATGCGGTACATATACCGGTAATTGCTTCAGGCGGTGCAGGTTCGGTACAGCATTTTGTTGATGTATTTGAAAAAACCAATGTGGATGCGGCACTTGCGGCTTCGGTATTCCATTATGGAGAAATATTGATACCCGATCTGAAGGCTATCCTAAGCCGGCATCAGATAGCGGTAAGGCAAGTATTTAATTGATAAAAAGCGGCAGTTAATTGTTTGAGCAAAGACACTGGCCTGCATTAACGAATGATAATGAATATTGATTTCAACAAAGGAGACGGATTAGTACCGGTAATTATACAGGACGAACATACGCTTGAAGTTTTGATGCTGGGCTACATGAACCAGGAGGCTTACGATAAAACATTAGCTGAAAAGACTGTTACCTTTTTTTCGCGAAGTAAAAACCGTTTATGGACCAAAGGCGAAACCAGCAATAACTTCCTTCATGTAAAAAGCATACAGGAAGATTGCGACCACGATACCCTGCTCATCAAAGCAAGTGCTGATGGCCCAACCTGCCATACGGGTGCAAGAAACTGTTTTAACACCGAATACAACCAAAACTTCATCCTGCAATTGGAGCAGATCGTGAACGACCGCTTTGAAAACCCAAAAGAAGGCTCTTATGTCAATAAACTTCGTGAAAAAGGACTGAATAAAATTGCGCAAAAGGTAGGCGAAGAAGGAGTAGAAACGGTGATCGCTGCCCTGGCCCAATCCGAACAGGAACTGATCGATGAAGCGTCCGACCTGGTTTTCCACCTCATTGTTTTGCTCCGCGAAAAAGGCTTGAGTTTGGAGACCATTGCGAAGAATTTAGAACAGAGACATAAATAAGTCTGAAGTCCATAGTCGATAGTCCATAGTCGATAGCTCAATCGAAGCACGACTCAAACTATGGTCTATGGTCTATTGACCATCCACTAAAATGATCATTGCAGAAAAAATAGCCGAACTGACAGGCCACGCTAACCCGATATTTACACTGGAGCTTTCGCAACTGCCGGGTATATTATTTAGCGGCGGTAACGACAAAGGCTTGGTGGAATGGAGCCTGGAACGCAATGAGTTCATGAAGGTGCTGATGCCTGTTTCTGCCTCAATTTATGCGATACATGGTCCTGCAAACTACCCCATACTGTTAGCTGGATTGCGTAATGGCGATATCCTGATTTTCGACTTCATCGAACAAAAAATAGTTAAAACATTAAAACAACATCAGGCGGCGGTATTCGATATCAAGTCTATTCCAAACAAAAAAGAATTCCTGGCTGCGTCCGAAGACGGCACCATATCAGTTTGGAGCCTGGACACGTTTGAACTTTTATATTCCGTTAAAGTGTCTGACGATACCATCAGAAGCATTTCCATTTCACCCGACCAAACACGGGTGGCATTTGGATGCCGCGATAATTCAGTAAAAATATACGATCTTATTGATTATAGCCTGATCAATACTCTGATCGGCCATACTATGCCGGTGTTTTCAGTTGAGTACTCCCCGAATGGTAAATACCTGATTTCAGGCGCACGCGATGCGCAAATAAAGATTTGGGACGCCTTATCGTTCGAACTTATAAATAGTATTCCGGCCCACTTGTTTGCAATAAACCATATCAGCTTTCATCCCAGCAAACCCTGGTTCGCAACCGCAAGCATGGACAAGAGCATAAAAATATGGAGTGCCGACAATTTTAAGCTGCATAAAACCATCAACCGGGAAAAAGGCTATGATGCCCACAAGTTATCTGTCAACAAACTGGTATGGGACGGCGATCATCTGATTTCTACAGGAGATGACCGGAGAATTATCACCTGGAAAATAAAATTTGATTGATTACCGATTGATCGAATAGCGCTTTATGATGTGCAATTTATGGGTATACCGTTGCTGTTCTTCGGAAAAAATGCCTTCCGTGTCGATCGGATCTATCTTAACCCTGCCTGAGGCATGAATGATCTGCGAATTATTCAGCAAGATACCAACATGCATGATCTTTCCTTCCTGATTGTTAAAGAACGCCAGATCACCCAATCGCGCATCGCCCAGCGAATCAACCGTTTGGCCCTGCTCGGCCTGCATCCATGCATCACGTCGTAAATTAAAGCCCTGCAGTCGGAAGACTGCCTGCGTAAAGCCTGAGCAGTCGATACCATAATGTGTTCTGCCGCCCCAGAGATAAGGCGTATTTAAAAATGATTTTGCGGTAATTTCGATGGGTTCGGTCTCACCAATTTCGCCTATGATCTCAAATTTTTCGTTATTTATATGGCAGGTTGTGCCTTTTAAAAATACCAGTGAACTGGCAACTGGTAAATAAAGCACACTATTATCTGGCTTTTTCCAGGCCTGAGTAACGGCACGATAAGTAATCGGAGGCGAAACCAATTTAAAGCTTCGGTAGGCCAAATGCCCCAGCATGGCAAACTGCAACCTGCCTATCCAGCCTTCGTAGTTGTCGAAATCGGTAATGATCTTAACCCACCGGTCTTTCCATTCAAGAATTTCGAAAGCTTCCCCGAATAATAGCTGAGATACCTGCTCGCTTTTGTCGCTGGGTTCGGCCCGTAGGGGTATTACTGCTAAATTACATATACCGTATTCCATTTTTTGGCATAAGTTCGCTGGGGTATCAGGGTGCAACTATAAGTTAAAAAAATGATTAAAAAAATAGGGGGATATAATAATTATTATATCCCCCTATCAATTAAACTGTAACAATTTTATTCGTTAAGGTGTAGCCACTCTTTCTTTGCCAATAATTCTTCTTTTGATTCACGTACATCTTCATCATCAACGCAGCAGTCAACAGGGCAAACTGCCGCACATTGTGGCTCATCATGAAAACCAACGCACTCTGTACATTTATCCGGAACTATGTAATAGATATCGTCAGAAAGCGCTGCTTGTGCTTCTTCCGCATTTAAAGTATTGCCATCGCCAAAATCAATCAAACCCTTTAATCCGGTTCCATCCGAAAACCGCCATGCCGCACCCGCATCATAAATAGCATTATTTGGGCATTCAGGTTCGCAAGCCCCACAGTTAATACATTCGTCGGTGATTTTAATCGCCATATTTTCTAAAATCTTATAATCTACAATTACCTTTGCCTCGCTGAAAAGGCACGCAAATATAACAAAAAATCACTTTTGGGGTTTAAACCCATACCATTTATATGTCAAAATTTGAAACCAAGTACCTGGTCGATGTGTTTTCTGCCCTGGGTAATCAGTTAAAATCGCCTGATGAGTCGCTTAGCGCGTTGATTCAGGATGAACATTTTTATAACGCCTGGTTTACCCCCGAAAATGTTGATTTAGCAGTAAGATCCATCGGTGAAATGCTGAATAGCACCAGTCTGCATACATGGTTAGCTAAATATCCCGGCGAAAACGGTAAACAGCCAAAAAAAGTCGGACTGATTTTAGCTGGAAATATCCCGCTTGTTGGCTTTCATGACGTTTTAAGCGTGCTGGTGAGCGGCAACCATGCTCTGATCAAAGCTTCATCACAAGACGGTCGACTGATCAAAGAAGTCTTGCGGCGCCTGCTGCTGATAGAACCGGCATTTGCCGACCAGTTTACTTTTGTTGAACGATTGGAAGGGTTTGATGCAGTTATCGCAACAGGCAGCAATAATTCTTCCAGATATTTTGATTATTATTTCAGTAAAGTACCGCATATCATCCGCCGGAACAGGAACAGTTTAGCGGTATTGACCGGCAATGAAAGTAATGAACAACTGTTTCAGCTGGGTAAGGATATTTTTAATTTTTACGGATTGGGATGCCGAAATGTATCGAAGATATATGTACCCGCAGGCTACCGGATGGCTACATTTTTTGAAGCTATCGAGCCTTATCATACCATTATAGATCATCACAAATACAATAATAACTACGATTATAACAAATCGATCTACCTGGTTAACCGAAACGACCATCTGGACAATGGCTTTTTGCTGGTAAAAGAGGATACCGGGCTGATCTCACCTCTGGCTGTGTTGTTTTATGAGTATTATGACAGTCTGAGTTCGTTAAATGATAGCCTGTCAAAGTTATCGGATCAAATACAATGCATTGTGGGCAATGCAGCTTTACAGGTCAGCAGTCAGCTTGTAGATTTCGGGCAAAGCCAGCATCCTGCATTATGGGATTATGCCGATGGTGTAGATACAATGGATTTCTTGACAAAGCTTTAAAATAACGATACCTTTGGCACAAGATAAAAGGAAAAAGGTGAAAGGCGAAAGGTAGTCCTTTTTAACTTTGCCCTTTTAGCTTTCACCTTTAACCTCAACATGTATATCATCAAAGTAAAGGGCGTTGCCAAAATACCGGATTACGTACAGCTGCGCGACGATAAATTTACCTTGCTGGCTTATTTCAGAGTTGACAGGCCTGAAAAGTCGTTGGACAAGGTTGGTTTGGGGGCAAAAACCGAATATATTATGAATATTGTCAAAGATCTTCCCTTTGGACAGATCCTTAAATTAGAGATTTAAAATGGTCGGAAATTCAATTATAAAACTTAGCGGCGTAGATATTTTTCAGCAAAAGCACCTGGTTCTTTCTCAGGTAGACCTGCATATTGATAAAGGCGATTTTGTTTGGCTGATTGGCCAGACAGGTTCCGGCAAAAGCAGTTTGCTGAAAGTGATTTATGGCGACCTGGCAATTGGTTCGGGGAATGGCGACGTTTGCGGGTACCAATTGAACAACCTTACTGCAAAAGATATCCCTTTTCTTCGCCGCAAACTGGGCATCGTATTTCAGGATTTTCAGCTTTTGACCGACCGGACAGTTGAGCAGAATCTTGAATTTGTAATGAAAGCTACAGGCTGGAAAGACAAAAAGTTAATAGCCGAAAGGACTTTAGACGTACTCGAAAAAGTAGGTCTTCGTTCAAAACTTAAAAAAATGCCCCACGAATTATCAGGCGGGGAGCAACAGCGCGTAGTTATAGCCCGTGCACTGATCAACGACCCAGAGATCATTCTGGCCGACGAGCCCACTGGTAACCTTGACCCCGATACTTCCGAAGAGATCGTATTATTGCTTAAACAGATCAGTCAGTCTTCAGGTACTGCTATACTTATTGCAACCCACGATTACCACATCATCCGAACTTTCCCTTCACGCATCATTAAATGCGAAAGCGGCAAGGTTTTGGAGGACGTGCATATAGCCTGATGAGCCATTAGTTCATCTAAATTTTTGGAACAATTTTCCTATTTTGTAACTTGTAACAATATTGTTAGCCAGCTATAAACAATGTGCCTAACAACATTGTTACTATTACTTATTGACTGAATTTTCCAGTTTTACAAAATATTTCCACGGCAAGTAAACTGTCAGTTTCAGCGTTATGCCGGAATTTATTCTATGAAAGTATTTTCTTTTTATAACTACCTAAACTTGCAGATCCAAATCACGTGGCGACAAGGTGTTCTGATCGCAGTTTTTATTATAGTTCAGGTTTTAGGTTCAAATCTGGCCCATGCACAAAAGAATGACAGCGCAAAATTCAGAACGCTAAGTTTATCGCAATGTATCGAATATGCCTTACATCATCAGCCAGCCTATAAAAGGGCACAGCTTGGCGAATCCATTACCAAAACCACTAATGATATTAATCTTTCCGGGCTATTACCTCAGGTAAACGCTTCGGGAAATCTGGTACACTACTTTAAACAATCAAGTCTGAGTTCAACAAATTCGACGGGGAGCAGTACAACTACCGGTGGAGCGGGAGGGCATTCAAATAGCTTTGTGCCACAACTATCGGCCACACAAAATATTTTCAACCCGGCCCTGTCTTACGCATCGAAAAGCGCACCGTTGTACATGAAACAATCGCAGCAGGTTACCGACAGTACCCGGATAGGTTTGATAGCAAATACCAGCAAAACATTTTATGCCCTGTTGCTAACGCTGGAGCAAATTGACGTTTTAAAGGAAGATACAGCACGCCTTGGTAAAAATGTACGTGATACCTACCGCCAGTACAAGGGCGGTATAGTTGATGAAACTGATTATGAAGAGGCTACCATAACACTTAATAATTCACTGGCCCAATTGAAACAAGCCAGAGAGAATGTGGTACCGCAATACGCAGCACTAAAACAGGTCATCGGTTTTGCGCCAGACAGTCAGTTCAATGTGAAGTTCGATACGGTTGAGATGATGCGCCAGATATCGATCGACACAACGCAGCAACTTCAATACGAAAAACGTGTAGAAATGCAGGTGCTTTCAACCCAAAAGCAGCTACAACATCTGCAAACCAATTATTACCGTATGGCTTACTTGCCAACTGTCTCCGCCTTTTTCAATTATAATTACGGTTTTGGCAGTAATAGCCTGTCAACGCTGTTCAATACGGGCTATCCGAGTTCATTATTAGGGATATCTTTAAACATCCCCATATTTACAGGCTTCTCCAGAGTCAGCAATGTTAAAAGATCCAAATTGGAAGAGGATGTTTTAAATCAGGATGAATTTGCATTGAGATCGCAGATCAATACCGAATACACATCGGCTTTAGCTAACTATAAAAGCAACCTTTACAACCTGGCACAATTACGTAATAACGTAAACCTGGCCATACGGGTATATTTTGTAGTTACCCTGCAATACAAAGAAGGGATCGTTGCATACCTGAATGTAATAACAGCCGAATCGAACCTGATAACATCTGAAATTAATTATATAAACGCCTTATTCCAGGTATTATCGAGTAAGATCGACCTGGAAAGATCAATGGGCACAATTTCTTACTGATGAGCAACTTTAGCAATAAGCCTACATCGATGAACCAAGTTTTGAGATATATCACCTTAGCAAGTTTTGTTGCCCTGGCGGCATGCACAAAAAAGCCGGCACCACCCACTGTTATTGTGCCTGTGAATCTATTAAAGATAAGCCCGAAAGCGGTTAGTTATTTTGATAATTACCCGGCTACAACCACGGCACTGAGTCAGGTAAATTTGCTGGCACAGGTACAGGGTTACATTACCGGGATCTATTTTAAAGAAGGTTCACATGTTAAAAAAGGCGAAAAACTTTACGAGATCGATCGTCGGATCTATCAGGCCAATTACGATGCCGCAGTTGCAAACCTGAAAGTAGCAGATGGCAACTTAACCCAGGCGCAGCAGGACGCAGATCGTTATGAGTACCTGAACAGCTATAATGCTGTAGCAAAACAATTGTATGACCACGCCGTGATCGCCCTTCAAAATGCCAAAAACCAGGTTAAAGCAGCCGACGAGGCCGTAAAGTCGGCAAGGGCCAGTTTAGCCTACGCCATTATAACAGCACCATTTGACGGCACCATTGGCTTGAGCCAGGTAAAAACCGGAAACTTTGTTACGCCAGGATCTACGGTGTTGAATACGATATCGACAGATGATCCCATAGCCGTTGACTTTGTGATCAATGAGAAGCAATTGCCGCGCTTTGAAAAATTGGCAAAAAGCAAGACTGACAAGGTTGATTCTTTATTTACAATTTTATTGCCCGACAATACCCTTTATCCGCATACGGGAAAAATATCGGTGATTGACAGGGCAGTTGACCCGCAGACCGGTTCGATCACCATCCGCCTGGTATTCCCTAATCCCGACTACTTTTTAAGGGCCGGTATGAGCTGCGTAGTAAGGGTACATAACCAAGATACTGCTCCACAGCTGGTATTGCCAGGGAAAGCTGTTGTTGAACAAATGGGCGAATATTTTGTGTTTACTGCAAAAGATTCCGTCATTACTACCAAAGAGGACAGTAGCAAGGGCTTGCCGGGTAAAAAGACTTTGGTTGCATCGCAGAAAAAAGTGGTAGTGGGACAAACCATTGGCGGGAATATTATTATTAAAAGCGGCATAAACGTTGGCGACAGGATAGTGGTTGATGGTGTGCAGGCTTTGCACGAAGGCGTACCGATCACCACTTCGAACAAGTTGCCTGCAGCAGGTGGCCGTGGCGGGAAATAGTACGGATATAGTTGTCCGGAACAATATTTCCGGGTTGTTTTTTCACAAGACACTAAAGCATGATCGCTAATACGTTTATAAAAAGACCGGTTACAGCAATTGTGATCTCGATAGTACTGGTGATCACCGGTGTGATTTGTATTTTCAATTTACCGGTTGACCAGTACCCTGACATTACCCCACCTATAGTACAGGTTAACGGGCAATTTACGGGCGCTGATGCGCAAACCGTAGAGCAAACCGTTGCCACCCCGGTTGAACAGCAGGTAAACGGTACTCCAGGAATGGAATACATGCAAAGCAACAGCACGAATAACGGGCTGATGACCATGAACGTAACGTTTAAGGTTGGTACCAATATTGATGTTGCAGCGCTCGACGTACAAAACCGGGTAAGTATCGCCACTCCCCTTTTACCGGCTGTTGTAAGTCGGCTTGGGCTGACTGTCAGGGCATTGAATCCCAGCATGTTAATGATGGTGGCGATCTATTCGCCAAAAGGCAGCCATAAGATCACTTTTCTCGACAACTTTACCAATATCTTTATTCAGGATGCCTTATTGCGGGTGCCGGGCGTAGGCAGTATCAACCGTTTTACGGATGATTTCAGCATGCGTATCTGGATGAACCCGGAAAAAATGGCTGCCTATAAACTTACACCTGCTGATGTGATCAGTGCCCTAAACTCCCAAAATGTGCAGGTTGCAGCGGGAACAGCAGGCGTGCCTCCGCAGGCATCTAACCAAACCTATGAACTTGGTATCCTGGTTAACGGACGTTTGAGCAAAGTATCTGAATTTGAAAATATCGTTGTAAAAAGCGTACCCGCATCCCGCGAGTTGGTTTATCTGAAAGATGTTGCCCGGGTTGAGCTGGGAAAATTTACGTTCTCCAGCAATTCATTTGTCGATGGCAAAAGGGCGTCGTACCTACAAATTTATCAGGCCCCGGGAAGTAATGCGCTCGAGACAGCCAAAGGTGTTTACGCAGCACTGGCTAAACTAAAACAGACTTTCCCGGCCGATGTGGAATATAGTGTGCCCTTTGAATCGGTAACGGTAGTTAAAGTTTCCATGAGCGATGTGGTAGGAACGCTATTGAAAACCCTGGCATTAGTTGCCGTAGTAGTTTTGTTATTCCTCCAGAATTTAAGGTCGACATTGATACCGGTATTAGCCATACCCGTTTCTATTTTTGGCACCTTTTGTTTCTTTATCCCGCTGGGCTTTACCATCAATACGCTTACCATGTTTGGCTTTGTGCTTGCTATAGGTATTGTTGTTGATGATGCCATCATTGTGGTAGAAGCAGTACAACATTATATCGACGAAAAAGGCATGTCGCCGAAGGAAGCTACCTATATGGCCATGCGCGATATATCGGCGCCGGTAATTGCCATTGCGTTGATCCTGGCAGCAGTTTTTGTTCCCGTTGGATTTATTCCGGGTATTGTGGGGCGTTTATACCAGCAGTTTGCGATTACTATTGCGATTTCTGTGATGATTTCTGCATTTATAGCCCTTTCGCTTACGCCAGCATTATGTACGCTTCTGCTTAAACCAAGTACCATCAACAAAGAAGCAAAGGGATTGGATAAACTGTTCTTCCGTTTCAACAAATGGTTCGACAAGATAACCGAGCACTACACTGAAGGTGTGCGCCGATCAATCAAAGCATCAAAATTTATTATCATTCTATTGGTTTGTATTTGCGCCGGGGCCTATTTCCTTTTTCAGCAAAAACCCTCGGGCTTTATTCCGTCTGAAGACGATGGCAACCTGTATGTTACCTATCAGCTGCCTCCGGCATCTTCTACTGCACAGTCGGTTGAGATCATGAACAAACTGATGAAGGTTGTAGGATCTACGCCAGGTGTGGCACATTTTGCAGCATTATCAGGCCTCAACGTGGTTACTAATGCTTCCAACTCTAATAACGGAACCATTTATTGCCAGCTGGCACCCTGGGACGACCGCAACAATGAAAACGAACAGGTGCCGGGTATTATCAGTGTGTTGCAGAAAAGGATTGCTGATGCCGGCATAAAAAATGCTAACGTAGAGGTGATCCAACCATCGCCGCTACCGGGTATAGGCGCTACCGTTGGCTTTAGTTTACAGCTTGAACAACGGAGTACCAACGATGATGTACATGCCTTTGAAAATGTGGTCGACCGCTTTATAGCCGAGGCCAATAAAAACCCAGCCATTACCAATGCATTCAGTTTTTATTCGGCTCATACGCCCAATTACAACCTGACTGTCGACAGGGATAAATGTGAAAAGCTCGGCATCAATGTATCTGATGTGTTTACCACGATACAAGCCTATATGGGCAGTTTGTACATCAACGATTTTACTACCTATAACCGCACTTTTCACGTAGTGGTGCAGGCAGATACCGCCTACCGGAAGCTAATTTCCGATATGGATAAATATTATGTTCGAAATCAGGCCGGCAATATGGTTCCACTGGGTACCGTCATCAGTTACAAACCTACGGAGGCTGCGCCATTGATATCGCATTTTAATATTTTCCGTTCGGCAGAGATCGACGGCATATCGAAGCCCGGGCATAGTAATACCGAGGCGATAGATAGCCTTAAAGCCGTTGCTGCAAGGGTATTGCCACAGGGATACACCTATGAATTCTCGGGTTTAAGTTTTGAGGAGATCAATGCAGGTTCTACAACCATATACATTTTCCTATTTTCCATCGCTTTTGTGTTCCTGTTTCTGGCAGCATTGTATGAAAGCTGGTCGGTACCATTTTCGGTGCTATTTGCGGTTCCGGTTGGCGCCTTTGGTGCGATATTGGGATTAGCACTGTTGCCTAAACTGACAGATAACGTTTATGCACAGATAGGCCTGGTAACACTGATCGGGCTGGCAGCAAAGAACGCCATCCTTATCGTGGAGTTTGCCAAGATCAGGGTGGATCGCGGTGAGGATCTGTTACAATCTACGCTGGATGCCGTAAAACTTCGCCTACGCCCCATTGTAATGACCTCGCTGGCCTTTATACTTGGTGTATTGCCATTGGTATTTGCTTCGGGTGCCGGTGCTGTAGCACGCCAAACCATTGGCATCACGGTGCTTGGAGGTATGCTAGCGGCTTCAACCCTCGCCATCTTTATTGTACCGGTTCTGTTTGTGCTCATCACTAAACTAAGTTATGGCAAAGCCAAACTGGATGACCTGAAAAAGCACCATCTTGAACTGATGGAAAAAGCCCAAAAGGTTGAGCAGCAAAACATTGACCCTGAATTGGAATTTGAAATAGAAAAGTCGCGCCAGCTTAATAATCTAGCATAGGGATGATTGCCAATACTTTCATAAAAAGGCCGGTAACAGCTATCGTTATATCACTTGTTCTGGTATTATCGGGATTGATCTGCATGTTTAACCTGGCGGTAGATCAATACCCTAATATATCGCCACCAAGTGTTTCCATCAACGGTTCATACACCGGTGCGGATGCTGAAACTGTTGAACAAACTGTAGCCACCCCTATTGAAGAGCAGGTAAATGGCACACCCGGAATGGAGTATATGCAAAGCACAAGCACGAATAGTGGAGGTGTGGGCATCCGGGTAACTTTTAATATTGGCACCAATGTTCATATTGCTGCGCTTAATGTGCAAAACAGGGTAAGTATTGCTGCGCCAATATTACCTGCAGTTGTAAGTAAACTTGGTTTAAGTGTAAGGGCCAGCAATCCCGATCAATTGATGCTGGTATCCATCTACTCGCCAAAAGGAACACATGATATTACCTTTCTGGATAACTATACCAATACTTTTATCCTCGATGCACTATTGCGTGTACCTGGTGTAGGTGATGCCGGTGCCTGGAGCGATAATTTCAGTATGCGTATCTGGATGAATCCCGAAAAAATGGCTTCTTACAGCCTTACCCCATCGGAAGTGATCAGTGCGCTAAGTTCACAAAACGTATATGTAGCGGCCGGATCAGTTGGCGCACCGCCACAGGCTTCGAACCAGACCTATGAAACCGGTATATTAGTAAATGGGATGCTGAATAAGGCAGGCGATTATGAAAAGATGATCGTAAAAACGATACCAAACACTGGTAAGATCGTATATCTGAAGGACGTGGCCAGGGTTGAATTAGGTAAGTTTTCCTATTCAAGCAATAGTTTTGTTGACGGACATAGCTGCTCAACGATCAGAATATTTCAGTCGCCCGGCAGCAATGCCTTACAGACCGCCGAAAACATTTATAAAGAACTGGCCAAACTCAAAAAATCATTCCCATCCGACGTTGATTACCTGATACCTTTTGAGTCGATCACGATCATTAAAGTTTCGATGAAAGAAGTTATCGGTACACTGCTCAAGGCATTGGCACTGGTAGCTATTGTGGTATTCCTTTTCCTGCAAAACTGGCGCTCTACCATCATTCCCATACTGGCTATACCAGTTTCTATACTTGGCACCTTCTGCCTGTTTATCCCTTTAGGGTTTACCATCAATACGCTTACCATGTTTGGTTTTGTATTGGCCATTGGTATTGTAGTTGATGACGCCATTATTGTGGTTGAAGCGGTTCAACATTATATAGACGATAAGCACATGTCGGCCAAAGAGGCTACCTATCATGCCATGAAAGAAATTTCGGCACCTGTGGTAGCCATTGCGCTCATACTGGCTTCAGTATTTGTACCGGTAGGATTTATACCTGGAATTGTGGGCCGGTTATACCAGCAGTTTGCGATAACTATTGCCATATCTGTTATTATTTCGGCATTTGTAGCCTTGTCACTCACGCCTGCGCTGTGTACGTTACTACTTAAACCAAGTCATCATGAAAGTAAAAACTTTAAATGGCTCGATAGGTTTTTTGAACACTTTAACCGCATTTTCGAAAAGCTTACACACCGGTATACCAATGGTGTACAAAAAAGTATTAAAGGTGCCAGGTATATTATTATCCTGCTGATCTGCATCTGCATTGGAACTTACGGCTTGTTCAGGATCAAACCTTCAGGATTTGTACCGAATGAAGATGGTGGTCGCCTTTTTGTTACTTACCAGTTACCAGATGCAACTTCAACAACACAATCGGTTATCCTGCTAAAAAAACTGATGAAAATTGTAGGCGCCACTCCGGGTGTTGCGCACTTTGCAGCTTCCTCGGGTTTTAACATCCTTAACGGTGGGGCCAATTCAAACGCAGGTTCGATGTTTTTAATGTTAAAACCCTGGGATGAACGCACAAGCAAGGAAACAAAAATTGAAGGGCTGGCAGCCGCTCTGAAGTTGCGTTTTGCCAAAGCCGGCATAAAAAATGCCAATATTGTGGTTATACAGCCTCCACCTATTCGCGGGATAGGACTGGCGGCCGGTTATAGCGCCCAAATTGAAGAAGGCAATTCTACCGATGACATTCATGCTTTTGAAAAAGCTGTGCACAAATTTGTAGCAGCAGCACAGAAAATACCAGCAACGTCGACAGCATTCAGCTACTATTCGGCCCATACGCCGAGTTATGATTTGACTGTTGACAGGGAAAAATGCCAGAAACTGGGTGTGAATATCGGCGATGTTTTTTCTACCATGCAGGCCTATATGGGCAGCATGTTCGTTAATAATTTTACGCTATATCGCAGAACATACCATGTTGTGGCACAAGCCGACACCAATTTCCGTGCTTTGATCTCTAATATGGACAAGTACTACGTCCGCAACCAGGCAGGCCAGATGCTGCCTCTAAGTACGCTTATTCACTATAAACCAACTGCCGCAGCACCGCTGATCACACACTTCAATATATTCCGCTCGGCTGAAGTTGATGGTGCTATACCTGAGGGTTACAGCAGCGGGCAAAGTTTGGAAGCCTTAAGACAGGTAGCGGCTAAGGTATTGCCAAGGGGCTATACCATTGAGTTTTCGGGATTGAGTTATGAAGAGATCAAGGCGGGCTCAACAACCGTCTATATATTCATACTATCCATCACCTTTGTGTTCCTGTTCCTGGCTGCGCTTTATGAAAGCTGGTCGGTCCCTTTTTCGGTAATGCTGGCCGTGCCGATCAGTGCATTTGGGGCAATCCTGGCGCTCTACCTGATACCGCCACTTACCAACAATGTTTATGCGCAGATCGGGTTGATTACCCTGATAGGGCTGTCGGCTAAAAATGCGATCCTGATCGTTGAATTTGCCAAGATACGTGTTGACAGAGGCGAAGAATTGATCAAGTCGACACTGGAGGCCGTGAAGTTGCGCCTGCGGCCTATTATCATGACCTCTATGGCCTTTATTCTGGGTGTGTTACCACTGTGCCTTGCAACCGGTGCCGGTGCAGCGTCGAGGAATACCATAGGCGTTACGGTACTTGGTGGTATGATCGCATCGGTATCCCTGTCGATATTTATAGTGCCTGTTTTGTTTGTGCTTTTAACCCGGTTTTCCTATGGTAAAAAGAAACTGAACTGGCTGCGCGAAAACCACGAATTGTTGATGGAAAAAGCCCGTAAAGTTGAATTGCAAAACATCGATCCAGAACTGGAATATGATATAGCCCAGGCCAAAGCATGGCATGAGGCGGACCGGGAAAATTCAGATATAAAAACCGGAGACAGCTCCTCTCTTTAACAATAAAACCGATCAAACGTTCCCGGCGATCATTGCAGAATCGTCGCTGGTTGCCGCTTTTCCTTCTTCGACAACACCCGGATAACCGAAAAGCTTTCTTTCTTTGATCACCGCAGCAACATCAGCCGGCACAAACTCTTCCCATACCGACGAACCACTGCTGATCTGGCTCAACACTTTATCCGTATGTACGTGAAGGTTCTTTTCGTTATAGTGACTGATATCCTCTATCTTATTATTGGAGATCAGGTAACGGTAAAGGTCTATGAGATGCTGTGGCGGGTAAAAACGCAGACAGTTCATGATGATACCATCTCTGAAAGTAGGGTAAATATACAGTTTAACATTTCTGCTGAACAGCGTTGCAAAGGACTCGAGAATGCCGCCTGGCAAATCCTGGTAATGCTCTTCAGCAAATATATATTCAAGGTTTGGATAGCCAAGTACAACCCCCATTTTCAGTTTGGTGATCTTTGACAGGAAGGCTACCAATTTATAATATTCATGAAAATTCGAGATCAATACCGTTTGCCCCAGAGAACAGAGTATGTCGACCCGATCCAGAAAGTCTTTCTCGTTGATCTCGGCAGTTTGCGCAGCATTTCTTTCCGTCAAAGCCTGCAGGGTGAGCTCGGCGACCACGATCACGTTATTCTTATCAACATCAGGCTCCTGTAAAAACTGCTTGACCCCGGTATTCAGCATATCCAGGTGAACATTGACCAGGGGACGGAACCGACCACGCAGCACCACGATATTCTTTTTATACAATACTTCAGAAGGCTGCAGGTTTTTACCATCCGGACCAAATACAGCAGCATCAGAGAAGCCATATTTAACCAGATGCAAACTCATTAAACGGTTATCTACTTTGGTAAAATCGGGCCCTTCAAAGCGGATCATATCGATCTGGATACGGTCGGTTGAAAGGTCATCCAGCAGCGATTGAATGAATATAGATGGCGCATCATGATAATAGAAACAAGCATACATGAGGTTCACACCCAAAATACCTACAGCCTGCTGTTGCAGGTTATTATCATTATCTAAAAGCTTTACGTGTAATACAACGTCGTTAAAACCACCGTTGGGAGTTAACTGGTATCTTACGCCCATCCAGCCATGTCCCTCATTGGTTTTATGATAATTGAGGGCGGCCATGGTATTTGAAAAGGCAAAAAAGGTGGTAGTATCTCCCCGCAGTGCGGAAAGACGTTCTATCAAAAGGCCGTATTCGTGATCAAGCATCGATATCAGTCGAGCCTCACTCACATAACGGCGCACCTGTAATGCGCCATAGATGGCATCAGAAAAAGTCATGTCATAAGCCGACATGGTTTTAGCTATAGTACCTGAAGAAGCGCCGGCTTTGAAAAAATTGGCTGCAACATCCTGCCCTGCCCCAATTTCGGCAAATGAACCATAGATCTTAGGATCGAGATTGATCGTTAGAGCTTTCTGCTTGGTTCCGATCTCCTTATTATATACGGCGCTCATAGGGTATGTTTGTTAAGGTCAAATGCTGCCAATTACAAGCTGTTGTAAGTTACGCAAAAATAGGATTTTTTGATGAACGGTTTGGGCAGAAAAAACTTAAATAATACCTGCCAAATAATTTATAAAGGCCGGCAGTTTCCGGGCAGTAATTTTTACGAGCCCAAATCTAATTTTTTGAAAAAAATGCGCTGATTAAAACTTCTTTAAAAAAAGATTTGCGCAGAAAATTAAAAAGCTTACTTTTGCAGCCCCGACGGGGTGTAGCGTAGCCCGGTATCGCGCCACATTTGGGATGTGGAGGCCGCAGGTTCGAATCCTGCCACCCCGACGAAACAAAAGCCGCTTCTGAGT
>Ga0164297_10001680_pt1 | contig 23004 bp, 20 predicted proteins | sample GEODES058metaG_FD_113539 | JGI IMG/M metagenome (GOLD analysis project Ga0164297, IMG submission 113539) | Dystrophic lake water microbial communities from Trout Bog Lake, Wisconsin, USA - GEODES058 metaG | ecosystem: Environmental > Aquatic > Freshwater > Lake | place: USA: Trout Bog Lake... | reverse complement strand
TTAAAAGGGGCTCAAAATATGATTAACCTAAAAACAGTTTATCTGAATGAACAATGGGATAATATCACGCTGCTTACTAAACAAAAACTAGCTGCTTAGTGCGAAAATTATTTATGCACCCATTACACATTACCCTATTTCTCCTTGACCACATACGAAACGCTTGCGGTAGCTTAGAGTTAGTTACGTCTACGAACAGGAGCGGAGTCCCGAGTTCCCAATTTTCAAACACTTCTGGACTAGTTAAGATATTGCTCAATGAAATATTCGAAGTTGGGCTACTAAAGACTATATCACGGTTTTAGCTTTACTATTTTGTTGTTCTGAATTACGACAATCTTACTATTTTTCTGCTTTTTGAATTCAACCATTTTTTGGTATGCCTTCTCCAAGCCGAGCAGTATTTTATGTTTCTGTTCAATTTTTGCTTCTGTTGTCATAATAGTATTTTAACTCAGCGAATTTATGGTTATTAATTACAACTATCTCTTCTGATATTATTTTCTCGGCAATAAGTACATGTTTTCCTTCCGAATTGTCGAAAATTAAAACTTGGTCAACAATGTCAAGATAAATATCAAATAAGTTATTGATCCCATTGTAAAACCTTCTTTCAATAACAACTGCTTCAATATTATGCCCTCCCTCTGCTACACGTATCCTTACGCGTTCTTTAGCTAAATCAGTATTTCTTAACCAAAAGAAAAGCAGTGTTGTTTCGTACCCTTTCTTTTTGGCGTCAAGAATCTTTGACTTGTAGCTTTTCGAAGCTAATGTTGTCTCAAAAGCAAAGCTTTCATTGGCTACCAAAAGTTCTTGAATCCTTTTAAGCATTATCCTGCCTGCTTCAAATGCTACCTTCTCTGGTTGAAACGGAGAAAGCCCCTTTGCTATTTCATCAGCATTTACAAATTCTTTACACCCTAAAATATAAGGCAAAATAGTAAACGAGGCCGTGGTTTTTCCAGCACCATTACAGCCACCAATTATGTAAAGATTCTTTTGTGCCATAATTGCAAATTTATAGGCTAGGAGTCCTTTTTATTTTATTCGTAAACAATATTGAATATCAAGTCGAATTTAAAAAAGAGGTTAGTTACAGCTACGCACAGGACGGGAGTTCTGATTGAGTTACTGATTTTTGAACACTCCTAGACTAGTTGAAACAAGTAGAATATTAAGGTTCAATAATTTTTGCTACAACTAGCATCATTGATGTCTTAACATATATTTCTTCCTCCGTAAGATTCTCATCAGAAGCCTGTTTGTATTGAGTAAAGAGGGAATCAAATTCTTCATAAAATGCTCTTTCAGCATCTAAGAGAGTCTCGCCTGATACGTCAATATCAAATTCAAAACTTTTTAAAAAGTATAATCCATTTTCCAGTTTATGCTCAACTAAAATTATTCTCCTTAACACATAAGTTCTTGCGAACGAACGTATTTCATCAATTTCCTTGGATGTCTGTATATTCTGCTCAAACAAAGTAATCTCAGATTGATTCATTGAGACACGATTTGTTTTAGTATTTTGCTTAACCAATGCTAACCTTTCAATGTGTTCTTCATTATTTTTTTGCTTTTCTGTCCCTAAAATTGTTTCAACGAAATCTTTCTTAATAGGTTTAACCTTTCTAGTCGGTTTAAATTCTTTGTTAGTTACTTCAATTGATAACTTTTCATTATTGTAAAGATCAATAATTGGCTTGTAGATACTACTCCTTTCTGTGTCTCCATACTTAGCAATCATTTCACCGATTTCATCAACATTTTTATTATCTACCTCAATAACATCATTCTTAAAATTTTCAAATAAACTATCCTTCCATTCCCTGTCTAAAAAAGTTTCAGTGGTATCCGCTAAAGGATTTGGGCTCAATCCAATTTCAAAACTGCCAATAGCCGTTTTTACAAGATTAGGCTCGTATCCATTTTTTAATGATTGAATTGCCCTGTTTATTCTTGCATTGTCACTAATTAATTTTTCAGAAAAAATCTTTTTTACTGAATAAACAATGAGATTTTTATAAGACATCCCTAAGTTATATAAAAAATCAGCTGCATCTAAAACGCCTAATAGTTTTAAATTTTTAGCATCTGCTGACTCTGCCCTAAAAAAAATACCATTTTCAATCATTGCTTCCATTAATTCGTTTTCTTGATAAAACTTAATTTTTGAATGACTGTACACACTTGGTATTTCAAATTCGAATAAAGAGCTTTCTTCAGGATAATAAGCAAGAGGTAATTCTTCTTTATAAATTAAAACAACATTATTATACTCTAATTTATCTCCAATTTCAACACTATAGAAAAAATTATTGACAGGACTATCAAATAAGTTTCTTAATGAGATTGCTCTAAGGATAAACTTATATAGCTGCAATTCAGTTACTTGAAAAACGAGCCACCTATTGTAGTTACTATCGTAATCAACCCAATAAAAAAGGAAGTCGCACCCATATCTGTCTTTAAAATGCGACAATATAGGTCCATCATAAAAAATCAAGTCACTGATTTTATGCAATTCCCTAATAGGTAACACTCCTATATTTTCGCCTTTTAACATTTCCATTTTAACTAAATGAATTCACCAACAACTTCAAAACTATTTCTTAACTCAATACCCTCATATTCAAACAAATCAAAATGACCACCTTTATTAATTTCAGATATAACGCCCATACTCTTTAAAATATTGCCTGACAAGACATGTGTGTACCCTAACATTTTTTTATTCCGTTCAAACATACCGTTAAATCTGTTCTTAGCTGTCTCAAGTGAAGTAAACATAGATAATGCAAAAGTGGAACAACTTTCAAAGTCATTGTTACTATTTGCTCTTGGAGGTATTTGCCTTATCTGATTATACAAAAATGCAGGTAAAAAATTCTCGGGGTTTTCAATAGGAGCAATTCCCCATCTATAGGCAGGTATATCTGCTTCTCTACAATTTGTAAAAGGACATAGTTCTTTAAGTCCTTTCTCATCCATTTGACGTTGATACTTGTAGGTCTTATTCATATGACATTACTTTCACTTTTTGATTTAATTTATTCCCACTCTTTACAATACCAAGAAATAAAAATTATCAAATCAAAAAGTAAAGATATGCTTTACGCCTATACCAAACCCACTTTATTTCTTTATAAACACCAAAACCATCCCTCAATTCCCCAAAAACCTGTGAATTATACAACTTTTACTTATAATTCTATAACAAATAAGGATTAATGTGCTATCACCTTTGTGTCTTGATAAAACGAAGGTTATGAAAAAGTTCCTTAGCATTCCGCACACTTGCCGCTTCTCTTTTACAATAAAAATTCCCGTTTTTCACCCTTGCAAAGGTCTCCTTAGGGCTGGTTGATGCTTATTTGGCTCGTTCGTTTCGTCTTACGACAACCTCGTAAGACTTCACGAGTGTCTTTTGAGGCGTTACAAATGCCCCAAAGAAGCTTACGAGGAGTCCGTAAGATGAAACGAATGTGTCGTGAGACGTTACGAGTGAGTCGTAAGAGCTTACGAAGTGTTTGTAAGACGTAACGAATCAGTCGTAAGAGCTTACAAGGTTGTCGTAAGAGCTTACAAGGTCGTCGTAAGACTTCTTTAATAGTAGAAAAGCAATGCCAATTGTTTTAAAAGCTGGAAGGAAAAGCTTAAAACAATGTTTCTTTAAACAATTTTATTTACAAATTAAATTACAAATCATGATAAATAGTGTCCGTTTTTTTAGAAAAGATGCTCAGAACAATAGTTTTTTCGGGTCATCGGTTGAATATATTTCTATACCGGCAAACAAGTCTAGATTGCAGATTACAGATGCTTCAGAAACAAAAATAGGCGACGATTGGATACTTTGGGACGATAATTGGGTGTTGCACAGTAATGTGAACACGAACACATCGACCATCAACACGGAGAAAGACCGATTGATGGGGGTGATGAAAGTAGATAGTAGAACCATATTTGGGGGTATCCCAGATGCATTGTTAACAACAGCCGACAGGGCGGCTCTGCGTTTGTTTCAGCGCAAACAACCCAGCCCTATTGTGGTTGCGGACTATCGCCCTACGATGGTGGAGGATTATATGACCCATTTGATGATTAGGCTTAGGTTCATCAACTCTAAAACACCCAGTAGCAGGGCAATGCCCAAGGGAAACAAACTTTTTATGGAAACCTATATTGGCTTAGCAGGAATAGCGGATGCTGACTTAGTTTTTGGTAATGGCATAGTAATCGGCGATGCCTTTTATACTTTTTTGTTTCCTGATGAAGATGCTGGAAAAACTTGTTATTTTAGGAGTTATTACCAAAATGCAAAGGGCGACCGAAGCCCTGCAAGCTTAATCTTGAGAATAGTGATACCTTAGAGGTATGAAATATGAGATATGAAATATGAAATATGAAGTATGAGATATGAAATATGAAATATGAAATGCTGATTATGCAATTTTCAAAATCATATTTCATACTTCATAATTCATATTTTAAAAAAAGCCCTTGAAGCGAAAGTTTCAAGGGCTTTTTTATCTAACAACTGACCACTAACAACTAACAACTAGCTAAAAATGCTTCCCTTATTGCTAATGAAAAATATTCATCATCACTTATCCTTTCGGGATGCCACTGTACTAACAAAAGCCAAGGCTTGCTGGCAGGGTCTTTCCATTCTATTGCTTCTACTATATTATTATCTGCATAGCCGGTTACTACCAACCCCTCCCCTATCTGTTGTGCAGATTGATGGTGTGCGGAGTTGATTGTTCCGTGTTGCTGCCCAGTAATGGTATTTATCAATGAGCCTTCAACCAATTCTACTTGGTGGCGTTGGTCTTTTCCTTCTATTTTATTGTGTAGTTCACTGCCTATCACAGTGGGAATGTCAGGCACCAAAGTACCCCCAAAATATACATTGGCAATCTGCAATCCGCGACAAATGCCTAAAATTGGCTTACCCGCTTGCAACGATTGCTCGATTACTTTTAGCTCGAAGTCGTCCCGTTTTTCATCCATCTGATTGGTGTCAAGAATATCTAGGTATTCAGGTTTTCCATAGAATGTTGGGAACACATCCTCGCCACCCGATAGGATAATGCCATCGCAACTTGCCAATAAATCGAGATTGTTTAGTTGGTAAGAAAGCTTGATGATATTTATTGAGGCATCAGCCGCAAGAATCCAGGCTTTGTAGTTGTCGTATTTGCTACAATCAGTGATGCCAATAGTGAGGGTGTGTTTCATAATAAATTGATAATTGTTAATTGATAATTGACATTTTACAACTGCTACAAATCACTCAGGGAGACATTTTTAATTATCAATTGTAAATTATCAATTATCAATTCTATTTGTAATCCATTACGGGATGTCGCTCGAAGGGATGGATAGTTTCATCGAAAATAAAGCGGTAAGTGATTAGATGCCTGCTTTGTATGCCATTTAGATTTTTATAAATATTAATCATCCTTGGATTCCAATCACCCGCCCAACCCATTTCGTATTCATTGTACCAACCTTTGCCCTGTATCAACAATGCGACCTCTTGAATGATAAAACTATCTATTCCCAATGCCTGAAACTTGGGCACCACCCCAAAAGCTAGTCCTGTTGCCTTTTTGCAATAGCCCGTTTTCTTCATCCACATCAACCTAAGTTTCTCAATTAATCCAAGTTTGCCATTAAAATTCTTAAAGTATTCGTTCAGGTCGGGGATGTTGATGAACATGGCTATGGGGTCTTCTTTGTAATAGGCAAACCAAACGATGCGCTCGTCCATTACGGGTTTCATCTGGTTGAATAACCTTACGATATCTTCTTTTGTCACCTCTTTTGCCTCTCCATGTTGCGCCCAAGCGGTGTTGTAAACCGTGGCAAAGTCGTTGGCATATTTCTCAATATTCTTCAAATCCACGTGACGGGCAGAATATTCTGGCTTTGATTTAAACTTTGCATGACGCTCCAATATCTTTTCCGAAAAGGGCGCATCTACCTCCATTGTGTAGAAATATTGATTGTAATAATTCTTGAATCCATATCCTTCAATCAAACCCTGATAATAATCTGGATTGAAAGCCATCCCATAAACAGGTGGTTTATTGAATCCTTCCACCAACAGCCCCCACCATTTGTCCCTGTCACCAAAGTTTACAGGCCCATCCATTGCTTCTGCCCTTTGCGCCTGCAACCAAGTTTTAGCAGTATCAAGCAACAAATTTGCAGCCTCTTGATTGTTGATGCAATCAAAGAACCCAACTGTGCCCACATTAAAATCTGTTCCCTTACATATATATCTTTCACTCACAAAAGCCGCAATACGTCCAATGGTTTTCCCTTTATCATCGTTCAAAATCCATCTAATGGCATCCCCATCTTTAAAATGTTTATTGAATTTAGGGTTAAAATAATCCCTCACCTCATTATCCAATGGACGGATATAGGCAGGGTTATGTTTGTTGAGTGTATAATTTATTTCGAGGAAAGCCTTTTCGGTACTCGCATTTGTAACTTCTATTATCGTCATAGAGCAAATATAAGAGTTAGGAACAAGTCGTAAGTGGTAAGTCATAAGTCTAGGAAAATTAAGCGAGTTTCTACATATTCATATATGACTTATGCCTTACGACTAACCACTTACGCCTAAAAGTTAATATTGTCCCGTACTTAATAATACCAATGTGCAAGCTTCCAACGGCTGAATACCATTTTCTTTGGCTAATTGAAAGAATTCGTTGTTCTCAGTACCGGGATTGAAGATGATTCTTTTGGGGTGTAAGGAAAGGATATATTGATAATAATCTTTTTGGATTGATGGATTGATATACAAGGTCACGGTATCTACATCTAGAATGGGTGGATTGTCATTGATAATAGAAACATCACCAACAAGTCCTTTTGATTTGCCAATAGCAATCACTTCATGCTGATGATTTCTTAATTGATGAATAGCCAAAAAACTATACCTCTCCGGGTTTGTGGATGCACCAATGACTACTGTTTTCTTATTCATATAATATATAAAACAAAAAACCTACATCAGAGTTTGATGTAGGTCTTTCAACTATTTAAAACATAACTTTATTTTTTCAACGCTTCTGCCATTGTTTTTCCAATGTCGGCAGGGCTAGCTACAACGTGGATACCACATTCAGCCATAATCTTCATTTTAGCAGCAGCAGTATCATCTGCACCACCAATGATTGCACCAGCATGACCCATCCTACGACCAGCAGGGGCAGTTTGACCGGCGATGAAACCTACAACAGGTTTAGTAGCATTTGCTTTTATCCAATAAGCAGCATCGGCTTCCATGCTACCACCAATTTCACCAATCATAATGATACCATCAGTTTCAGGATCTTCCATCAACAATTTAACGGCTTCAACAGTAGGAGTACCAATGATTGGGTCGCCACCAATACCGATAGCAGTACTGATACCCAAACCAGCTTTTACTGTTTGGTCGGCAGCTTCGTAAGTCAAAGTACCAGATTTAGAAACGATGCCAATTCTTCCTTTCTTGAAAATGAAGCCCGGCATGATACCCACTTTAGCTTCTTCGGCAGTGATTACACCAGGACAGTTTGGCCCAATCAAACGAGTTTGCTTACCCAACAAAAAGTTCTTCACCTTCACCATATCCTGAACTGGAATACCTTCTGTGATACAAACCACCAAAGCAATACCAGCTTCAGCAGCTTCCTCAATTGCGTCAGCGGCAAATGCTGGGGGTACAAATATGATACTAACGTTGGCACCAGTTGCTTTTACGGCATCTGCTACTGTATTAAATACTGGTCTATCCAAATGAAGGGTACCACCCTTGTTTGGTGTGACACCACCAACTACTTGAGTGCCATATTCTATCATTTGTGTTGCGTGGAAAGTACCTTCTGTTCCGGTAAAGCCCTGAACGATAATCTTAGAATCCTTATTTACTAATACTGACATAATAGAGGGGCATTTTTTTAGATGCGTCGCAAAAATAGGGCAAACAGTTATCCAAATGATATTTATATAAACTGATTTTAGCGAAAACGATTGTGTACTGATGTTTTTATTGAATCAGAAAAAATAAAAAGCCCCGCATTATTAATGCAGGGCTTGATTTTCTCACGTTTGCAAAGAAAATTATTATCTTAAAAACAACATTTCCCTGTATTTAGGCAATGTCCATTCTTCGTCATCAACTAAACTTTCTAATTTATCAACATGATAACGAATAGTATCAAAATATTTACCCTTGATGTCATCGCAATAAGCGATTGCTTTTGCTCTACCTTCAGAAATATTATTTGCTACTTTCCTTGCTTCCACCATAGCATTTACTTGTTCGTAAATGATATTTACATGTTCGCTTACTTCATTCAAAATAGCCAATTGACTCCTATAAGTTTTCTCAGGAACGCCAACAGCTTTCAAGTTTTCAATGTTGCTAGCCAATTGAGTCAAGTATTTAACAGCCGCAGGAATAATATGATTCAATGCCAAATCTCCCATTATTCTAGCTTCGATTTGTACTTTTTTAGTGTACTTCTCAAGTTCAATCTCATACCTAGCTTCTAATTCGCTGTGAGAATAGATGCCGTTAACTTCAAACAAATGCTTAGCTTTTTCAGTAATCATTGCGTCTAAAGCAACTGGAGTTGTCTTAAGATTAGGCAATCCACGCTTTTCAGCTTCTTTGTGCCATTCTTCACTATAGCCATCACCTTCGAACAATACTTTTTTACTTTCTACAATGTAACGTTGAATAGTTTGCATGATAGCAACTTCTTTCTTGTCACCTTTTTCAATCAAAACGTCAACATCCTTCTTAAAGGTTTTCAAAGTTTCAGCCATGATAGTACTAAGAACAGTCATTGGATTAGCACAGTTAGCAGAAGAACCAACAGCACGGAATTCAAATTTGTTTCCAGTAAATGCAAAAGGCGAAGTACGATTTCTATCAGTGTTATCCAACAACAATTCAGGTATGCTGCGATGCAAGTCAAGTTTTAATATTGCTTCATCTTGCTCGTCGAAATGATCACCTACGCGGCTTTCAACTTCTTCCAAAACCTTAAATAAATATTGTCCAACAAACACTGAGATAATTGCTGGTGGAGCTTCATTGGCGCCCAAACGATGATCGTTTGGAGCAGAAGCAATTGAAGACCTAAGAATATCTGCATAATCATGAACCGCCTTAATGGTGTTAACAAAGAATGTCAAGAACATCAAGTTGGTTTTAGGAGTCTTACCAGGAGCTAACAAATTAACACCTGTATCAGTAGCCATACTCCAGTTGTTATGCTTTCCATTTCCATTGATACCAGCAAATGGTTTTTCATGTAACAACACTCTTAGTTTGTGACGTTTAGCAACACGGCTCATTACATCCATCAACAAAGTGTTGTGATCAACTGCTATGTTTACTTCTTCAAAAATTGGAGCACACTCAAATTGAGCTGGAGCAACCTCATTGTGACGAGTACGTAAAGGAATACCTAATTTGTATGCTTCATTTTCGTAGTCCCTCATAAAGGCATAAACCCTTTCCGGGATAGAACCAAAATAATGATCTTCTAATTGCTGACCTTTTGCTGGTGCAGCACCAAAAACAGTGCGTCCACTTTGAACTAAATCAGGACGGGCATTTGCCAATGCTTCATCAATTACAAAATATTCTTGTTCCCAACCTAAAGTTGCAGTAACCTTAGTTACGTTTTTGTCGAAATAATGTGCAACATCAACCGCAGATTTATTCAATGCATCCAAAGATTTCAACAATGGAGCTTTATAATCCAATGATTCCCCTGTGTAAGAAACAAAGATTGTTGGAATACACAATGTTTTACCATAACCAACTTCAATGATAAACGCAGGAGAAGAAGGATCCCATGCAGTGTAACCGCGGGCTTCGAAAGTAGATCTGATACCACCATTAGGGAAAGAAGAAGCGTCAGGTTCTTGCTGAACCAATGCGGCACCGTCAAACTCTTCAATTGCTGTACCATCGCTTTTCAAAGTAAAGAATGAATCATGCTTTTCAGCTGTAGTTCCAGTTAAAGGCTGAAACCAGTGTGTGTAGTGAGTTACGCCTTTGCTTTCTGCCCAAGCACGCAAACCATTTGCAATCTGACCGGCATTCGCCCTATCAATTTTCTTACCTCCTTTAATACTACCTACTAAGCTTTTGTAGGCATCATCGCTCAAATACTCTCTAGCTTTTTTAAGAGTAAATACATTTTCGCCAAAAATGGCTGTAATCTTAGACGCTTTAGAGCCATCGGCTTCTACTTCGTCTGTAAGTTTTGTAATAGCATCAAACCTTAATGACATGTTATTAAAATTTATTTAAGTGATTAATCCTTCAAAAGAAGTACTTTTTTTCAATTTCTCCAAAAAATCATTTAAAACTTAGAAAAAAAGATTCTTTTTAGTCTTTTTTTAAAAAATAAATTAATGACAAAACGAGGATAGTTTATATAGTAATTAAGTGTATTTGTTATTATTTAATTCATTATAAAAAAAAATATATTTAACAAACAATTGTTTTATTGAATTTTTATTACTATTTTTGAATCGATTTTAAAAATTAGCAATTTATTTATTGAAATTTTAAATAAAAAAAGCAAATAAAATCGCATTTTAATAATAGTTCTTTAAATACAATTTTTTTATATATATAAAACAGGCAAGCAACCTTTTGACATATATAATAAATATCAATTCAACAAATCGACTTTTGAAGTGTGCTTATAATATATATAATGTACACCTTTATATAGTAACCCGGTTTTTAAAACAGAGAATTATTTGGAGGTATTCAAAATACCCTTTTTGTTCCAAGCTCCTGATCAAAGTGAGGAATAGTAAAAAGTCAAATGATTTTCATTTTTTTTCTTAACAATTTAAACAAAAAAAACATGTTGAAAAAAGTACTAACAGTAATTGGAGCAATGGCAATTTTATCTGCAGCACACAGTCAGGATTCCACAAAAGGAACAACAACAATGACCTACTCAGTAGATGCGTACACTAGGTATGATTTTGCTGGAAAAGGGAACAACTACACAAGTTTTACAAACTCTACGAATTCTTTTGAATTGGGTATGGCTTCTATTAGGGCTGATCACAGTTTCGGTAAAGTATCCGCTACATTGGACTTAGGTTTTGGCAAAAGGGCTGCCGACATCTCTTACAATGATATAAACACAAGTTCTACTTATTCAGAAGGTCCTTCATTAGCAGCTATTAAACAAGCATTTATTGCTTATCAAGCAACAAGTAAAGTTAAATTTACCCTTGGTAAATGGGCGACACCAATTGGTCAGGAAGTATTTGATGCTTATGCCAATAGAAACTACAGTATGAGCTACGGGTTCACTTACGATCCTTTATTCCATACAGGTTTAAGAGCTGACTTTACTTTGGGTGCAAAATCAGGATTAATGGTTGCTGTTGCTAACCCTACTGATTTCAGCACTGGGATTACTGGCACATTTAACTATTCTGGCAACAAAATGGCAGTTGCTCAATTCTTTACTGGAACTAAAAATGACAAGGTTAAAGGTTTCTTGAACTTTCAAGGTGGCCCTGACTCTGCTGGAACTAAAATCACTCAATTTGACTTAGTTTTAAATTTTGTTTTAAGCAGCAAATGGGGTTTAAATTACGATGGTACTATCAAGTCAATGAAGCCAGTGGGTGGCAGTGCAAAATCATGGTCTAGCAATGCCTTTTATTTAAATTATGACCCAACTAGCAAATTAGGCTGGACTTTGCGTGCTGAATATTTTGACGACACTAAAGGTGCAACACTGTACCAACCTGGCGCAACAGTTTTTGGTTCATCTGTATTTGCAACAACTTTATCTGCAAACATTCACTTGAGCAACCTTACTATCATCCCAGAATTAAGAATGGATGATGCCAAGGATAACATATTTGCAAAAAGTGATGGCACACCAGCTAAATCTGCAACTAGCTTCATCTTAGCAGCTACTTACAAATTCTAATTTTTCTCTTTTTTTAATAATTTAAACCCCTCTATTATGGAATTAACAAACACTGTACGCACCCAGAATTTCTTAGCGAAATTCAAAAAAGGAAGGATCAACTGGCGTTTGGGCATTACGCTATTTACTGGGAAAATCCTTGGTCTTTTAGTTGTTTTGGCTGCAATGAAATTGCTTCCAGGTATGATAGCTACTCCCGCTTCAGCTGGAGAAACTTTCACTGCCCATGAAACAATGTTAATGAACACAGCCAATACCATCTGGACATTGGTAGCAGCATTCTTAGTATTTGGCATGCAAGCTGGTTTCGTAATGTTGGAAGCAGGTTTCGCCCGCTCTAGGGAAACTGTAAACGTATTGATGGAGTGTATCTTCGATACCTGTCTTTGCGGTCTATTGTTTTGGGCTATTGGTTATGCATTCATGTTTAGTCCAGGCACTGGCGATGGTTATGGATTTATTGGACATCACTGGTTTTTCTTGCAAGGTGCCCCTGACACTTACCTTACAACAGGTATCCCCGTAATTGCACATTGGATTTTCCAATATGCTTTTGCTGACACTTGCTCTACAGTTGTATCTGGAGCGATGATTGGTCGTACTAGTTTTAGGGGAGACATCCTTTACAGTATTGGTATCACTGGCTTTATCTATCCAATCATTGGTAACTGGGCTTGGGGACCAGATGGTTTCTTAGCCAACATGGGTAGTGCTGGTCATTTCCTACCAACTTTGGGCAACGGCTTTAGAGATTTCGCAGGTTCTACAGTAGTACATACTATCGGGGGGGTTGCTTCTTTGGCTGGTGCAATAGTACTTGGTCCTCGTTTGGGTCGTGTATTCAAACGTGATGGTGGTGGACCAATGGCTGGTCACAGTATGACTTTGGGTGCAGTAGGTACATTCATCCTATGGTTTGGATGGTATGGATTTAACCCAGGTAGTTCATTGTCAGCAGTAGATATGCAAGGTATTGGTCGTATTGCTACAAACACAACATTGGCAGCTTGTGCTGGTGGAATGGTTGCAATGTACTTCGGTCTTTGGTTTGGAGATACAAAAGGAAAATTCGATGTTGGTCTTACTTGTAATGGTTGCTTGGCTGGCTTGGTTGCTATCACTTGCCCTTGTTATTGGGTAGACCCATTAGGAGCCGTTCTTTTGGGTGGCATAGCTGGTATCGTTGTTTATTACGGTATACAATTATTGGAATATCTACGTATAGATGATCCTATTGGTGCAGTTCCCGTACACGGCTTTGCTGGTATATGGGGTACTATATCTTTAGGCTTATTTGCCCCTGGAAAATATGGTGCTACTGGCCCTTACGGTGCAGACAATTCAGCTCCTGTAACTGGCTTGTTCTACGGTGGCGGTACATCTGTATTACAAGCTCAGGTAATTGGTACATTCACAATTGCAATTGCAGTTTTCGTTGTAACTTTTATCATGATGTATTTAATCAAATTACTTCCTAATCCTTGGGGTCTTCGTGTTGAAAAACACATTGAAGAAGGCGGCTTGGATTTGTTGGAACATGGTAGTTTGGCTTATCCAGTTCAATAAGATAAACCGATCATTTATCTTATATATATAAAAGAGTACCCAAATGGGTACTCTTTTCTTTTGTTGAAATACCTAATAAACATAAAACTATTTATTAATTCATCACCATCTCCCCAAATTTTATCTTCATTTATCCAAAACAATCTGTCTTTTGTTTAAAACAGGTGTTCTTTTATCCAATTTGTATGTTCTTTTGCCCAGAAACTTTGTCTTATGCTCAAAAAAAGTGTTCCTACGCCCAATATCTATCTCTTTTTGTCCAATATCTTGCTGCTTTGGGTATAAATAGCAAGATATTACGCAAAAAGTACAATATTTTACCAAAAAAGAAGTGATTTTGGACAAAAAGAGATAGATATTGGACTAATGAACATAGATATTGGGCAAAAAGAGATAGATATTGGACGCAAGAACAGTTTTTTCGGTGAACAAGGCAAAAAAAGCAATTATTGTACACCTATTATCTTTATGTATCATCAAAATTAAAGAAAGGGTGCTGCATAGTTTTTCACTTGAGTTATTCTTTTTAAGTGCAAATAAATTCCTTAATTATGTAACAAATAAACTAAAAACAGAGTCACCTTTGCATAATAAAATTAGTACTGATTTGCAATGTATGCTGCTGTATTTAGAATCCTAACCTAGAACATACATTCTAAATCACTACCATAAAATTAAATTGAAATGGAAAATAAGCTTTTTAAAACGAATATTAATTGTGATAGCTGTAAAGCCAAAGTCACAGATACATTGAATGAACTTGTGGGCGAACACAACTGGAGAGTGGATACCACAACGCCAATAAAACTGTTGACTATCGATAATGAAGAAGTGTCTGTGGAAGACATAAAACTGGCATTGGGGAAAATTGGCTACTCGGCGGTTGTTATCTAAATAAACTGTTTAAGTAATAGTACAAAATGATGAAAGTCATTAAAAGCTATTAAAAAAGTAGTTACTTTTACATTTAGATAGTAAGATATATACAGAATAAATGAAAAAAATAGTAGTCATATTGTTGATGTTAGCATACGGTGTTTCATCGTTTGGTGCTACTATTCACTTGCATTACTGTATGAACAAACTGGTTTCATCTGGTTTGGAAAGTAAAATAGGAGGTTGTAGCAGCAACGGGATGGGAGGGATGCAGAAAGGCAAATGCTGCAAGCATGTGTACAAACAAGTAAAGGTAGAGAACCACTATAAGGATGCGGCATCAGGTATCAGCTATGAAAAGTTTATAAGTGCAGCAATTCCTGCAAATTACTATCAGTTTACAACAAATACCATAACTCCTACAACCAAGAATACCTATCTTAAACAAGATTATAGACGAAAACCTAATAACAAAATCTACATCTTAGACTGCGTCTACAGGATTTAATACCAGAATATTTCTGATGGATACTTATTGAGCATAAGGCAGGACGCCTTTGTATTGTAATGTTTTGCTATTAACGTTCCCAAACATTAAATGAGACAAAAACAATACACTTATTGCTTTTAAGCCCTTCCCGAGTATCCATATGCTACGTTAATAAGAAAAAGGAATAAGACTTTTAAATCCTAAAAGTTTAAATACAATAGTATTCAATCGATTAAAGTAATAAAATGAAAAATATCATCTTAGTTGTTAGCACATTATTTTTTATTGTAACAACATCTTTCGCTCAAAACAAAGTAGAAACAGTAAAATACACCTGTACCATGCACAAAGAAGTGATAATGGAAAAGCCAGGCAAATGTCCTAAATGCGGAATGGCATTAGTGCCTTTAAAGCAAGTAGCTACCAAGAAAATTATGCCTGCGCATAAAAAGGATAGTACCACAAAGAAACAAATGCAGGGTATGGCGATGTAATTGAAAAGTAATAATGGATAATTGATAATGTCCATGCAATGAAACAATTGTCAATTATCCATTTTCAATTATTAATTATCAATCTATGATTCAAAAAATAATCGAGCTGTCTTTACGAAACAGACTCGCTGTAATAATAATAGTACTTGGATTATTTGGTTGGGGTGTGTATGCCGTGATGCAAAACCCAATAGATGCTATCCCTGATCTTTCTGAAAAGCAAGTGATTGTTTTTACAGAATGGATGGGGCGGAGTCCGCAGGTAATAGAAGATCAGGTAACCTATCCCTTGGTTTCTAACTTACAAGGTATTCCCAAGATTAAGAATATCAGGGCATCGTCTATGTTTGGGATGAGCTTTGTTTATGTTGTTTTTGAAGATAATGTAGATATCTATTGGGCAAGAACGCGGGTAATGGAACGCCTTAACTATGCACAACGGTTATTGCCACAAGGTATATCGCCTACTTTGGGACCAGATGGAACAGGCGTGGGGCATGTTTTCTGGTACACATTGGATGCCAAGAAGATGGACTTGGGCGAGCAACGCGCCTTGCAGGATTGGTATATAAAATTTGCCTTGCAAACAGTACCCGGTGTAGCAGAGGTAGCTTCTTTTGGCGGATTTGAAAAGCAATATCAATTGGTGATTGACCCTGTGAAACTGCAATACTACAATGTATCGCTGATGGAAGTGATGAATAAGGTAAAGTCCAACAACAATGATGTGGGCGGACGGAAGTTCGAGATGAGCGATATGGCGTACATAGTGCGAGGCTTGGGATACATCAAAAACAAGGAAGATGTAGAGAATATTGCGGTAACAAATTACAATGGCATTCCGGTTAGGGTAAAAGATATAGGTACAGTTCAGATGGGTGGCGACTTGCGCCTTGGCATATTTGATAACAACGGCGAAGGAGAAGTGGTTGGCGGTATTATAGTGATGCGCTATGGTGAAAATGCAGATAAGGTGATTAAAGGCATCAAGGAAAAGATGAAAGATGTGGAGAAAGGTTTACCCGAAGGCGTAAAGTTTAAAACAGTTTATGATAGAAGTACCCTGATAGAAGCCGCCATCGAAACTATAAAAGGCAAGCTGCTAGAAGAAATATCTGTTGTGTGCATGATCGTTATCATCTTCCTTTTTCATTGGCGCAGCGTATTAAGCATCATCTTCCAAATACCCATCACCATTGCCATCAGCTTCATTTTACTGAATGCCTTTGGGTTGTCTTCAAATATCATGTCGCTTACAGGTATTGCGTTGGCCATCGGGGTGATAGTTGATAATGGGATTATCATGTGGGAGAATGCTTATCGTAATTTATCAGAATGGCAGAATGATCCTGCCAATAAAAAGTAATCAATGAATACAAATAATACGAAAGGGATAAAATCAATCTTCTCAAAAGGTTACAATAAGATACCCGAAGATATTCGGATAGATATCATAGAGAAGTCTTGCAAGCAAGTTTCGAGGGGCGTTTTCTTCTCTACCATCATCATTATATCTTCTTTTCTTCCCGTGTTTTTATTAACTGGACAAGAAGGGAAACTGTTTGGGCCATTGGCTTATACCAAAACGTTTATCATGGCGGTAGATGCCATATTAGTTATCACACTTGCCCCGGTATTGATTTCCATTTTCATGCGTGGACGCTTCCGTCCTGAAAGTGCAAACCCTGTAAACCGATTACTTGAAAGACTTTATGAACCATTGATAAAGGCTTGTATCAAATGGCGGAAGACCACGATTGCCATCAATATCATTGCGTTATTGGTAAGTATTCCGTTGTTGATTAGTTTGGGAAAAGAGTTTATGCCTCCGCTAGACGAAGGTTCTTTGTTGTTCATGCCTGTATCTCAGCCAGACATTTCTAATTCAGAAGCAAAACGTTTGCTGCAAGTGCAGGATAAATTGATAAAGTCAGTGCCTGAAGTGGAAAACGTGATGGGAAAAGCAGGACGTGCAAATACCGCAACCGACAACTCCCCTATCAGCATGATTGAAACCATTATTTTGTTGAAACCCAAGAGCGAATGGCGTGAAGGCAAAACCAAGGAGGACATTATTAATGAATTGAATGCAAAACTACAGATTCCTGGAGTAACGAATGGTTGGACACAGCCCATCATCAATCGGATAAATATGCTTTCTACGGGTATCCGAACAGATGTTGGGATAAAAGTTTATGGGCAGAATCTTGACACCATTTATGGCTTTGCCCAAAAGATAAAGCAACAATTGGAAGGAATTAATGGACTGAAAGATTTGTATGTAGAACCCATTACCGGAGGAAAATACATTGATGTGGTAATTAAAAGGGATGAAATAGGACGTTATGGTTTGAGCATTGATGATGTGAATACGGTTGTGGAAAGTGCATTGGGCGGCATGAAACTAACCACCACCATCGAAGGGAGGCAACGTTTTTCTGTAAATGCACGGTTTGGACAAGATTTCAGAAGCAGTATTCAACAGATAAAAAGGTTGCAGGTACAAACCATGAACTTTGGTCCGATACCTCTAGAATCTGTTGCCGATGTTAAGATATCTGAAGGACCTCCCATGATTAATTCGGAAAATGCCTTACTAAGGGGTACTGTCCTATTTAATGTAAGAGAAAGGGATTTGGGAAGTACGGTTGCCGAGGCACAGGAAAAGCTGGATAAGATGGTGGCGAAGATGCCTAAAGGTTATTTTTTGGAATGGAGTGGGCAATATGAAAACCTTATCCGTAGCGAGAAGACCTTAAAACTGGTATTGCCCATTGTGCTTTGCATCATTTTCTTGTGCATGTATTTCGCTTTCAACTCCGCAAGGGAAGCATTCTTAAGTATGGTCACCATCCCTTTTGCGTTGATTGGCGGTGCTTATATGGTTTACTTCTGGCATGTAAATCTGTCCGTTGCGGTCATCATTGGGTTCATTGCGTTGTTTGGTTTGGCAGTGGAAACAGGCATTGTCATGGTAATTTATCTGAATGATGCCATGCAAAAACTGATAGAACTAAAAGGAAATTCAAGTGATACCATCACCAAGGAAGACCTTAAAACCTATGTGATAGCTGGTGCTGCCAAAAGGTTGCGTCCTAAGTTAATGACCGTTTGTGTTTCCCTATTTGGACTGATACCCATCTTATGGAGTACGGGCGTAGGTAGCGATGTGATGAAACCGATAGTGCTACCCATGATTGGCGGGGTGTTTACTTCTTCCATTCATATATTGTTGGTAACGCCCATTATCTTTTTGATGAGCAAGGAATACGAGCTGAGAAAACATGGTAAGATAGATATACTGGAGGCGAAACATTAAATAATTATGAGTGATGAATGATGAGTTATGAGTCTTGCACTTATACCAATCTAAAATAAAAGAAATGAAAAGAATAATATTGATATTGAAAATTTCTGGAATGTTACTCCTATCAAAGGGGAATGCACAGAAGCATCTTTCTCTAGATGAAATTTTGGCTACCATTCAGGCCAATCATCCTGCGATGAAGATGTATGATGCCGATATACGCTCTATGGATGAAGCGGCAAAGGGCGCAAAAAACTGGATGGATCCTGAGTTTGCCGCAGGGTTCTATCAAACGCCTTATAATGTGAACAGGTGGAAAGCGATGGACGGGCAACCTGGCTTGGGTATGTTTATGGTATCGGGTCAACAGACGTTTCCCAATAAGAAAAAGCAGGAAACGCAATCGAAGTATATGGAAGCTATGTCCACGGTAGAAAAAGAAAGAAAAAATGCCACGCTGAATGAGTTGTTTGCCGATGCCAAACAGAGTTATATAGAAGGGATAATCATAAAAAAGAAACTGGCGGTAGTTACTTACAACGAGAAATTGTTGGGCTTTATGATTCAGAATGCAGAGATAAGGTATAAGAACGGGTTGGAGAAACTGAGTGCCTATTTTAAGGCGAAAGCGGCATTGAGCAACCTGACAAATATGGAATTGATGCTGGAAAACGACTGGAAACAAAACCAGATAAAGCTGAACACATTGATGAATATTGATAAGTCTGTAGAGTTTTCTATTGATACCAACTATACTATCAATGAATATCCCAAGGAAAGCCTTGATAGTTCGTATCTGTTGGCGGCAAGAAGTGATATTAAATCGATTGATAAAAATATACAACTCACTTACCTACAACAAGAAGCGGAGAAGGCAAAGTTTAAACCTGAATTCGGCATCAGGTACGATCATGCGTTTGCTTGGGCGCAGCAACCTTGGCAGTTTTCGCTGATGGGGATGGTGAAGATACCGATGAACTGGTCCACTAAAATGTATAAGGCAAACATTGAGAGTTATAAATGGAAGGCGCAATCGTTGGAGCAACAAAAGTTGATGATTGTGAACGAATCTACCGGGATGGCTGCGGGTATGCAAAGCGAAATAGAGTTAAAGAAGAAACAATTGAAGCTTTATCAGGAGAATATCATCCCTGCATTGCAACGTAATTATTCTTCAACACAGTTGGCGTATGAGCAAAATACCGAAGAACTATTTATGCTGTATGATGCTTGGGAAACACTTAATATGACACAGTTAGAATACCTCGATCAGTTGAGGCAGCTATTGGTGTTGCAAGTTTCGCTAGAAAAGGTTTTGGAAAAAAGGAATTAAGTTTTACGTTGTAAGTAATACGTTTTAAGTATTAGGATACCTGAAACTAAATAAAATTAAAAGTATGAAAACATTTATTACAGCTTCTTTTCTTGCTATCATGCTAACATTGGTAGCCTGCAAGGAAAAGAAAAGCAATCAGCAAGAGCCGCCCGCCAAAGTGCAGGCATCCTATTATACCTGCTCCATGCACCCACAAATAATAAGGGATACCCCAGGCGATTGTCCTATCTGTGGGATGCACTTGGTAAAAAAGGTGGTGGGTGAAGAAGCAAAAGTGGATATTGACCTGAATACTTTGCTGAAGGCAACCAATAGGTTTGTTGTGTCCTCTATTCCTGTTGTAACGCCGCAAAGAGGTGAAGAAAAAATAGATGTTACGGCACTGGGTGTAGTAGCTTACGACTCGAGGGAGGTGGCAACCATTTCGGCAAGGATAAGTGGACGGATTGATAAACTATATGTGCACTACCGCTTTCAGGCAATACAAAAGGGGCAGAAGATTATGGAAATCTACAGTCCAGAATTGGTTACGGCACAACAGAATCTATTGTTTTTATTGGCAAATGATCCCACCAATAGTTCTCTTATAGCATCAGCAAAAGAAAAGTTATCTCTTTTGGGAATGGATGCAAGACAGGTAGAGGAAGCAATAAAAACGAGAAAGCCCGTTTATACAATCTCCGTTTACAGTACGGTTTCTGGGCATATACATGAGGCGGGAAGCAGTGCCATGAATGCGCAAAGTGCCGGAACAATGAAAGACATTGCGAAAATAACAGAGGAACTACCCTTGAAAGAAGGCATGTATGTACAAAAAGGGGAAACCATTTTTACGGTTTATAATCCTGACAAAGTGTGGGCATTATTAAATATTTATGCCGATGACCAATCGCTCCTAAAAGTTGGAAACAAGGTTGCCATCACTGCCGAAACTGTTCCCGATAAGGCAATTGATGCCACCATTAGTTTTATAGAACCCTTTTTTCGTAGCAATGCAAAGACAGTTACTGCAAGGGCAAGCTTTAATAATGCAGCCCGACATATTCCTGTGGGCAGCCAGGTGAAGGCAGTCATTACAGGTAATTCGAAAGATGCGTGGTGGTTACCTGCCAGTTCAATTGTTACGTTAGGTATTGGGGATGTGGTGTTTGTAAAACAAATTGGTGGCTTTAAGGCAAAGAAAATAAATACTGGACTGCGGTATAAGGATAAGGTGCAGGTATTAAATAACATTACTGAAATGGACACACTTGCCGCCAATGCACAGTTTTTAATGGATAGCGAAAGCTTCATCAAACTAAAAGATTAATCATGAAAGAAGATAGATTTTTACCACAAAGTGCACAAAGGTTTTCGCAAAGAAACACTAAGGAACTAAGTGAACGTATTATAAAGGTTTTACCACGAAGAACACAAGAGTTTTCACAAAGTAACACAAGTGAAAGATGGGAGTTTTCTTTACTTAAGGAATTCAAAAAACTTTGTGTACCTAGTGCCAACCTTAGTGTCCCCTGTGGTAAATCTTTTGCTAACCTTGGTGTCCTTTGTGGCAAAACACTCCTCCTTGTATTCCTCCTTATTTCTTGTAATACCAAAAAACAAGAAGCGATACAAAGCGAAACTGTTTCCACTAAATATTATACCTGTTCCATGCACCCACAAGTTATGGAAAAGCAGCCAGGGAAATGTCCTATCTGTGGTATGCAATTGATAGTAATAGAAAAGACTGCCACTACAGTTGAAGGGGAAATAAAGCTGACAAACCAACAGATATTATTGGGAAATATCCATACCGATACCATTAAGAATGGTTCTGTGGGCGATGAACTAACACTAACCGGCACACTGAACTTTAACCAGAATAAAGCATCTTCTTATAGTTCACGGGTGGCAGGAAGGATAGAGAAACTCTATTTTAAGGCAATGGGCGATTATATAAATAAGGGTGATAAGCTGTTTGATATTTATAGTGAAGACCTAAATAGTGCCAAGCAAGAGTACCTTACTGCTAAGGAACAGAAAGCCAAACTAAGTAACGACTATCCCAACGGCGTAAACTACGAAAGCCTTATTCAGAGTGCCAAAAACAAACTCCTGTTATGGGGAATGAGCGAGGCGCAGATAAATTCATTAACCAAAAACAACCTAAAAACCACCACCTTCTACAGTAATAGTAGTGGATATGTAACGGCGATGGATATAAAAGAAGGAGATTACTTGATGGAAGGTGGTACGATTGTAAAGTTCGCCAATCTGGATGACTTGTGGGTAGAGGCGCAAGTATATACTTCGCAATTATCCTTCATTAGTCGCGATGCACAAGCGTCCGTACAGATAGTGGATATGCCAGAAAAAGTATTGAAAGGCACGATAGAATTTATTAATCCCGAGATACTGAGCGATACCCGTATCAATTTAGTAAGGGTAAACATTCCAAATCAAGGTCACCAATTAAAACCAGGAATGCCTGCTTATGTGGTTATAAAAAATCCTAAACACCACTCCTTAACCTTACCTACCGATGCGGTGCTTCGTAATGCAACCGGTGCGGTGGTATGGGTGCAAACGGGTATCAATACCTATAAAAGTAAGATGGTGGAAACAGGAGTGGAAACAGATGGTATGGTAGAGATAAAGTCTGGCTTGGCAGAGGGTGAGGTTGTTGTTACCAGCGGTTCATACTTAATAAACAGTGAATATATCTTTAAGAATGGCGCAGACCCCATGGCAGGGATGAAAATGCAAAACTTCAAGTAGTAAAAAAGAACACCCCAAAAGGAGTACTATTCTAAGTGTATTAAAATAACGTGAGTTTTGGATGTTTCGATTGGTTTTTAATACGAATAATCAACAATTACAAGCCTCCTTTATCCGTTATAAGGGAAATACTTTTCCCATGTTGTTGAATCCATTAAGGTTGATTGAGATGT
>Ga0164297_10001679_pt1 | contig 23005 bp, 14 predicted proteins | sample GEODES058metaG_FD_113539 | JGI IMG/M metagenome (GOLD analysis project Ga0164297, IMG submission 113539) | Dystrophic lake water microbial communities from Trout Bog Lake, Wisconsin, USA - GEODES058 metaG | ecosystem: Environmental > Aquatic > Freshwater > Lake | place: USA: Trout Bog Lake... | reverse complement strand
TGGGGAGTTAACTGTCAACACCAAGGTCGCAGTACTGTCGCATCCTCCCACATTCTTTGTCAAATAAGTATAAGTGCCACTCTTTGTATAAGTAGTACCATTCCAGATATAGCTGCTACATGCTGTCGCTGTAGAAGTAGAAGTGGATGGGTAGTTCACTGTCAAAACCAAAGTAGCAGTGCTGTCACAACCTACTGCATTCTTGGTCAAGTAAGTGTATGAACCACTCTTTGTGTAAGTAGTACCATTCCAAGTGTAGCTGGTACATGCTGTCGCAGTGGATGTAGAAGTGGATGGATAGTTCACTGTCAACACCAAAGTGGCTATACTGTCGCAACCTACTGCATTCTTGCTCAAGTAGGTATATGTACCACTCTTAGTATAGGAGGTCCCGTTCCATGTGTAGCTGCTACATGCAGTCGCACTTGAAGTTGATGTTGATGGATAGTTCACTGTCAATACCAAAGTGGCAGTACTGTCACAGCCTCCTGAATTCTTTGTTAAGTAAGTGTATGTACCACTCTTAGTGTAGGTGATGCCGTTCCAAGTATAGCTGCTACATGCAGTCGCAGTGGAAGTTGAAGTAGATGGGTAGTTCACTGTCAATACCAAAGTGGCAGTGCTGTCACAACCTGCTGCATTTTTAGTCAAGTAGGTATAAGTCCCGCTAGTTGTATAGGTTGTACCGTTCCAAGTGTAGCTACTACAAGCGGTAACACTTGAAGTTGAAGTGGATGGGTAATTCACAGTCAACACCAATGTGGCGGTACTGTCACAGCCTACTGCATTCTTAGTCAAGTAGCTGTAAGTTCCACTCTTTGTATAAGTGGTACTGTTCCATGTATAGCTACCGCATGCAGTAGCAGTGGAAGTTGAGGTGGACGGATAGTTCACAGTCAATACCAAAGAGGCTGTACTGTCGCATCCTACTGCATTCTTAGTCAAATAGGTGTAGGTGCCACTAGTTGTGTAAGTAGTACCATTCCAAGTATAGCTGCTACATGCAGTTGCACTTGAAATTGAAGTAGATGGATAGTTCACTGTCAATACCAAGGTAGCAGTACTGTCGCATCCTACTGCATTCTTAGTCAAATAGGTGTAGGCGCCACTCTTAGTATATGTTGCACCGTTCCATGTGTAGCTGCTACATGCAGTAATACTCGAAGTTGAAGTGGACGGATAGCTCACTGTCAACACCAAAGTGGCTGTACTGTCGCATCCTACTGCATTCTTAGTCAAATAGGTGTAGGTGCCACTCTTTGTGTATGTTGTACTGTTCCATATATAGCTGCTACAAGTAGTCGCAGTGGTAGTTGAAGTGGATGTAGAATTAACTGTCATCTCAATTGGTGTGCTATTTACAGAACGTGAAGTAACACAAGCATTACTGCTAGTAAGAGTACACACAACTGAACTGCCATTGCTTAAAGTACTAGAAGTGTAGCTTGTAGAATTCGTTCCAACATTACTACCATTCACAGTCCATTGATAGGTAGGACTCACCCCGCCATTTGAAGGTGACGCTGTAAATGTCACACTTGTACCACTACATATAGTTGTGTTAGGAGTAGAAATAGTTACAGAAGGTGTTACGTATTGTGCCACACTTATACCAATGACATTGCTTGTTACTGTTGAACTAGTTAAGCATTGGAAATTACTCAATAAAGTACATTTTACACTATCACCATTTGCCAAAGTATTATCAGCGTAAACACTTGAATTTGATCCAACAGCAACTCCATTTTTATACCATTGATAGGTAGGTGCTGTACCTGCATTTGTAGCAGTAGCAGTAAATGAGACATTAGCTCCAGCGCAAATGCTACTTGAAGATGCTTTAATGGACAAAGTAGGTGTAACATTAGCTATAGTTGTTACAATCTGAGAGAGACTATCAATACAACCATAATTACTTGTTGTAATTAGCTGAACAGTAAATGTACCAGCTTTAGTATAGGAATGTGAAGCATTTATTGTAGTTGCTCCAGCCCCATCACCAAAATTCCAGCTAAATCCATCAGATCCACTACTAATAGATGAATTATTTGTGAAAGTAAAACTATTGCCACTTAAACATTGACTGCTATCGTTTATTGCAAATGCAGGATTGGATTGAGGGTAAACAGTTACTGTTTGGGTTGTACTATCCATACAACCAGATGTGCTCGTAACTACCAATTTAATAAGATAAGTGCCCGCGGCTGAAAAAGAGTAGCTAGGGTTTGCAGATGTGAATATTTTGCCATCAATTGTCCATTCACTACTAATGGAACCCGCGCTGATAGTACTTGTATTGGTAAACAAGAAATAGTTGCCATATAGACATTGAGACACATTGTTGACTGCAAAAGATGCTATAGGTGTAGCACTAACTTTGATTGGTAAAGTTGCAGTTGTGCTACAGTTTGTACCAGGGTAAGTTACAGTATATTCAAGTGTGTCTGCGCCGGTAGAGACTGGTGTAACGGTACCACTAGAGTTAATAGTTGCGATATTGTTATTACTACTTGACCAACTTCCAGTTACAGAGGTATCAGCCAAAGTTATATTGCTACCATAGCATACACTCGAACTTCCTGTAATAGCTCCAACTACAGGAACTGGATTTACAACGATTGTATCAGTAGAAGAATTTGAACAACCATAAGTTGGATTAGTATAAGAATAGCTGATAACCGATGTTCCAGAAGCAACTGGTGTAACTAATCCTGTAGAGCTAACCTTTGCTACGCTCGTATTGGAACTATTCCAAACACCCTGTGTAGTAGTGTTGGTTAATTGAGAAGTTTGCCCCATACAAAGCGCACTATTCCCTGTAATTGTTCCAATTGCTGGTAAAGCAATAATATTACCATTGCCAAAAACAGATGAGGAGCAACCAGTCGTTGAATTAACTACAGTATAAGTTACAATGACGCTACCACCAGACACTCCAGTTACAATACCTGTTGATGGCGTTATGGTTGCAATTGTTGTATCGTTTACACCCCAAGTACCACCCGGTGTTGCATCGTTTAGTTGTATAATATTACCAACACATAAATTACTACCTGACCCTGTTATTGCAGCAACACTAGGATTGGCATTTACTGTAAAATTGGTTGTTGCTGTGTTGTAGCAGGTAGATACACTTATTTTAGGATTTGTAACTGTGTAGTAAATAGATGCCGTACCAGCACCAACAGCAGTAACCAACCCCGTAGAGTTAACTGTTAATACAGAGGTATTGCTGCTGCTCCATTGGCTTGTTCCACCATTAGGAATTACAGAAGCGTTGTAAAGTTGTGAATTTTGTCCCGCACACAATACAGTGTTACCACCAGTGTTCGGAACGACTGTTGGTAAAGCAACAACAGTAAGATTACTATTAGCAACACTAGGGCATCCACCAAATCCTCCGCCTCCACCAGTAGTAATAGTATATTGTATTGTTGCAGTACCACCAGCAATTGCAGTTACAAGCCCAGAACTGTTAACAGTAGCAACGTTTGTGTTATCACTAGACCATGTACCGCCTGTTGTAGCATTTGTAAAAGTGTAATTACTACCAGCACACAATGATGCAACCGCAGTATTAGCTCCAATTGCCCTCCCCGTGGTTACAGTAACATTTGTGCTATCTTTAGAGGTACAACCATAAGGAGTAGTATATGTATAGTAAATTTTAACAGTTGTACCAGCCCCACGAGTACCAACAAGTCCTGTAAGAACACCTGAACCAGTATCTATGATTGCGACAGCCTTGTTTGCACTAGTCCATATTCCCCCTTTAGTTGCATCGGCAAGCGTGATTGTAGAACCAGCACATACATTTGTAGTGCCTGTTATTGGAGCAACTGTAGGCAATGGATTAATGACAATATTCTGAGAAACACTACCAGTACAACCAACCCCTTCGTTTACAGAATAATTTACTGTAGCAGTACCAGCCGAAACCGGAGTTACAAGACCATTTGAGATATTAGCTGACCCTGTACCACTTGCCACAGACCAAGTGATTGAACCACTATTTGTAGAATCGCTAAACGTATAACTTGACCCCAAACAAAGTTCAGAAGGCCCTACAATAGGTGCCATCACCAAAGCCTTAGTAACTGTAACCACAACAGAATCTGTCCTGGTACATTGTCCATTATTCGCAATACAATACACTGTAGTGGTTCCTATATTTGTTTTACTAGCAACCAAACTATTACTAAGTGTTTTGCCAGAATTTGTCAAAGTCGCAATTGTAGTATTCGAACTCAACCATGTAGCCGTAACACTATTTGTAAGTGAAGTTGTATATCCTATCACACCGCCTTGACAAGTAGAATTAGAGCCATTTATTGTAAATGTAGCAGGAGTTGGATTTACCGCAATAGTTGTTGTTGACGAGTTGTAGCAACCATTCTTGTCGGTTATACTATATGTAATAACCGAACTTCCTGAACTGATTGCAGTTACCAAACCAGTTGCACTGACAGAAGCACTCGAACTACTCGTACTCCAAACGCCTCCAGTGCTGTCATTAGTTAAGGTAACAGAAGCCCCAGTACACATTGATGTGTCCAAGATACTGTTATTATCTACATTTGGCAAAGCGTAAACAATGAAGTTTTTCAATGCAGACCCAATACAACTTCCAGTACCTATTGAGTACTGTATGGTTACTACACCAGGTTGAATTGTGGTTATATTACCACTATTATCAACGACAGCGATAGTTTGGTCACTACTTGTCCAAGTTGCAGTTGGGTCTACTGTAGCATCCGTGAGTTGGGTTGTACTATTCAAACAAACACTTGAATTACCTTGTATAGGTGCCACAACAACACTAGAAGCTACAGTGATTGGGAAAGAAGAAGTTTGTGTACAACCTCCTGCAGTTGAGTAAGTATAGAAAACCGTATCTTTTCCAGTTGATTTACCAGTTAATAACCCAGTATTATCTATTGTTGCAATTTTGCTATTGCTTATAGACCAAGAACCACCAACTGTATTGTCAGCTAAAGTAGTAGAGGACCCAATACAAATGCTATTTGTACCAGTTATAGGGTCAACATTTGCATTAGGATAAACAGTAAATGTACTTGTAACTGAAGAAGTACATCCATAGGCATTTTTTACTGTGTAGGTTATCGTTGATGTTCCAGCCGCAACTGCTGTTAATAGACCAGTACTGCTATTGATAGTTGCGACTGCTGTACTGCTGCTGCTCCAAACGCCTCCAAGTGTTGTATCAGTTAATTGAACTGTGTTATTAGCACAAGAAGAAGCTCCATTTATTGCGCCAACAACCGGCAAACCTACAATATTGACCAATAAGCTGGAAGTTGCTGTACAACCACCACTTGTAACATTAAAATATATAGAGTCAGTACCAGCAGTCGTACCCAATACATTTTCAGTTGTACCCGTACCAATTCCAACTCCCCTCGAAATAGTTGCGTTTCCATTGCTCGACGTCCAAGTTCTAGTTATCCCAGCCCCGCCAGCTGTAGCATCTGTCAAGGTAATAGTAGATCCTACGCAAACGTTGTTGGTGGCATATGCAATTGTGTCCGCAACAGGAGAAGCAGTAACCGTAACCCCTCTAGTTTTGAAGGCACTACAACCGTACTGGTTAACAACATAGTAATAAATTGTGGCTGCTCCAGCAGATACCCCTGTAACAACACCGGAAAGACTATCTACAGTTGCTCTTGCTGTGTTTGAACTTTTCCAATATGCAAGACCACCAGCTGGTGCAGGGGTTGCATCGGTATAGGTGGTAGTACTTCCTACACATATAGTTGTGATACCAGTAAGTGTTCCAACATTATTAACAACAGGTGCACCGCTCACAATGAAAGTAGTAGTGGCCGTATTAGTACATCCCGTTGCGTTATTAGTAATTGTGTAACCAATTGTAGAAGAACCAGCAGTTCCTGGTGTAACGATTCCTGTAGCTTGGTCTATAGTGCAAACTACTGTATCGCTACTACTCCAAACGCCATTTCCTGTGTTATCTGAAAGATTCGAAGTGCCAGAACCACAAGAAATAGTATTGCCCGTAATTGCTGCTACCGTTGGCAATGGATTGATGGTAACTGTAAAAGTGGTTGTAGCAGTATTAGTGCCATCACTTACCTGAATTACGAAAACATCTGTACCCGTAAAATTGGTTGGAGGAGCATACAATGTATTTGTAGGTATCAAAACATTAGTTCCATTTTTGTACGTCTTAGGAATATTTGTAAAACTTCCATTCTGTGTCTCGCTAACTGGCGTGTAGGAAAGAAACTTACCGATAGTCGCTTCGTATGTCGAAAGATAACTTGAGAAATCGAATCCCTGATTATTTTCACAAATACTAAACTTTTGGTTGGCACCATTTACAAAGTAAAGTGGCTTTGTTTGACCAAAACTTGAAAAGCAAAAAGACACAACAAGCAATAGAAGTAGAAATAACCTTTTCATAATTTGACGTTTTTGTTAAGTTAAGATGACCTTGATTTAAATAATGTTGCCTTACGACAATAAAAAATTATAGATGTTTAATTTAAAGAACCATTTAGAGTGCAAATCTTATAGGTTTTGTAATAAAAACCAAAAACAATTCGGCAAATGTACTGTTAAACACCCCGTGCAGTACAATATTTTGCATCAACTTACGTTAGCGTCCCAAAAAAACTTTTCATCTCCAATTACTATTGGGTTTGAATATTTCAGAATTATGCTTATTCAAGGGTTTATGGTTTTAATTATCTGAAAAAAAGTTGTTGTACATTGAGAATGATTAGAAGCTGTTTGAACGCAACCTTAAACCGCTCGTAAAACCTTTCGTACCCCTTTGACGCAATATTCTTCTGATCAGAAGAATGATAAAACCGCTATGAAGTAGTCTATTTCTGCCATGTTCAGACCTTGTTGCGTTCTTTTCAGACCTTAATCTTCACACATTATGGTGTTTTTATCGTGAATTAGACTATTATTATCGCAAATTAGACTATTAATTGCTGAAACTACCAATTCTTCTGATCAGATGCGAGTTGCATCTGATCAGAAGAATGAAACATCGGGGTGGCATTAACTTAGATACGCCCTATTTTGACTGTGACAGGAAAGAACTACAGACAGACAAAAACGACTATAAAACACAACAAGGGTTCATTATTTTGAAGCATCGAAGAGCTAGTTTGCTCTATAGTTTTTGAATGTTATTTAACCTCAGGTTTATATGCCAGTATTGCACTATTCCTTCACAACACTTAGACTACTTGTTTTGCCATCAGTTGTTTGTACCCTAATATGATAAATGCCCGTTGGAAAACTTACTAAAGACAAAGTTGGATTGGTGGCATCTTTCAATGATTGCACCAATATCACCCGCCCCCTATTGTCCAATACTTCTAAAGAAAGTATGTGGTTGCCAACAACTGTAACAACATTCCTTGAAGGATTTGGGAATACTTTTAAGTGATTACTAACCACTAACCACTCGCAACTGACAACCTTGCTATACGATACCGCACCATCGTTATCCACACTTTGCAAGCGATAATAATTGATGCCGGTTTCTGGTGATTCGTCTGTAAACAGATAACTATTAGCCCCACTGCCTTTTGTAGATACAGTGCCTTTTGTATTAAAGTTTATACCATCATTGCTACGTTCAATAGTAAAATGATTGGTATTCAGTTCAGTTGCTGTTGTCCAATTCAATTCTATTGATTTGTGCTGAGAAGATGCTGTGAAAGAAGCAATGGTTACTGGCAACTGCGATGCTGTAGTAAAACGACCTACGGATATTGCATAACAATAGGAAGTATCAATAGCACTGTATGAAATGTTTGTTGATGGTGCAAATATGAACCCTGTTGGTGCATCGTCGGCAGTATCTGCAACAATCAATACAGTTCCATGACCGATGCCACTATAGCTAGAGCGGGAATCATTGAAATGCGCACCTTTACCAGAGTCATCAATAACTGGAACCGCATAAACCCTATGCGCTGCTACAAAGGCATTTACTTTTGCTGTAGATGCTTTAGGATAGTATGTTTTAAGCGTAGTGGCATTTAACAACTGAGGTGTGCTTTCAATTACCATCCAATGCCCATTGGAGGGGGCAGATGAATCATAGGAAAATGCCATGATGTCACCAGCTTGACAGAGTGCAAAGCCTCCTTTTCTTACCCCATTGTATGTACCAATCGAAGGGCTGATTACATGATTGTAACCATCAATCACAGATGATTTACAAACATTGCCAGCAACGTAAGACCATCCTGGCACAGGCGATGTTTTTAATGTTGGAAAAGCAACACCAAATTGATAGGCAGTTGCTACAAAGTCCTTGCTGGCAAATGGGCTGACATTATTTGCACCAATTCTATTTATTAAATTCAAGTATGGGTTTGTAGTACTCGAAGTACCAGTAACAGCAGATAATACCCTAGTGCCAAAACCTACGCAATCTATTTTTGAAAAGAATGTGTTGGAAGAAGCCTCAAAAAAAGCATTAGGACATTTAGTAGTCCATACTTTTTTAAAGTTACTTATCCCATAAGTAGCGTAGGCAGTGTCTGAGATGTAGTAGCCAGTTCCGGGATTGAAGTAACTTTCCGAAACAGGATATGTTACGCCGTTACTAACCAGTGAATTTCCACTGACTGTAACCCCTGTCATAGTAAAGTATTTCTGCTGCAACAAATAAGGCTGTGCTATCCCAACTGCTGCATCGAAAACAGTACTATAAAAGGTATCATTGTAGCTGGTAGTGAATAGTGGGGGATTTACTGCGGTATCGCTTAAGCCAATTTCTGCTTTACATATATTGGAGATGAAAAGAATCGATAAAACAACACTTATTTTCAATTTATTAGTCATACGCTCGTTTTTTGCTACTTTGTGGCACAATTGGACAGTGATACAGAAGTTATTCTTGTAACACTAATTTTTTATAATGTTAACTATTTTAGAACCACCATCTTTTGTTGTTATTCGAATATAATATACGCCAACTGCTAACTTATTTATATCAATCACAGGGTTGCTGGCGTCGTTATAAAATTGCAATTGCAAATTTCTTCCTGAGTTGTCAATCAATCGTACCTCTACAATGTGATTACCATTAATAGTTACCTTATCCTTACTTGGATTGGGATACACCGACAACTGATTACTGTTTACTGAAAACTGTACGTTCACAACTTTACTATAACTAGTGTTACCATCTTTGTTTATAATTCGTAAGCGGTAATAGTTTGCCCCATCCAATGGTGATAAGTCTATTAATTGATAACTATTTTCGCCCTTACCTAATGATTTAACAGTTCCAATAGCACTAAACTCAACTCCATCCGAACTTCGTTCCAAAACAAATTCATTTACATTTTCCTCAGATGCTGTTTGCCAATTTACTTCAACAGTTTTGTTTTGTGCAACCGCATTGATAGCTGCAATCTTTACAGGTAACTGGGAAGGACTGGTATACCTAGCCACACAAATAGCATAGGTTTTTGTAGAATCCAATGGGGTATAAGTCAATGAATTACCCGGCGAGAAAAAGTATCCTAAAGGAGCATCATCTGCCGTGTCAGTTACAACGAGTATAGTACCATAACCAATACCTGTTATACTCATGGCGGCTCTTGTATCGTTGTAATGAAGGTTGTTACAATCGTCATATACATTTACCTGATAAACCTTATTCTTATTGATAAAAGCATTTATTTTTGTAGAAGATTGTTTTGGAAAAAAAGTTTTAAAGCTTGTTGCGTTCAAGGGAATCGGGCCTGTTGCCATCACCATCGTATGCCCATTATTAGTAGACAAAGGGCCATCGCCCAAACACAATATATCTCCTGCTTTAGATAAACCAAAACCACCTTTTCTGACGCCTGTGTAGTTTCCTAGTGATTTACCGAGTGTATGGTTGTAAGTATTCATCAAGGTGGATAAAATGTTGCCTGAAATATACTCCCATCCTTGTGCAGGCGTTGTTTGTAAAGTAGCGAAAGATGAAGCCATCTCGTAACTATCGGGTGCATGACCAATGGGGGCTATGTGACAAATATTTGCTTTCAACATCGCATTTGCAAACAACAAATACGCATTATCAGATGCAGCCTTCCCTCCTACTGATGCTATTACTCTAGCCCCATAGCCGATACAATCGGTACTGGAATGGAATGTATTGGTATTATCGAAGAAAATGTTGGGGCATTCTTGTGGCCAAATTGAACCATAGCCTGTTATCCCATAACTTGTATATTGGGAGGATGAAATATAGAAACCTGTACTTCCTGTAGTGCGAGGGGTGTAGTAAAGGTTAGATGTTGGATAGGTTACGCCGTTATAAACCAAAGAAGTATCAACCACAGTAACGCCGGGCATTGTAAAAAAGCCTTGTTGCAACAAAAAAGGTTGGGCGATGCCTATGGCCGCCTCCAATACAGAGTTGTAAAAGCTATCATTGTAACCGGTAGTAACCAAGGGTGGGGCTACGATTGTGTCTTTAGTAGATACCGTGTTGCCATTTGCCTTAGTAATTAATGAAAGGATTACAAAGAAGGTAACCAAGGTATAATTTCTTGCCATGTTAGTTGTATTGTTTGTAAAGGGTATGATACCTTATGTATTAAAAATGCTGTCTTTGTAATATAAATAATTGGTTATAATTTATGTTAATGAAAAATCCCACACTTACGTTGCATCGAAGTGTGGGATTTCCCTTAAGTACCAACCAATATCACCTCCTTACCAGTTTACTGTTATCCCGCCATTGAACAAGGCAGGAATAGAATTATATCCATAAACTTCAAAGAATTTCTTATTGGTAATATTCTGTCCATCTGCAAAAAGCTTGAAGTGTTTATTGATAATGTATTGTGCAGAAGCTCCAACGACGGTATAACTATCCAAGGTTACATCGGGCATACTATACACTGCATCATATCTTTTACTTACATACTTACCCGTAACACTTAGGTATAAAGCAGGTGTTACTTGATAACCAATAGTAATATTTATAGCATGCTTTGGTATGCGAAGAGAGTAATTATAAGTGGTATCATTACTCGTGACTCTACTTTCTGTACTCTGACTAGAAGAGATATAAGTGTAATTACCCGAAACAGTTAGTTGTTTAATGGGCTTAACGCTTATTTCATACTGTATGCCACGTACAGTTTGAGCGGCATAATTAAAGTATTGATAAGTGTTGTTGTTATAGTCAATGGCATTGGTCAAATCCCTGTAAAAGAACAATAACCTATCACTAAGAATGCCGTATTGCTCTTGAGCACCAACTTCATAGTTAATAGATTTTTCTGGTTGAAGATTAATATTACCACTACCAAAACCTGCATATAATTGATAGAGTGTTGGTGCTTTAAATCCAGAAGCTATACTACCAAATAACCTAAAGTGTTCGTTGATCGTATAGGATGGATTGAAGGTAAAGGTATTATTAGTGCCATAACGTGAATTTACATTTAGTCTTCCACCCAGTTCTACATTAAAATGTTTGCTGTTGAACATCAAGGAGCTATACAAAGACGACTGACTAACGGAAGTGTCTGTGGCATAGGGTTCATTCATAGAGCCATAACGATAATCGCCCCCTTCCAATAAACTAAAGCCACTACCCAAATTAATGTTTGCATACAACTCAGCAAAATCACTGTAAGACTTGTAAGCATCCAGTCCATACTGCGTCAATAAGTTTCTAGAAACAGTATTGTATTGATAATTGCCAGTAAGGGTCAGTGCTTCTTTTTTTAATTGAAAACCTGTTCCTGTCAAGAAGTTATAATCCGTTGTATAGTTGTTGGCATTAGAAAATGCACCAGCAAAGCCTGCCTTATATTGGCTGTACTTGGTAAACGCTTTTATATCCCATTCCTTATTAGGCTGAAAAAGAAAACTTGCATTGGCATTATCACCATTATAGCCATCCTTCCTAAAGTTGCCTTTTCCTGTGCTGTCATAACCAGCCGCAAAGCCATCAGTGCTAAGTTTAGCATAACCAGCATTGTAACTTACTTTGTCTGCTTTGCCATACAACTGAACATTTGCATTGTAGGTATTCTCACTGCCACCTGCAACAGTTGCATTGATGTTTACAGGTTTGGTGCTGTTACTTTTCTGAGTGATAATGTTGATTACACCAGCCACGGCATCGCTACCATACAGTGTACTTTGTGCCCCTTTTAAGATTTCGATTCTTTCTACATCATTCAAAGAAAGGAAGTTAAGGTTGAAATTGTTACTGATGTCTGATGGGTCAACTACTGGTATCCCATCTATCAGGATGAGGGTATGACCACCCAATGCACCATTCATGTTCACTGTTTGTACGCTACCCAATGGTTGCAATGCACCTGTAATTACTATCCCCGCTTGCTCATTAAGCAATTGGGAGACTGTTTTACCCCCGCTTTTCTCTATCTGTTCCTTAGAGATTACGGTTACTACTTTGCCCGTGGTACTTTGTTTCTGGGCAATTTTGTTTGCTGTTACTACTACCTCGTCGAGGCTGTGTGAAGTTGTGTCTTGCTGCGCAAGGATTGCCGTTGCTACTAGCAAGGCAGTGGAAAGGAGCGTTAATTTTTTGCTCATTGTCTTTTTAATTTAAAAGTGTAACAATGAGCTTTCAGGGGGTTGCTTTAATGTTGTTGACCGTTTACCGTTATCCGACTAGCGATTCACGTTTCCCGATTCCCGTTCACAAATTAAATACAACAAAGAAACATAAACGGCTGTATGCAACCAGCCTTTTACATTCCATGCTTTTCTCCCGAAAGCCGTGAATGAATCTTGTAAAAGGCAGGTCTTCTGACTTAGCGTTCATTGCTTCCTTCCCATCCCGGTGTGGCGGAACAGTGGTCTTTGCAATTTACCTGTAACATCCTCTTTCTCCCAAGGCATACAGGCCGCTTTACAGCTACGGGGATAGTACAGGTCTTTCACCTGTTTCCCTATTAATCTTTGTATAATTGCTTATACGCAGAACCAATTACAATGCAAATATGATAACTAATTAGGTTTGCGGGGGAGAAAGTTTTCAACAAAAGGGCGTGAGCGAACCCTTGGCTGAGAAGTTGATTAGCTTGTGTTAAAACTTTATCTTTTTAAGGAATTCATAATTGTAAGTCAGTTCATTGCCTATCACTTCCCATACTTTTTCATAGTCAACACCAAAGTACTCGTGAATCAATAAGTTCCTAAAATCAGTCATCAATTTGAATTCAATGAGTGGATAGTGGACTTTTAGTGCATCAGAAATCATTTTAGAGGCTTCCCCTATTATTTCAAAGTTCCTTACAACTGCATCTATTGTGATTTTACTATTACAAAACGCTTCGTAATCCATCCCTTTTGTATAGGTAAAGATATTGTTGCAAGATTCCAGAATGTCATTTATCAATAAGTCGTCATCCCTTTTAGACATATAGCAAATCCTTTTCTATGCGTTCAAGATATTGTGGCTTGATGGCTTTCTTACTAACCACTTGAACCTTGTTCTGTGGAAAGAATTCTTTTATTTGATGATACAAGCTACTGAAATCCCTGAAAGTGCCACCGTTTGTGGATACCATCAAATCAATGTCGCTGTGTTCGGTTTGTTCATTTCGGGCATAGCTCCCAAACAAGGCCAGTTCTGCCAGATAATACTTCTCCACAAGGGTAGGTTTTATGTCCCTTAGCGTATTCAATATATCGTTTTTTGTTACTGCCATTGTTGTTGCTTGATTGCAAACTTAATCATTAATTCAAACCAATCTATCAATATTCTTTTTTGAGGGGTTTAAGAATTATAAATCCCTTTACTTTAAGCTTGAGATGCTTTGCTTTTGCTTCTCTTCAATTTATTATAATAAAGACACAAGCCATAAGCGTGCATGAGTGTTGATACTTATTAATGCTCTAAATAATTTACAATATCCACTATTTCTTTTTTGATACTATCAAATTGAGGTTCATTTTGATACCCTTGTTGGCAACATTCACAGTATTTATTCTGAGCATAATCCCCCATATCATCCGCAGCCCCCGTCTTTTCTATTAAACTATCCCAAATTTTTCTGCATTCTTTTACTTCCGTCAATTTAGCTTCAAGTTTCTCACTAGCCATATAAACATATTTGTCATTCACCACAAAAATATAGATGCGATTGGGAGGAAATGGCCCAATATCTTGCGCCTCATAGGTTACTATACCGTAAGCCTGAACATTGTTTTCAGATGGCAATTTAATGGTGGTTAAAGCTGTTATTGCTGCATCATTAGTAAATGCACTAGTCAGTATTTTATTAAAATCATTTGAGGTTAATTGGTCTAGTTGATTAATTTTATTATTCATAAAATAATAAAAGAATAGATTTTTTGTTATGCCAAATAAGTTCAATGGGTCGCGTCCATTAACTAACCCATCAAGCATACCAAACCCATTTTCTCCTTCGTCATATAGTGCTTCCAAATTAATACGCCCATCACCAACACGAGAATCCTTCAAGATAACCTTCAACAGCCTCTCTAACTCCAAGAGAGAGTCTTTATTCTGCTTTTCTAACTGTTCAAAACTAAAATTAGGGTCTTTCGGCTTTTCAAAATACTCAATATACCTATCCCTAGTCTTTATGTACGCCAACTCTTTATCCGTTAGGAACGTTCCTCTCCCAATTATAGAATCCTTAGAGTAATTGTTCTGGTTTATGGTACTATCATTTGTTATTTTCTTATCCTGCTCGGAATTACAAGAAAGCATTAGTATTACAAGAATAAATAAATAGAACCTTTCCATTAACCCAATAGATTATCCCTTCACAAATATAGGTAAACACTTCATAGTATAAAGTTTACAAAATAAGCATTTATGAAAATTGGCTGCTTACTACACTATTTATCCCCCCTAATACTATCAATATACAAGTGTCAAAAATGCAAATCCAGCGGATTTATCTAAAACTCTTGCGTGTTCTGAGTAAATCTCCCAGATTTATTGAAAACTCGCGCGTGTTTTGAGTAAACTCTTGCTAGTTTGTCGCAAACTCGTGCGTGTTTTTAACAAACTAGTGCAGATTTGTTGCAAACACGCGCGTGTTTTGAGTAAACTCGTGCTAGTTTGTCACAAACTCGTGCGTGTTTTTGGAAAATCTTGCAGATTTGCTCCAAACACTCACTTTTTCCCAAAAAACAGAGTTGAGTTTGCCATAACTATCAATAGTTTAGGAATGCGACATTTAATTTCCCAAGAGTAATCCTACAAGAAAAGTGAATACTTTCACTATCAATTTATTAACCGATATAGTAATTTAATTAACCCCACAATAAGCTACTTTCGTTCGATAAAATTATTATTTATGAATAAAGTATGGTTTATAACAGGATGCTCCACAGGCTTTGGTAGGAACTTGGCAAAAGAAGTATTGGCAAAAGGATACAAGGCAGTAGTGACGGCGAGAAAAAAGGAAGATGTATTGGACATCACCGAAAAATATCCCGAAACAGCATTGGCATTGAAGCTGGATGTAACGAAACCCGACGAAATAACGGCCGCCGTTGCTGATGCAGTGGCTCATTTTGGAACAATAGATGTATTGGTGAACAATGCGGGCATAGGTTACTTTGGCGCCATAGAAGAGGGCGAAGAAGAGGACGTGCGCAGGATGTTTGAGATAAATGTATTTGGTTTGGCACACGTAACAATGGCAGTGTTGCCGATCATGCGCAAACAAAGGAGCGGGCATATATTAAACGTGGCATCCATTGGCGGATTGATTTCTTTTCCTGGTGTGGGCTTTTATAACGCTACCAAATATGCAGTGGATGGTTTGTCGGAATCATTATCCAAAGAGGTCGCACACTTAGGAATAAAGGTAACTATTATATGTCCAAGTGGTTTCCGCACGGACTGGGCAGGAAGGTCGGCAAAGAATAGCTCGATAGAGATTGCAGATTATGAGCAATCGGCTCACGCAAATAAAAATATAATCAGGGGATACAGTGGCAACCAACCCGGCGACCCAGAACGTGCCGCAAAAGCAATTATAAAAGCAGTGGAAAGCGAGCATCCACCATTGAGGTTGCTATTAGGAGCAGCTGCATTGAAGAATGCAAGACTAAAACTGGAACAACTGAAAACAGACTTCGACACTTGGGAAGAAACGACCGTTGGCGCAGACTTTCCCCCAAACAAAAGAGATTGGTGAGTGAACAGTAAACAGTTATCAGTGAGTATTGCATATTATTTTTATAGCTTTTTACTGCTCACTGTTTACTGATAACTGCTCACTACTCACTACTCACTGTTTACTGTTTACTGTTTACTGCTCACTGATAACTGTTTACTGATAACTGTTCACTGTTTGCTTACTTTTGCTGTCCGCCTGCTATTAAGGGTGCAAGAATTATGACTTTTGAAGATTTAAATTTAAATGCCCCCCTAAGAAAAGCCATCGCCGACCTTGGATATACGCATCCCACCACTATACAACACAAAGCATTTCCAGTAATCATGTCCGGAAGGGATATGTGCGGCATTGCACAAACAGGTACAGGTAAAACATTAGCATACCTCCTACCCTGCCTTCGTTTATGGAACTTTACCAAGGATAGAAATCCGCAAGTATTAATCATTGTTCCCACTAGGGAACTTGTAGTTCAGGTAGTGGAAACAGTGAAAACAATCAGTAGTTATACAAGCCTTAGAGTAGTTGGTGTGTATGGTGGCGTGAATATCAACACACAGAAACTAGCCGTGGAAGATGGTGTTGATATATTGGTAGGCACACCGGGAAGATTGATAGATTTGATTTATGATGCATCATTCAAGACAAAGAATATAAAAAGATTAGTGGTGGATGAAGTAGATGAAATGTTGAATCTCGGCTTCCGTACGCAACTGAAAAATATACTCGATTCATTACCGCAGAAGCGACAAAACCTTATGTTCTCTGCCACCATGATTGAAGAAGTGGAGGATTTAATCAATACTTTCTTCAATGCGCCTATTACTGTAGAGGCCTCTCCTACTGGAACGCCATTGGCTAATATAGATCAGCAAGTATATCACGTTCCTAACTTCTATACCAAGGTAAATCTGTTGCTTTTGTTGCTTACCCGCAATGAAACAATGACTAAGGTTTTGATATTTGTAGGCACTAAGAAGCTTGCTGACGAATTATACGATGAACTAGAAGCTGAGTTTCCTGAAAGAGTTGGCGTAATACATTCAAACAAACACCAGAACCATCGTTTGAATACAGTAATTGCGTTTCAGGAAGGGAAATGTAATTTCTTGATAGCTACAGACATCATTGCAAGGGGCTTGGATATATCGGAAGTGACGCATGTAATAAACTTCGACACGCCCGAAGTTCCTGAGAGTTATATCCACAGGATTGGGAGGACAGGGAGAGCTGATAAAAAAGGAATTTCTATTACTTTTACCACTGAAAAAGAGAAGGAATACCTTGATAAGATAGAAGAATTGATGAATTATCAAGTGCCTGTAACTTCTTTACCCGATGACTTAGTAATCTCGGATGTACTGACGGAAGATGAGAAACCCAAGGTAAAGATGAAGACTTACTTGGTGAAACCACCAAAGAAAGAAGCGGTTGGACCAGCGTTTCATAAGAAGTCGGCAAAGAATAGTAAGGTGAATGTAAAGGTGAGCCACAAGGATAAGATGATGAAGAAATATGGCAAGCCGATAAAGAAAGGAGCGAAGAAATAGTTATGAAGAACGGGAATCGGAAGGAAAGAAAGTCGCATGTTTAGAGTGCTTACTCGCGATTCCCGTTCCTCCCGACTCCCGATTAAAAAATAAATTTTATGCACTACAGGCGATTAGGTAAAACAGGATTCAATATATCCGAAATAAGTTTAGGTACTTGGCAAGTAGGCGGTAAGTGGGGTGATGATTTCAACCACGTAAATGCACATAAGATATTAGCCGAAGCAGTAGACAATGGAGTCAACTTTATAGATACTGCCGATGTATATTCGGATGGGGAGAGCGAAAAAGCAGTTGGTAGTTTTGTACGTAGCCATAGCGAAAAGATTTATGTAGTTACCAAGTGCGGAAGACAATTAAACCCACACATAAGCAAGTCTTATCAGCCAGCAGTATTAAGAAAGTTTGTGGAGGATAGCTTGACGCGTATGGGATTGGAGACGTTGGATTTAATACAATTGCATTGCCCTCCCACAGATGTTTATTACCGTCCGGAGATATTTGAATTGTTTGATAGACTAAAGACAGAAGGAAAGATTCAGAACCTAGGCATCAGTGTAGAAAGAGTTGAAGAAGCATTGAAAGGAATAGAATATAACAATGTAACTACAGTCCAAATCATCTTTAATTTATTTAGACAAAGACCTTCAGAATTTTTCTTCGAACAAGCCAAGAAGAAAGATATTGGGGTAATTGTAAGAGTGCCATTAGCAAGTGGATTATTGACTGGTAAGTTTACAAAAGACTCAATATTTACCGCCGGTGACCATAGAAACTTCAACCGCAACGGAGAAGCATTTGATAAAGGCGAAACCTTTGCTGGTATTGATTACAATAAAGGATTAGAAGCTGTAGAAGCATTAAAAGCCATCTTCCCAACACAACTAAACCTAGCGCCACTTGCATTGAAATGGATATTACAATTTGATGCAGTTAGTTGTATCATACCAGGTGCATCAAAGCCTGAGCAGGTTAAATCTAATTTGGAATGTCTTTCATTGCCAGACTTTACAGCAGAACAATTGGCAGCGATACAAGAAGTTTATAATCAATATATAAAAAAAGAAGTGCATAATTTGTGGTAGATAGGTGATACTTTAAGTCTATGCATATTCTAATCCCAATTATAATCTTAAAGTGAAACTAATTTGAATAGGTATTTAAAGTGTAAACAAGTGTAGTTTTTGTCTATTAATTCATTATTATAAAATCCAATTTATCGTTAAACAAACATAGCTTAATCGTGTCTCTATTATATTTGCGGTTTAAACCTATTTAATGAAAAGAATATTTCTGATTTTATTGGCCATATTGCCAATTGTTGCTACTGTAAATGCCCAAAATGATCCTGCAGCTAAGAAGATACTTGATGGCGTGAGTGCCAAGATTAAAACCTTTAAAGCAATTACTGCAACTTTCTCGTTGAAATCCATTACTAGTAAGGGAACAAATAATGGAGTACGTACAGGTTCTGTTTCTTTAAAAGGACAGAAATATATTATGAAGCAAAGCAAAGTTGAAATCATCTGCGATGGCAGCAAGATTTATAATTTTGATGGCAATAAAACCATCACCGTTTCCAGTGTTGATGATGCTGGTTCTACTTTAAGTCCTCAAATACTCTTATCTAACTTTTATGACAAGGATTATAGTTACAAATTGATTTCTTCCACAGCAACTTTTCACCAAATAGAATTAGTTCCTAATGATAAAAGGAAGAATGTACAAAAAATAAATATCTTTATTGATAAGACAAAAAATTTCATTACAAAAGCAAAGATTTTGGATAAAAGTAACAATACTATTGAGCTTACAATAAGCAATACCAACACCAATGCACTGTTGAATGATAACCTTTTTCAATTTAACAAAGCTAAATATCCAGCAGATGTAGAGATTTTGGATTAATAAAAAGACACTTAGACATTGTTAATTTATAGCCACCTTCCCAACAGAAGGTGGTTTTTTATTGTTACAACTCGCTATATTCGATTCATGAAAAAAATACTATTAGTTGCATTTTGTTTTGTTTGTGTATTGCCCGTCATGGCGCAGTTCTCTGTTCGTATAGTGGTTACTGGCGTTGCTACAAAAAAGGAAGATGATATTTACCTGAGTGGAACATTCAACAACTGGAATCCAAAAGATGAAAGTTATAAACTGAAACCATTTGCAGGAGGCAGAAAAAGTATTGTGTTAAAGGATGTAGCCATCGGTAATTATGCCTTCAAATTCACCCGTGGAAACTTCGACAAAGTAGAATGTATGGCAGATGGTAGGGATATTAGCGACAGGGTATTGGATGTATCCTCAGATATTTCCCTAGATGTAACTATTGCTGGTTGGAAAGATGATTATCCCGAAAAACCTAAACGTTACTCTGCTACCCCACAAGTAAAAATAATAGACACTGCCTTTAAAATCCCTCAGTTAAACAGGACAAGAAGAATTTGGATTTACCTTCCAAAAGGCTACGCTACAAGTGTAAAAGCCTATCCGGTATTATATATGCAGGATGGACAGAACCTTTTTAATGACCAAACAGCAGCCTTTGGAGAATGGGGTATAGATGAGTGCTTGGATACTTTAGAAAAGAAATTGGGCAAAGAATGTATTGTTGTGGGGATAGATAATGGTGGCGATAAGCGTTTGAACGAATATTGCCCTTATGACTTTTCCACTAAAGGTGCATTTGTAACACCCGACTCAAAAGGTGAAGGCAAAGAATACGTGGAGTTTTTGGTCAAGAACTTAAAGCCATTTATCGATAGTAAATACAAGACAAAGAAAGGAAGGGAATATACCTATGTAGCAGGTAGTAGTATGGGAGCCTTAATAAGCGAATATGCCTTATTGCAATACCCTGATGTATTTGGGGCGGCAGGGCTTTTCTCCCCAGCATTTTGGATTGCACCACAGATTTATACAGACGCTGACAACTTGGTAACTACTGAGTTACCACGATTTTTTATTTATGCTGGAGGCAAAGAAAGTAGCACGATGGTGAGCGATGTTGAAAAAATGTGTGACGTGTTAAGAAAAAAGAAAAACTATGAAGTTGAACGGGAATTAAATCCTCTTGGTGAGCATAAAGAAAAGTTTTGGCAGCAAGCTTTCCCTGATTTTTATACTTGGTTGATGCGAAAAGACTAAGATTAATCGGTTAATAAAAAATATTTTTAAGAAAAACCACGAATTGATGTTTTTATTCAAAAAGGTTCTCTATATTTGTCTCGGTTTTCATAGGATATTGGATTTTAAAAACGGGGTTGCATGTCTATGCGACCCTTCTTTTTTTATAATACTCCTCGTTTTCACTACCCATTAATCTTCTTTATTCAAATACATTTAAAATAAAAAAGCCCCATTTAGTATGATTCTAAATGGGGCTTTTTTATTGCCTTACTAACGGTACTCTTTCTACAAGACTGCTTTCCTAATACGAAGTAATTGCTCCAATAACGGTTCCAACAAATCTAATCGCAACATATTTGCTCCATCACTTTTAGCAATGGCTGGGTTTGGATGTGTTTCTATAAACAACCCATCTGCACCAGTAGCAATTGCAGCTTTAGCTATCGTCCCAATCAATTGCGGATTCCCTCCTGTTACACCACTTGTTTGATTAGGTTGTTGGAGGCTATGTGTGCAATCCATGATTACAGGCACTCCCTGTTCTTTCATCCAAGGGATATTGCGGTAATCCACCACCAAATCTTGGTATCCAAAAGTAGTCCCTCTTTCAGTAAGCATTATCTTATTGTTACCTGCTTTTTGAATTTTCTCTACTGCAAACTTCATCGAGGGGCCACTCAGGAACTGCCCTTTCTTCACGTTTACCACTTTGCCTGTTTCTGCGGCAGCAATAAGTAAATCAGTTTGCCTACACAAAAAAGCAGGTATTTGCAGTATGTCTATATATTTTGCAGCTATAGCTGTTTCGTCAGCAGCATGAACATCCGATGTAGTAGGCAATCCATAAGTTTCTCCTACCTTTTTTATCAATTCCAATCCTGTATCATCCCCTAATCCTGTGAATGAATTTGCACTAGTACGGTTAGCCTTTCTATAGCTTGCTTTGAAGATATAAGGAATCTCCAACCTTTTGCAAATGGTATAAACCTTATCGGCAATCTCCATTACCAACTCTTCACTTTCCACCACACAAGGGCCAGCAATTAGAAAGAAATTTTCTGGGTTATAGGATTGCTTTTTACATAAATCAGTTAAAAAATCTGGTAGCATAATCAATTTATTTTGGCTGCTAAACTAAGAGAAACAAATTAGAGTAATCAAGAATCTTGGATTATTAAAATAAAAAGACCTCACAGTAAACTGCAAGGCCGCCGATTATATTCCACGAAATTGTTTCTTTTAAAACCTTATCCCAACGTTAATACCCAATGCCCTCACTCCCACCCAAGGCCCGCTAACATTTAATGCAGCAGTTGCACTTGTGGATGTTTGACTAACAGTCCCGTTCACTTTGAATGGAGATGGATTGATAGTATTCAGCGCTGCTTGTATTCCAGCCCTTTCATTTACAGAAGTTGGCGAATTTGGATTGTTATCTGTTGGAGTATATGGTGCAGTCAAATTACCATTGCAACTTCCATAATGTCCACCTAAAATCCAAATATCTATCACCACTTTTTTAAATAATTGGTGTTGGGTGCCTATCATCAATCCTCCACTTGTCGCCTTAATATTGCCACTTAGATCCACACTTTTATTTATTGTCGCCCCATTTTGTGATTGGTAACTATACTTCAATGGCACATTCAAATCCATATTAGAGAATCGAGCGTACGGAGCGACGTAAAAACCATGCCCTGCCCCAATAACATACAAACGCAATTCGGGTGTTATTGAGAAATTACCCACTTGCGTGTTGCCATAATCAATAAAAGAGGAGGACGCATAATTTTCTACCGTATTTTGAAATGGCAATCCCCTTTTTGGCATATCGTTAATATTCAAGGACGCCGTGATATGGGGTAAGATTTTCCGTTCGTAACTAACTGAATAAGAACCTAATGCAAGAGAACTAAGGTTTACTTTTACGATATTACTACCACCAATCAAACTTTGGGCATTTAAAAACAAAGGAACTAGTGCAATTGCCAGCAATGACTTTTTCATATTATTAACTTTTAGCCCCAAAACTACAAATTATACCAATTTACTTAATAAAAGTCTTATTAATAGCTGTTCCATAAGTTGTAGTATGAGTTATTGATTTTATCGTGTCTGCGTCTAAATACTTTTGAATGATGCTGTCCATGAATTTCT
>Ga0164297_10001676_pt1 | contig 23062 bp, 20 predicted proteins | sample GEODES058metaG_FD_113539 | JGI IMG/M metagenome (GOLD analysis project Ga0164297, IMG submission 113539) | Dystrophic lake water microbial communities from Trout Bog Lake, Wisconsin, USA - GEODES058 metaG | ecosystem: Environmental > Aquatic > Freshwater > Lake | place: USA: Trout Bog Lake... | reverse complement strand
TCTTGCAAGTTACTCAGCCTCGTTAAGTTCGGCGTTGGCCAACGCCATCTCGTCAGCCAACTCGTTGGCTGTTTCGACGGCGGGCATGAACTCTTCAATAGGCGGAAGATCGTTCAGTGACGCCAAGCCCATACGGTCCAGGAAGAGGTCGGCGGTGCCGTACAAGATTGGCTGCCCTGGACCTCCAGCACGTCCCTTTTCTTCGATGTAACCGCGCTGCTCGAGGAGACGCGAAACGCCGTCGACGTTAACGCCTCGCAAGGCGGTGATTTGAGCGCGAGAAATGGGTTGACGGTACGCCACAATTGCCAAGGTCTCGAGAGCGGCAGAACTGAGGCGGTGCGAAACATCGCGATTAGCGAACTTGGTCACCCATTCGGCGACATCTGGTGATGACTGAAGGACCCAGCCTGAAGCGAGCTCGGAAAGCTGGAAACCACGGCGTTGCTCGACGAACTCTTCACGGAGTGTACGAAGAACCGCCGTGACATCAGCAGCGTCAGCGTCAACTACGTCAGCCAACTCTTCAGCCGATATTGGCTCGAGCGCAATGGTGAGCATCGCTTCTAGCTTCTGCTCTAGTGAGAACTCATCCCTCATAACTATCAACTTTCCCAATTTCGAATGCGGTATCAGCGTCAATCCACTCAATCTCCACATCACCAAAGGTTGCCCCTTGTCCCAAATCGATCATGCCCAGCTTGCAAAGTTCCAAGAGGGCCAAGAAGTGGACGATGATTTCGATTCGCGTGTGGAGACCACTCGTGAGGTTTCTAAACGACAGACGTCCCATGCCAGGGAGGCGCTGGGCCAGTGATTGGACGGTTTCAGCCACGGTGACAGCGTCGACGGTTACGTGGTTGAGACGAACAACCGGAACCGGCTTTTCTTCAATCCCCCGCAAGAATGCGGCGGCCAGTTGCGCTGGTGTCACCCCGGCCAACAGGTCTGGTGGTTGCACTACGAATCCATCGTCAATACCCTTCAGGCGAGGGAACGCACGGGCGGCCCGTTCCAGCAGCGACACAAATGCGTCGGCGGTAGCAGCGTAGGTACGTAGTTCAAGGAGTCGGGCCAGGAGTACATCTCGCTCCTCCCACCCAATAAATTCTTCATCCGGTTCCGTGCTGTCACGGCCAGGCAGAAGGCGCTGGCTCTTCATCTCGAGCAGAATGGCGGCGATCAGCAAGAACTCCGATAACTCTTCAACGTCCTGAATGACTGACTCATCTCTCACCAGAGCGACGAAGGCGTCAACAATTGGGGCCAGAGGCACGTCCAAAATGTCGACCTCGTGGCTACTAATCAGCTGGAGGAGCAGTTCTACAGGGCCGCTAAAAGACGGCGTCGTCACGACGAAGGTCACGCGAAAACTCTAGTACTTCCTGAGCGTCGGTTCATTTCTCACCTAGCATTGAGACATGCGAATCTTCTCAGGCATTCAACCGTCAGGCATCCCACATCTTGGGAACTACTTGGGCGCCCTGAAGCAGTGGGAAGAGTCCCAAAATCCAGACGCTTATTACTGCGTCGTGGATCTGCACGCGCTGACCCTCGACATTGATCCAGCCGCCCTTCGCCGCCAAACTACCGAGAGTCTGGCAATGTTGTTAGCAATCGGACTCGATCCCCAGGTATGCACCGTTTTTGTGCAGAGCCACGTTTCGTACCACGCTCAGATGAACTGGCTGCTCGAGTGTGTAGCCACCTACTCGGAGCTGGGACACATGATCCAGTTCAAGGAGAAGGGTTCTCGCAGCGAGGTTGTTCGCACCGGACTTTTCACCTACCCAGTGCTGATGGCTGGCGACATTCTCTTGTACGAGGCTGAGCAGGTTCCGGTCGGTGACGACCAGCGTCAACACATTGAACTGTGCCGCAACATTGCCGAGCGATTCAACAACCGATACGGCGAAACCTTCAAAGTACCCGTTGCAGTACAGCCAAAGGCCGCCGCTCGAGTGATGGACCTTCAGGATCCAACGCGCAAAATGTCGAAGTCCGTCTCCAGCCCACTCGGCTCGGTCTACCTCTTTGATGATCCCAAGGAGATCGAAAAGAAGATCAAGAAGGCAGTTACCGACACCGACAATCAGGTTCGCTTCGACTGGGACGCCAAGCCTGGGCTCTCGAATCTGCTGGAGATCTACTCGAGTTTCTCGGGAGAGACACCGAATCAGGTAGCTGATCGTTACGAACGCTACGGCGACCTTAAATCTGACTTGGCGGAACTCGTGGTGAGTTCACTGACGCCACTGCGTGAGCGGTACCTTCAGTTCTTGAAGGACCCGGCTGAGCTGAGTCGCATCAGTGCCGTGGGCACCGCCAAGGCGTCAGAAGTGGCTGGGGCCGTCTACCGACGGGCTGCAGCCGCCATGGGGCTTTAGAAGCCCTTTATAAGACGATTGATCCACCAGTTCTGCAGGTCCGACAAGAAGTTTGTTCCAATGTGGAAGAACATGCTGTCCAGAATCACGAGCACCATGACGAACGGAATTGCCCGGCTTCGGTAGTAGTAATAAACACCGAGTTTTCTCTGGGGAATAAAACGCTCAATGATTGCAGATCCATCGAGAGGCGGAATTGGCAGCAAATTGAATGCTGCCAAGGTCAGGTTCACCAAACCGAACGACACACCAAAGTTGATCATGATCATCTGGTCATTCGAATGGATACCTATAGTTGCCACCACGAAGCCGATGAACGAAAGAATGAGATTGGTAAGCGGACCGGCGAAGGAGACAAAGAGGCCATCACGACGAGGGTGACGCAGTCGGCTCACGTTCACGGGAACTGGTTTGGCGTAACCAAAGGCCGGAAGACCAGTGAGAATCAGCAACAGGGGCAGGAGCAGCGTTCCGAAAGGATCAATGTGTCGTAGTGGATTAAGCGTGAGCCTCCCCTGTTCCTTGGCTGTTGGATCACCGCACAGATTGGCTACAAAACCGTGTGAGACCTCATGCAGAATGATCGCCGGGACAATAGCGATGATGAAGTAGAAGGTGCCGCTCGACATGAAGCTCGCTATCCGTGGGCTCGTGGGTGAGCATTCTGGTACTCACTCTGTAAAGAGGTTACCGCCACTGCGGTGTAAATCTGGGTTGTTGAAATGGACGCGTGGCCGAGTAGTTCTTGGACCACTCGAATATCAGCACCATGAGCCAACATATGCGTAGCGCAACTGTGGCGAAAGACGTGAGCCGATATTGAGTCTCTCGGTATGCCAGCGTCAAGAGCACGCTTCGAGATGATGAGGTCAATGCCCTGGCGACTCAAGCGACCCCCTTTGGCGTTAAGAAAGAGCCATTCAGCACGTTGATGACCCGCGAATTCACCCCGTCCACCAGGGCGCAAGTACGCCATCAGAGACTGAACCAGCGTGCCACCGAGTGGGACGAGACGCTGCTTGTTTCCCTTGCCAGTAACTACGGCTAGTTGTTCGTCAAAGTCAACGTCCGACACTGTGAGTCCAACGACTTCGGAAACTCGAGCCCCCGTGCCATAGAGCATTTCGAGGAGCGCACGGTCTCGTAGAGAAAACGGATCGGTGGCGTTGATGCCGTCGAGCAACCGGCCAACAACGTCCTCGTCGAGGGGTTTAGGCAGATACCGACCCTTGCGCGGGGCCTTTAGGTGTGCGCTGGGATCGACCGACACGATTCCTTCTTCGAACAGGTAGCCGTAGAAATTACGAATAGCTGCCAAGGCTCGAGCCACTGAACTCTCCGCCCTGCCACTGGAACGCAGTGTCGCAACGTACTTTTCCAGTTCGTTGCTCGATATTGAGAGATAGTCCCCCGCCGAGGCGGCTAGTGCGACCAGGTCACGTCGGTACGCTTCAACCGTCGCCATACTGCGGCCCTTTTCGATGGTGAGCCACTGAAGATAGTCACGAAGTTCAGGTGACGGGCTGGTCAAGGAAACTCCCAAACACACGATGCAACGCTATGGCGACAGTTGCGTCGATAGGTCCATCAGCACTCAGCGTCGCGTAAATGTCCTGAGGCGCCAACCAATGAACGGTTGAACTATTTTCTTCGGGTCCTTCTGGACTCCGTTCGACAATCGTCAATGAGGTTGCTTCGAACACGGTCATAATTTGGTTTGTCCACCCTGGCGACACCATGAACTCGCCGAGACACAGCCAGTGACCTGCCGAGACCCCCAGTTCTTCAAGCAGTTCACGCTGAGCGGTAGCTAGGGCGTCCTCGCCATGATGGTCGCACGTCCCAGCGGGAATCTCCCAATCGAATCGGTCGAACGTCGCTCGGTACTGTCGGATAAAACCGACGCGCCCCTCTTCGTCGCGAGCGAGAATCGCTACAGCTCCAGGATGTTCAACCACGTCGCGTGTGAACGTCTCACTTGGTCCACTGATGGTGCGTGACACCACACGGAAAATAAACGACGTAAGTAACTCTTTTGATCCTTCAACACGGAAGGAGTTCGTCACAGCGAAGCGTCAACCGTTGATGGATCCAGAATGTGAGGCTCACGTCCTTCGCGGCGTTGGTCAGCAGCTTTCACCAGACCGAAGAAAAGTGGGTGTGCGTGGTCGGGACGAGACTTGAATTCCGGGTGAGCCTGTGTACCAACGAAGAATGGGTGGTCTGGAACTTCGACAAACTCAACCAGGCGACCGTCCGGTGACATGCCCGAGCACAACATTCCAGCGCTCTCGAACTCTTCGCGGAATCGTGCATTGAACTCATAGCGGTGACGGTGCCGTTCCGACACCACAGATGCACCGTAGAGCGAGGCAACGAGGGAGCCCTCGGTGAGCATTGCTGGATAGGCACCTAAGCGCATTGTTCCGCCGAGCTCAGTGATGTCCATCTGCTCGGCCATCATGGCGATGACGGGATTTGACGTGTAACTCGAAAATTCTGTTGAGTGCGCATCACTCAGACCAAGTACATGACGTGCAAATTCAATTACCTGAATCTGCATTCCGAGACAAATGCCGAGGTACGGAATTGCGTTCTCACGACAAATCTTTGCCGTCGCAACCATTCCCTCAATACCGCGCTCACCGAAACCACCCGGCACAACGACACCATCGAGTTGACGAATACGTTCTGCGTCAATTTCGGAAGGTACGCGCTCAGCTTCGAGCCAGTCAATCTGCACTTTGGCGCCGAGAGCAAAACCAGCGTGACGAAGTGATTCCGCAACCGAAAGGTAGGCATCGGGCATTGTGACGTACTTGCCAATGATGCCAATGCGAATTGTTCGGTTGGTCGAGTGGACGCGATGCACAACGTCATTCCAGGTTGTCAGATCAATTGGATGCTCGTCGAGATCAATGTTCAGCGTCTCACACACAATGCGGTCAAGGCCCTCTTCGTGCATGGTCACTGGGATGTCATAGATGCTCGGTGCGTCTACCGCCGAAATGACGGCTTCGTGAGGTACGTCACACAACAGCGAAATCTTGCGCTTAAGACCTTCCGAAAGCGGCTGGTCGGATCGGCACACAATGACATCGGGCTGGATACCGCGCGAACGCAGTTCCGTTACTGAGTGCTGCGTGGGCTTTGTCTTCTGCTCGCCTGATGGTGCCAAATACGGCACGAGGGTCAGGTGAATGTAGCAAACGTTGTTCTTACCGGCATCGCGCTTGTATTGACGAATGGACTCGATAAACGGAACAATTTCAATGTCACCGACGGTGCCACCAATTTCAACGATGACGACGTCAGCACCCAGGGTGCCGAGACGACGGATACGTTCCTTGATTTCGTCGGTGATGTGAGGAATGACTTGAACAGTCTTGCCCAGATAGTCCCCGCGGCGCTCTCGAGCAATCACGTTCGAATAGATCGAACCAGTAGTGGTGTTGCTCATCTTGTTGAGCGATTCGTCAATGAAGCGTTCGTAGTGACCAAGATCGAGGTCTGTCTCGCCACCATCATCGGTGACGAAGACTTCACCGTGCTCACCGGGGTTCATTGTTCCCGGGTCAACATTGAGGTACGGGTCTAGCTTGCACATCGTGACCTTTAGTCCACGGGACTTCAGCAGTCGACCCAGCGACGAGGCGGTCAGACCCTTTCCGAGGGAGCTCGAAACTCCTCCAGTTACAAAGACAAACTTGGTCATTCGCACACAGCCGTATTCACGGAAACTCATCTTAGCGACGCTGGAAGACCTCGTCGCTCTATTACGAGGATGTTTCGAGGAGTCGAGTAGCCAGCGCCATGGACTCGGCACTGATTTCACTTCCGGCGAGCATTCGAGCAATCTCAGCGACTCGTTCCTGGCCAGTAACCTCGCGAACCGTGGTTGTCGTAACGCCGGCGACGACAGATTTTTCAATCAGGAAATGGTGGTCCGCCTTAGCGGCCACCGAGGCCAGGTGCGTCACGGCCAAGACCTGTTGTCGCTGCCCGAGTTCGCGAAGGCACTCACCAATGTGTTGGGCCACCTGACCGCCGACGCCAGCGTCGACTTCGTCAAAGACCGCGACAACGTCCTCAGGGGCCGTTTCCAGCGAGAGGGCGAGCAGTACGCGACTCAGTTCGCCTCCACTGGCTAGTGACTGCAGCGGGCCCTCTGGGAGCCCTGGATTGGGCGTGAAGAGAATCTGAGAGTCTGAACCATCATCACCGTCGACGACAAACCGGAGTGAAGCGTTCGAAAGCGCAACGCGTGGCAACTGAGCGCGCACGGCCTCAGTCAACTGAACAGCCGCGAATTCACGGTCCTTACGCACTTTTCGCGACACTTCTGCTTCGCGACGCTCCAAGTCTTCAATCTCAGTGTCCAGTGTCTCAAGCCGTGCCGTGGCGCCTTGTAGGTCCACTAATTGTTGAGAAAGTACCTCGCGCTGTTCGAGTGCTTGCGCCAGAGTACCCCCGTGTTTTCGGGCAATTGCCTGTAGTACACCGACGCGCGTGTCCAGTGAGGCGATGACTTCCTCATCAAAACCCTGTTCTTCGGCGGTACTGCGCATCTCGTGAACGGTGTCACGAAGCTGCTCCATGGATTCGCGCAGTTGCGAGCGAAGGCTGTCAAATGAGGACGATCGCGGCAGTGCGTTCAGCGCCTGTCCATAACCAAGCAACACAGAACCTTCATCACCATCCAAGACGTCAACCACCTGCATCAGACTCGAGTGGCCGTCTCTGAGCTCTGAAAGTCTGGTCAGTTCCTCGATGCACTCGTGGAGCTCTGAAGCGCTGGTGATGTGAACGTTGTCGATTTCATCCACTTGGAACTGAAGAAAGTCAATCTCTCGCATCCGCTGCTCGAGAGAGCCGCCGAAATTGCTTCGTAGCTGCAACGCCTCGTTAAGGCGAGCACGAATTTCTCGTAGTTCACTCGTATCGACGCCACCCGACTCGTCAATGATCCGCAGCACCTCGGCTTTGTTTTTCAATGCCAACGAATCGTGTTGGCCGTGAATCACGATGACGTCTTGTGCGAGGACGCTCAGCGATTCTGCGCTGCTAGGGAGTCCATTAAGGGTGCAGCGAAGCCTTCCTGAAGGGGTGGCCTCTCGAGTGAAGACCAGCTCCTCACTGCCTCGTGCGAAGACAGCGCCCACCTTCGTATCGGTGCGTAGAGCATGACGCGATGAAGATGTCTCGCCACCCAGGCAGAGGTCAAGTGCGCCCAAGAGGAGTGTCTTTCCCGCACCTGTTTCTCCGGTAAGTACATTGAATCCGCCGCCGAAGTCGAGTCGCGCGTCGTCAATAACGCCGAGCGCGTGAGCGTACAGTTCAACCAGTTGTGCTCTAGGCATGTCCTTCTTGAAGTCCTTCACGCAGTCGGTACGACAAGTCAAACGAACGATTAGCAACAACCTTCACGGGGGCTAGAGCGCGTCGGACTTCAATTGAGTCACCAGGAGCGAGCACGCCAATAGTTTGTCCGTCAGCAACAACGGCAGCCTCCTTGTCTTTTGCCGTCAGGCGGACAACCTTCTCGTCCGACACCACAATGGTGCGGTCGATAGTGAAGTGTGGGGCGATGGGTGTAAGGAGAAGCACCGGAAGCGAACTGTCAACGACGGGACCACCGGCCGAGAAGTTGTAGCCGGTCGATCCGGTTGGAGTTGCCACCATCACCCCATCGGCGGAGTAGGTCAAGTACTCCACATCATCAACAAACGATGTCACGCGGACCATTCGTCCGGAGTGGGCGCGCTCGACAACGACTTCGTTGAGGGCAAAATGCGCGGTGGTACTTGATCCGATTCGAACATCGAGGGCGATGCGTTCAATTACCGTCGGATTCGCGGTTGCTCGCTCAATGTCCCCCACCACTTCCTCACGGGGAACAGTCAACAAAAAACCCATGCGACCCAGGTTGACCGGTAGGACGTAGGCCCCCGCACGATGAGCCAATGAAGCGGCTTTCAAGAACGTTCCATCTCCTCCAAGGCTTACGACCAGAGTTTCCGCAGAAATGCTTGGTTCCGATGGGGACTCCAGGAGATGGAGTGACGACTGGACACCACGGTCGGAAAGCTGGCCGCTCAGTTCATGGGCGAGTTCTACCGCGTCAGGGCGATTACTGAAGGCGGTAAAGAGAACGTGTGACACAGGAAACCTCGTTGCTTAATGGTAACGACAAAGGTCGGTCACGGAAACGTTTTACTACGAATCCTGGAGATACTTGGTGTCGAAGGCGGGACTTGAACCCGCACGCCCTTTCGAGCACTAGCCCCTCAAGCTAGCGTGTCTGCCATTTCACCACTTCGACGTGGATGACCAGTTTAGCCGTTCTCAGCGCCCCCTACTGCGTGGTGCTGGTCGCCGGAGGTACTTTCGTCCATGTTGGGATCTGGTCAACCATTCCCGACAACTGGTAACTACTAGCAATTTCGGCAATTAGGGGTGACCAATCATTAAGGACTGGTGGTGTGACTAGGGGACGAACCCAAAAGGACTGCTGCACATCTTGGTCAAATGTCTGCCACGTTGACTGGGCCGATACTGGGTTAAAAACACTTTCAGCGTTGGTGCACAACCCGCTCGTGACAGCTGAGCGGAATCCTGACGGGAAAGAGTCGTCGTAGGTCGCACCGCACCAGGACGCGGCCGAGAACGAAACATTGGTCGTCGTTGGCCGAGCGAAGATCCCAACCGTGAACATATTCGAAACCAGTTCGGTCGGCACTGCGGACTCCGCTGGCGCGTTCGACGTTGACACTTGGACGCCGAAGGCCCGCCATTGCGCAATAGCTTCTTGGGCAACACGTCGGTCAACCACTCCCGGGCCAATGACAAGTTGGATTGTCAGTGGCTTTTCGCTCCGGATGTTGCGCCACTGACCTGCACTACGGACAAAACCGGCGGATACGAGATCCTTGGCCGCACATTTCGTGCAGTCATCGACAACACCACTTCCCGAACCAGAAGGCTGGGTGGTCGTAGTGGTGGTCTGTTCCGCAGGGGCCATGCCCGACGGGCCGGGATAGTTTGAGGCACCCTGTGAAAAGAGGACTGACGCTCCGGGTGCTGGCGTATACGTCACCGATCCCCAGACGTTGTCAATCATCTCCTGTCGGTCCAACGACAAACTCAGTCCTTCACGAACTAACAGCGACTTCACCTGAGGGGAAAACTGCAACTCCTCAATGGCACTTGACTCCGAAATTCGTGATTGGACGCTCGACGACTTCACCGTCGCGCCGACAGTTTGTGGCGTGGCAATTTGGTACAGGTTCGCAAAGTACTTACTGGGAGTCAACGGCACTGGCGAGGTCACTAGGACCACTTTTCCAAATCGATTCGCGTCGAGTGGCCACTTGGGATTTTCAACCAGCACAACCTTGCTGCTGGAAGCCGAACGCACTTCGTACGGCCCAAGCGACGGCCTCGTTACCAGAGAGCTGATTTTGCAGCCACCTACTGCCCCCGAGGCTTCCACGTCTCGAAAGAGACTATTCCAGTCCGCAAAGGGCTTAGAGAAGGTGGCTGTCACCGTCATCCCACCATTCGAAACATCAAAGTTCGAGATGTCTCGGTAGCCAACGCTCGCCACCGAATTGACGGTGCGCTCTTGCATCCACCAACTCACTAAGTCATCGGCTGTGAATGAGACGCCGTCGGACCAGTAACTATTCGGGCTAATCGTGTACTGGACAGTTTCTGGTTGCAGCGACGTGAGTTCGGCGGAGGCTATTGGACCACCCTCACCCACCAAATTGCCCTGAGCGGTAGTTTGAAACGCTGACGGTCGAACCAAGTCGAGAACAGCCAGGGTTGAAGCGTTGTCGGTCGGGCTCAGAGCACTGCATCCCGAAAATGGGCCAGGTACAGACACGGTCAGCGTCTGGTTCGCCAACGACCCGTCCTGGCTACTAGCCGAAGCGGTAATCGGTGTCGCTACGACGCTCAGCAGCAAGGCGAGGAGGCCAAAGAGCGATCCTCTGCGGACCATGAGAACTACTGGAGACGTAGGTCGAGTGAAAGGGTTGCGAATGCGAACACCAAGGCCACGGCAATGGTGATTCGGTCAAGGTTGCGCTCAACGACGGTCGATCCTGATGCCACCGAGTTGAGTGATCCTCCCATGAGGTCAGAAATTCCGCCGCCCTTTCCAGAGTGCAGAAGTACGAGAAAGATCAACGAAACGGCTGAGATAGCTTCAATTGCAACAACGATCCAAGTAAGCATGATGGCCTCCGATTAGCGGTTATTAGCGTAGCAGTCGTCTGAAGCCTGAATAATCGTCATAAACGACTCGGCCTTCAAGCTGGCACCACCAACCAGGAATCCATCAACCTGGCCTTCTTCGAAAATCGAGGCGGCGTTCTCAGCATTCACCGATCCACCGTACAAAACGCGGGTATCGGACAGACCCTTTTCGGCCAACTGGGTACGGATAAATGAGGTCATTTCGGCAACCTGCTCCGTTGTGGCAGTGAGGCCGGTTCCAATCGCCCAAATAGGCTCGTACGCAACGGTCACCTTCTCGGCAAACTTGCTGTCCAGCCCTTCGAGTGCAGCGTGCAACTGGGCCGCCACAAAGTCGTTCTGCTCCCCCGCTTCGCGCACTGAGAGTTCCTCGCCGCAACAGAGCACGACGTTAAGGCCGCCTCGAACAACTGCCTGTAGCGTTGCTCGAACAACGTCGTCCGTTTGGCCGTACATCGAGCGTCGTTCTGAGTGACCAACGAGAATCCACTGCACTCCGAGACGCTTCAGCATCGCCACGGAAATCTCCCCCGTATGAGCACCACTCTCATTCGGGTTGACGTGTTGTGCGCCAACCATCACCGGAATCTTCTCTGACTCCACAATTGACGTGACGCTACGAATGTCGACGAACGGCGGCACAACCACGATGTCGGTGTGCTCCGCTGATTTGTTCTTCAACATCACACCGAGCTGTTGGCCAAGGTGAACGGCCTCGACAAAGTCGAGGTTCATTTTCCAGTTACCAATAACGAGGGGGCGAGACTTTGACATGATTTACTTCGTACTTTCTCTAAGAGCCTTGAGGCCCGGGAGGTCACCGAGTTCTACTAGTTCGAGCGATGCTCCACCACCCGTTGAAACGAAGCTCACCTGATCTTCGAGACCGTAGGACTGAATTGCAGCCACCGAGTCGCCACCACCAATGACAGAGATACCGTCAGACGCAGCTACGGCACGAGCAACAATCTCGGTACCCCTGCTGAGGCGTGGGTCTTCAAACACACCCATTGGTCCATTCCAGAGAATTGTTGCCGCGCCCTTGATAACTTCCGCGAACTGGGCAGCAGCCTTGGGGCCAATGTCGAAACCTTCGTAGCCATCGGGCACGTTGGCACCAAACTCAACAACCTCGTCTGGTCCACCACCTGGGCCGAAAGGTACGCCCGCCTTGAGACCACGAGAGTCTTCAGGAATAAGCACCTTTCCACCCTGAAGAAGTGAGGCGCACTCTTCGAGGTACGAAGCATTGAATAGAGATTCCCCAATAGTTCGACCCTGGGTGGCTTCGAACGTAAAGGCCATGCCTCCTCCAACAATGACCGTGTCCGCCTTTTCAGACAACACACGGACAATCCCGAGCTTGTCGCCAATCTTGGCGCCACCAACAATCGCCACGAAAGGTCGTGCCGGGTTCTCCAGTAGGCCGAGAATGGTTGACACTTCTTTTTGGAGGTTCGGGCCAGCCGCTGACGGAATCAGCGTTGGTGGAATCATGATTGAGGCGTGCGCCCGATGCGAGGCACCGAACGCTTCATTGATGAAATAGTCAAACCCTTCCACCAACGAAGCTCCGAAGGCTGGATCGTTAGCCTCTTCACCTGGGTTGAAGCGTAGGTTTTCCAATAATTCAACGCCGGGGCAGAGTTGCTCTAAACGGACGCGAATGGGCTCAACGCTGTAGCGCTCGTCCACCTGGCCCTTGGGTCGACCAAAGTGAGTAGCGGCAACCACCGTCGCACCCTTCGCCTTCAGTTCCTCAAAAAGAGGAACTGAAGAGCGAATGCGAAAGTCATCGGTAACCGTTGTAACACCGTCAACATCGGCAACTGGACAGTTGAAGTCAACTCGGACCAAGACACGCTTGCCCGTGAGGTCGCCCCAACGCTCGTATGAAGGAAGTGGAGTTGTCACGAGTTACTTGGCGAGAACAGCGGTGAGGTCAACAAGGCGGTTTGAGTAACCCCACTCGTTGTCGTACCAACCGAAGATCTTTACAAGACTCTTGGTGTCGTCAATCTTCTGCACCATTGTCATCTGTGAGTCGAACGTGCAAGAGAAGGGCGTTCCGACAATGTCTGATGAGACGATTGGTGCGTCAGTGTATGCGAGCACACCCTTCAACGTCGTCTCAGCCGCCTTCTTAAAGGCTGCGTTGATTTCTTCCACTGTGGTCGAACGAACGATGGCGGTGAAGTCGGTGATTGAACCAACTGGTACGGGAACACGCAGCGACGTACCGTCGAGCTTGCCCTTCATGGCCTCCAACACCAGGCTGGTGGCGCGAGCGGCGCCCGTTGATGATGGAACGATGTTTACTGCAGCTGCACGTGAGCGGCGAAGGTCGCTGTGGGTAAGGTCGAGCAAGTTCTGGTCGTTGGTGTAGGCGTGAACCGTCGTCATGAGACCGGTGTCAACACCAAAGTTGTCGTCAAGAACCTTCACCATGGGAACGAAGCAGTTTGTCGTGCACGAAGCGTTCGAAACAATGTGCTGCGTGGCAGCGTCGTAGGTGTCGTCGTTGACGCCGACCACGAAGGTGCCGTCTACTTCCGTAGCGGGCGCAGAGATGATTACCTTCTTCGCACCGGCGGCCAGGTGTGCCGAAGCAGCGTCGCGAGTTGTGAAGCGACCCGTTGATTCAATAACAACATCGATGTTCAGTGCGCCCCAAGGCAACTGTGCAGGGTCGCGCTCGGCAATGATCTTGATGACCTTGTTGCCAACCGTAAGGCTGTCTTCGGTTGAAGAAACTTCTTCAGCCAACGTGCCCTGTGAAGAGTCGTACTTCAGGAGGTGGGCGTTTGTTGCTGGTGGGGTGAGGTCGTTGATTGCCACTACCTCAATGTTTGGGTTGTTGAGTGAGGCGCGAAGGTAGCTTCGTCCGATTCGTCCAAATCCATTAATTGCAACACGTGTCGCCATTGGCGCCTCCTTACGTTGGGGGGGGTTTAACAATTATCGCACTTCTTGGGCAAGTGCTCGCGCCAATTTCTCCTCGTCGTGGACCAAACCGGTCGTCTTCGAAATATCCGCGACGACTTTTGGAAGTGAGCACGACTCGTCGGCGTACGGAGACTTCGAATCTATAAGGGTTACGTCCGGGTAAACACCGTGACGATGTAAAGCGTCAACGTGATCTTGCAGTGAAAAGTTTTTTGTCTCGGGAGATTGTTCGCGGAGGTTCGCGACGTACACCTTGCGGGCCTTCGAGCCCGCGATGGCCTGAAGCACACCGGGGATCACACAGGCCGCCAGGACGCTGGTGAACAACGAGCCAGGACCAATCACGATGAGGTCGGCATTTTCAATCGCTTCAACGGCGACGATCGGCGCTGCGGCGTTCGCCGGTTCGACCTGAACGCGTCTGATGCCCGACGAAGCGGCTACTTCCGTTTGCCCGCGAGTTTCCCCTTCGTCTGTCGTCGCGACGAGGACCACACCGTCACAACTAGCTGGGGTGATGAGGCCCTTAACGCCCATGACCTCAGCGACTGTCCTCACCGTCTCTTCAAGATCTCCGGTCGCATCCAAAATTCCAACCAGCAGAAGGTTGCCCACCGCATGACCGTTTAACTCGCCACGACTGAATCGGTGTTCAAACGACTGAGTGAGTGGGTTGTCGGGATCGGCCAGGGCCCCCAAGCATTTACGAAGGTCACCCACCGCCGCCACGTCAAGCATGGCTCGCAGGCGTCCGGTCGAACCACCATCATCAGCAACACTGACCACACCAGTCACGTCGTCACTGATTCGCTTCAGCGCACGAAGCGACACCGCGGTCCCATGCCCGCCCCCAACAGCAACGACTTTCATCGAGCGATATCGCGGTGAAAGACGGCGTTCTCAATAGCGAGTCGCCGACGAATCTCTTCGGCAATCGCCACTGAACGGTGGCGACCACCGGTGCAACCAATGGCAATGGAGAGATAGGACTTACCTTCTTTGGCGAAGGCAGGAATCTGCCACTCCAGAAGTGACGTCACATCGTGCAGAAAATGTTGTGCAGGTTCTTGGGCCAGTACATAGTCGGAGACTGGCGCATCGAGGCCGGTCATTGGGCGAAGCTCCTCAACCCAGTGTGGATTTGGCAGAAACCTGCAGTCAAACACCAGGTCGACATCTCGCGGGATGCCGTTTGAGTACCCGAATGAGACCAGCGACACTCGAAGCGAACTCTTGCCGAGCCGGTCTGAAAATGTCTCGACGATTCGCGAGCGAAGTTGGTTTGTATTAATTGTGCCGGTGTCCACCACGAGATCGGCCGCATCACGAATCGACGTGAGCAGTGCTCGCTCCCCCGCAATCGAGTCAGCAAGTGTTGGTGCTGGAAATGGGTGACGTCGACGATTGCCTTCATAGCGATGAATCAGGACATCATCTGGTGCATCGAGGAAGAGAATTTTCGCGTTCTCGTGCATCTGCTTCAGTTCACTGGCAACCGCCAGTAGTGCGTCCGGTTGCACGCGTCCCGAACGCCCAACCACGAAGGCAACACCCGCGTAATCGAGAGAACCAGCGGCAGCGAGTTCACCCACTCGAGCGATGAGTTCCAGAGGCATGTTGTCGATAACGAACCACCCAATGTCCTCAAGTGCAGCAGACACTGTCGAGCGCCCGGATCCCGACATTCCGGTGACCAGCAACACCTCACTCATCTTGATCTCCCTTGTGCAGTCGTGGTGACGTAGGTCCCTGTAAATGATCGTAGAGGTTTTTGGCCACCTCACTGGGAAGCCACGCAATGGCGTTGAGCTCCTCGAGCGACGCTTGACGCAGGGCATTCATCGACCCAAACTGTTCCATAAGTGCGTCACGACGCTTCGGGCCCAGTCCCGTTACCCCATCGAGTGACGACGAGACCATCGATTTTCCACGCTTCGAACGGTGAAACGTGATTGCGAAACGGTGGGCTTCATCGCGAAGTCGTTGGACCATGTACAAGGACTCTGAACCCCGCTCGAGAGCAATGGGTTCAGCGACCCCCGGGCGAAAGAGGAGTTCTTCCCTCTTGGCCAGAGCGGCAAATTCGACATCGTTGAGCAGTCCCAATTCCTGTGCAGCGTTTCGTGCCGCCTGTAACTGCGCTGGGCCACCGTCGATGATAATGAGGTCTGCTCGGCGAAACTTCGACGACGATTGCTCTTCGTTCCAGTGTGCCAAACGGCGACGGACCACTTCATTCATCGCGCCGACATCGTCATTCCCGAGAATCTCCTTGACGTTGAAGTGGCGGTACTCGGATTTCATGGGCAGACCGTCTTCAAACACCACCATGGAACCCACATAGTTCGTTCCTTGGAGGTGGCTCATGTCGAAGCACTCAATGCGAAACGGAGGCTGGTCCAATGAGAGTGCCTGGCCAATCTCTTGAAGTGCTCGGGACCTGACATTGTGATCGGCTTGACGACGGAGGGAGTCCCTCGCAATAACGGCCGCGGCATCACCGAGGGCCATTTCAACGACTCGCCGTTTTTTACCCCGTTGGGGAGAATAAACGCGAACTGGTTTTCCGCGAGCGCCTTCAAGAAAGGCTGCGATGAGTTTCTTGTCGTCATCAATATCCGAAAGCAGTACTTCAGGTGGCACCTGGTCAGCTTGGTTGTAGAACTCGCTCAACACGCTTTCGATGATCTGCGCTTTGGTCTCATCCATGGAGAGATCGACCAACTGCACATTTCTTCCAATGACACGTCCGTACCGAACCCGGTACCGAGCCACTACTGCTCGTCCACCATCGGTGGCCACAGCGATGACGTCCAACTTGCTTACGTCGTCCAGTACAACGCTTTGGGTCGACGAGGCTCGCTCAAGAGCTTCAATGCCGTCGCGTGCTTTCGCGGCCGCTTCGTAGTGCTTCTTCGCCGATGCTTCCTTCATCTGAGTGGTCAGCAAACTTCGAAGCTCACGCACATCACCTTCGAAGAAGCGAGCCCATGACGACACGAGGTCTTGGTATCCCTCTTTGGTCACCGCGCCGACGCACGGTCCAGAGCATTTTCCAATGTCGTACAGGAGACAGGGACGGTTGATCTTTTGCTGGTAATTGAACTTGTGTTTCGTGCAAGAACGAAGCGGAAACGCCTGCAACAATTCATCAATGGTCACACGCAGGGCCCGAACATCAACAAAAGGACCGAAGTATCGAACGCCTTTTGAGTGCGAACTTCTCGTTATGTACGGAACCGGAAAATCAACCCTGGAGTCAATGGCAACGTACGGGTACGTCTTGTCATCCTTGAGGCGAATGTTGTACCGAGGCTGGTTAACTTTGATGAGCTCATTTTCGAGAATCAGTGCGTCCAGTTCGCTGGGCGTGACTATCCACTCAACAGACGTCGCTTCTTGCATGAGCGCCTGAGTCTTGTGGTCAAGGACCTCGAGACGTTGAAAGTAGTTTCCCAAGCGCTGTCGTAGTGACCGAGCTTTACCAACGTAGATAATCGTTCCCGCTTGATTGCGGTAGAGGTAACAACCACTCTGCGTTGGTATCCCTTGGGGCTTGGCGAGCATTACTTTTTACCCGCTGCCACCAATACTTCTTTGAGAACAGTGCCGGTGGCCGTCTTTAGTTTTGCGATTTGCTCCGGTGTGCCCTCGCCAACAATCAGGCCACCGCGACGTCCACCCTCGGGACCAAGGTCAATTACCCAGTCGGCGGTCTTCACCACATCAAGGTTGTGTTCAATGGCCAACACCGTATTGCCCTGTTCGACCAAGCGGTGCAGCACGTGGAGAAGGCGGTTGACGTCTTCGAAATGTAGTCCTGTGGTTGGTTCGTCTAGTACGTAGAAGGTGTGACCCGTGGGACGACGCGCAAGTTCGGCCGCCAGTTTCACACGTTGTGCCTCGCCACCCGACAAAGTAGGTGCGGGCTGGCCCAGGCGAACATAGCCAAGTCCAACATCGGCCAGACTTTGAATGTGTCGCAAAATCGACGGCTGGCGTTCAAAGAAGGTCAGTGCCTCATCGATGGGCATATTCAAGACATCAGCAATTGATTTGCCACGGTATTTAATCTCTAACGTTTCGCGGTTATAGCGAGCACCGTCGCACTCCTCACAGTTGACGTAGACATCGGGGAGGAACTGCATTTCAATTCGGATGGTGCCGTCGCCGCTGCACGCTTCACAGCGACCGCCCTTCACGTTGAAGGAGAAGCGCCCCTGTTGGTACCCACGTACCTTTGCTTCTTGGGTCTCGGCAAAGAGTTTTCGGATCTTGTCGAAGACGCCCGTGTACGTTGCCGGGTTCGATCGTGGTGTACGACCAATTGGCTGTTGGTCCACGGCGACCACCTTGTCAATGTTCTTCACACCGAGAATCGTGTCGTGCTCTCCCACCGATGTCTTGGCTCTATTGATCTGTCGCTCCAGCGAGGCCAGAAGAATTCCGTTGATGAGCGACGACTTACCCGAACCCGACACACCAGTCACGGCCACGAATTTTCCGAGCGGTACATCAACAGTCACGTCCTGGAGGTTGTTCGCCCGAGCACCTTTGATGGTCAACTTCTTACCGTCGCCCTTGCGGCGCTCCTTCGGCACCTCAATGCGACGCTTTCCAGAGAGGTACTGACCAGTCAATGACGTCTCGTTCGCAAGTAGCTCCTGATAGGTGCCAGCATGAACCACCTGGCCTCCGTATTCACCGGCTCCCGGACCAATGTCGACCACAAAGTCGGCGAGACGAATCGTCTCTTCGTCGTGTTCCACCACAATCACCGAATTGCCGAGATCGCGCAGTCTTTCGAGGGTGGTAATCAGACGACGATTGTCACGCTGGTGAAGACCAATCGAAGGTTCGTCCAGAACGTACAACACACCAACGAGATAGCTACCTATTTGACTAGCCAGTCGAATACGCTGCGCTTCGCCACCCGACAATGTTGCTGACGCGCGCGACAACGTGAGGTAATCAAGTCCAACGTCAATCAAGAACGTCAGTCGTTCGACGATTTCCTTAATGACCTGCCTGGCAATGGTCTGTTCCCGTTTCGTCAACTTCAAATTCTTGAAGTACGCAATGGCATCATCAATGGTCATGGCATTGACTTGAGCGATGTTGGTGCCGTGCACCTTTACAGCCAGCACCTCGGGCTTCATACGCTGTCCGTTACACGTGGTGCATTCAACTTCTCGCATGTACTGCTCGGCCTGCTCGCGCGACCAGTCACCGTCAGCGTCGTTCCGCTTACGCTCGAGCCAGTCCACAATGCCGTTATACGTGGTGTCGTACGTACGAACTTTGCCGTAGCGGTTCCGGTAACGTACGGGCACTGATTTCTTGTCAACGCCGTACAGCACGAGCTTTCGGTCCTTGGGCTTGAGCTTCTTCCACGGCGTATCAATGTCGAACTCGCCCATCTTGGCGATGCCGTCGATCAGCCGTTCGAAGTACTTAAAGCGAGCGCCGGACCAGGGTGCTAAGGCACCTTCCGCGAGCGACAATTCATCATCCGGAACCACCAGTTCGGGATCAACCTCGAAGCGAGTTCCAAGACCAGTGCAGACAGGGCATGCACCGTAGGGCGAGTTAAACGAAAAATCTCGTGGTGCTAGTTCGCTGAAACTTATGCCGCACGAACTACAGGCCATCTTTTCAGAGAACGTGACCATTTCGTCCCCGTCATCATGAAGGAACAAGAAACTGACGAGCCCCTTTGTGAGTTTCAGTGCTTGCTCAACAGACTCCGTTAGGCGTTGACGGTTGGCGCTCTTTACAGTCAGTCGGTCGAGTACGACCTCAATGGTGTGCTTTTCGTAACGGGCCAGTTCCAGCGACTCACGGTCGGCCAGTTCAATGACGGTTCCGTCGACGCGGGCGCGGGAAAATCCTTGGGTTGCCAACTCACCCAACAGCGTGGAGTACTCACCCTTTCGACCATCGACCACGGTGGCGAGCACCATGAATTTCTCTCCGTCCTCGCGCTCAAGGACTTGGTCCACAATCTGCTGCGGCGTTTGCCCTGAAACTGCTTTGCCGCATTCCGGGCAATGCTGGACGCCAATACGGGCGAACAGAAGTCGCATGTAGTCGTGGACTTCAGTGATTGTTCCTACAGTCGAGCGAGGGTTACGAGACGCCGTCTTTTGGTCAATTGAAATTGCCGGAGAAAGACCTTCAATAAAGTCAACATCAGGCTTGTCCATCTGTCCCAAGAATTGACGGGCGTACGCCGAAAGGCTCTCAACGTAACGACGCTGTCCCTCTGCGTAGATCGTGTCAAACGCCAGCGATGACTTGCCGGAGCCCGAGAGACCGGTGAAGACAACGAGTTGGTCGCGGGGTACTTCGACGGAGAGATTTTTGAGATTGTGAACGCGCGCGCCCTGCACTCGAATTGATTGAGCCATATAGGAAATCTACCGTTTAAACCATTTCTTCAGTCTCAAGCGCGGAAGGCTCAACGCCTTGGCGTTGCAATGAGTGCAGCACGTCACGTAATGCCGCTGCCTCTTCGAAACGAAGTTCCTCGGCGGCTTTGAGCATCTCCTTTTCAATACGAGCAACCTCCAGAGAGAGGTCATCGTGGTGCACGCCTTCGAGCGAACTAATCCCGTGGACACGGTTCTCGGGCTCGGGCGCCGATTCCGAACGCAGGCGCCCGAGGATGTCCGCTACGTTCTTCATCACTGTCTTAGGTTCAATGCCGTGCTCGCGGTTGTGCTCAATTTGCACCAACCGGCGACGTTCGGTCACAGAAATCGCTGACTGCATTGAATCCGTAATACGGTCCGCGTACAGAATGGCCTGACCATTCGAGTTGCGAGCTGCGCGTCCAATCGTTTGGATGAGGGCACTGCGCGATCGCAGGAACCCTTCTTTGTCGGCGTCAAGAATTGCCACAAGTGACACTTCAGGAAGGTCGAGACCTTCTCGAAGCAAGTTGATGCCTACCAGAATGTCGAACTCACCCAATCGCAAGGAGCGAAGGATTTCAATGCGTTGAATCGTGTCAATGTCGCTGTGGAGGTACTGCACGCGGTAGCCGGCCTTGGTGAGGAAGTTCGTTAAGTCTTCAGCCATGCGCTTGGTCAGCGTTGTAATAAGTGCCCGCTCACCCCGCTCGATGACTACGTCAAGGCGTCCGCGGAGGTCATCAATCTGGTCCTTCGTGGGAATGACGTGCACAACGGGATCGAGGAGGCCGGTGGGGCGAATCACTTGCTCAACCACTTGGTCACTGTGTTCAATTTCGTACGGACCAGGAGTCGCAGACACGAACACCATCTGGGGAACAAGTTCCATAAATTCATCGAAGTTAAGCGGACGGTTGTCGAGAGCGCTCGGCAGGCGAAAACCATGCTCCACCAACGTCTCCTTGCGCGAACGGTCACCCGCGTACTGGCCACGAATCTGCGGGACGGCAACGTGGGACTCGTCGATCACCACCAACATGTCCTCTGGGAAGTAATCGAGCAACGTGAAGGGGCGCTCACCTGGCTTGCGACCATCAAGGTGGGCTGAATAGTTTTCAACGCCGGCACAGACGCCCGTTTGCTCGAGCATCTCGAGGTCGTGTTCAGTGCGAGAGCGCAGTCGCTGGGCTTCGAGGAGTTTGCCCTCCGCCTGGAATTTGGCCAGTTGAACCTGCAGCTCGTCTTCAATGGAACGACAAGCTCGTTGCAGCGTCTCCTGCGACGTGGCGTAGTGCGAGGCGGCGAAGAGCGTGAAGTCCGACACTTTCCCCCGTGACTCCTGGGTGAGAGGGTTGAAAAATCGAATCTCTTCGATCTCATCTCCGAAGAAGGAAATGCGCACCGCTTCGTTGGAGTACGCCGGTTGAATTTCGAGGGTGTCGCCCTTCAGGCGAAAGAGTCCGCGCTCGAGCACCAAGTCGTTTCGGTTGTACTGCATTTCAATGAGTCGCCGAAGTAGTTCCCTCGAGTCCATGGTGTCGCCCACTTCGAGACGAAGCATTCGCTCGCGGTATTCGAGTGGTGATCCCAAGCCATAAATACAGGACACCGAGGCCACCACAATGGTGTCGCGATGTGTCAGAAGCGACGACGTGGCGGCGTGACGAAGTCGGTCAATTTCCTCATTGATTGCGCTGTCCTTCTCGATAAAGGTGTCAGTGCGGGGAATGTACGCCTCGGGCTGGTAGTAGTCGTAGTACGAGACGAAGAACTCAACACGATTCTGCGGAAGCATCTCCTTTAACTCCGAAGCGAGCTGCGCAGCGAGAGACTTATTGGGCTCCAGAATCAAGGTTGGTCGCTGAACTGCTTCAGTGAGCCAAGCAATCGTTGCCGTCTTGCCGGAACCAGTAATGCCCTCAAGTGTCTGGTAGCGGAGACCCGAACGGACACCGTCGGCGAGAGCGGCGATGGCCTTTGGCTGGTCACCCGCCGGCTGAAAGGGCGACTCAACAAGGAACTGGTCCATTACAGGCCGCTCCGTTCCAGTTGGGCGTCAATTTTTTGGTGGAGTTCGCTCAGGCTGTCATTGTTCGTTAGTACGACGTCAACAATTGCTTCACGTTCGCCATTCGTCATCTGACGAGACAGCCGAGCGCGAGCGTCCGCGTCACTCATCGAGCGAAGTCGAACAAGTCGGTCCAGAGCGATTTCTGGTTCGACCTCAATGGCCCACGCTTCATCGAGCGAAAAGATGGCTCGGTGTTCGGGTCGAAAGAGCGGCAGTGCCACGAACACAGCGCTGGTGGTCGCACTCGTAATCACGTCGTTCAGCGCAAGCCCAATAGCTCCATGGGTGATGTGATTGAGTCGCTTCAGGGCACTCGCGTCATTGAAGGCCACATCAGCGAGAAATTGACGGTCGAGGTCTCCATTGGAAGTCAGCACCGCGTCACCAAACGCGTCACGGAGGGCTTGCCACGCGGGTTTGCCCTTCTCAACCACTTCCCTAGCGGCCACGTCGGCGTCAGCGACTACATAGCCCTTGGACTCGAGGTACGCCGTGGCGGCTGACTTTCCCGAACCAATTCCTCCAGCGATCGCAATTCGTTTCACCCCTCTACGGTAGCCAGGACCGAAGAATTCGGGACAATTCACCTAGGTGTTACCACTTGGTGTCGTGGCTTGGCTATTGTCCATACCAGTCTCAAGGGGGAAGAGTGCTTAGATACGTATCAAGACGTCTCATCATGTTGTTGGGAATTGTCTTCGTAATTTCGGTGGGAAGTTTCTACCTAATCCACCTTTTGCCAGGCGACCCGGCGACCGTTATTTTGGGCACTGGCGCCACCCCAGCGGCCAAAGCTGTTCTCTACCAGCAATTAGGTCTTAATAAGCCGATTTACCTGCAGTACATCACCTGGATTGGCACCGTCTTGCACGGCCGTTTGGGTACGTCATTCATTTCGCAAACGCCCGTGGCTCAGACCATTCGCTTGGCTTTTCCAATCGACCTTGAAATGATTGTGATCAGTCAGATCATTGCGTTTG
>Ga0164297_10001670_pt1 | contig 23142 bp, 20 predicted proteins | sample GEODES058metaG_FD_113539 | JGI IMG/M metagenome (GOLD analysis project Ga0164297, IMG submission 113539) | Dystrophic lake water microbial communities from Trout Bog Lake, Wisconsin, USA - GEODES058 metaG | ecosystem: Environmental > Aquatic > Freshwater > Lake | place: USA: Trout Bog Lake... | reverse complement strand
TCGATCAGGGCGCGTGCTTCGCGCGCGCCTTCCTCCCGAGCCTTGAGATTCTCGTCGATGAACCCCTGCAAATCGTCAATGGTGTACAGGTAGATGTCCTCGAATCTTGCGACGTTGGGGTCGATGTCACGGGGGACGGCGATATCCACCATCAGCATAGGCCGATGTCGCCGCTCCGCAAGCGCGCTCGCGACGTCAGCCTCGGTGATGATCGGTTGCGGACTCGCGGTTGAGCAGATCACGATGTCCGCATCCGCGAGGTGTGCCGGAAGAGCCTCCAGCGTGATGGCGGAGGCGTTGAATTCGGATGCCAGCAGTTGGGCTCTCTCGAGGCTGCGGTTGGCGATGATCATGCGCTTCAGGCCGTGCGCCTTGAGGTGTCGTGCCGCGAGCGCGATCGTATCGCCGGCGCCCACCAGTAGTGCCGTGTGTTGGCCGAAGCCCGCGAATATCTGACGCGCGAGGCTGACGGCCGCGTAGGCGACCGAGACCGCGTGCGAGCCGACCTGTGTTTCGGTACGTACCCGCTTCGCGACCGAGAAAGTGGCTTGGAACAGTCGGTTCAGCGTGGGTCCCGCTGTCCCCTGTTCTTGGGCGGCGCGGTAGGCATCCTTCAATTGCCCGAGGATCTGCGGCTCGCCTAGCACCATCGAATCGAGGCCTGCGGCGACCGAAAATGCGTGCAGGATGGCGGCCGTGTCCTCGTGGACGTACAGGCAGCCGCTCAAATCGAGCGCCTCGCCATGGTAGCGTTCCAACCACCGGGCGAGTTGCTGTGGTTTGTCGGATACGCAGTAGAGTTCCGTACGATTACAGGTAGATACGATCAGATTCTCGCGTGCGCCATCGCTCGCGAGCGAGCGTAGGGCGGTCGGTATCTGGCTCGCGTCGAACACGACCTTTTCGCGCACCTGCAAAGGTGCTGTCCGGTGGTTGATCCCAATGACGACGAGGGGCATGCGAGGCCTGAAAATCGGGGTGGCGGGATTGTCGGATAACGGAGCCCGCCAGAGCAAGCGGCAGCGGGCTCAAAGGCTGCCTAGGATATAGTGTCGACATGCGTCTCATCAGTGCGTTACGTGGTCTTGCGCTTTTGCTGCTGGCGAGTCTCGGGCTCGTGGCTTGCGCGGAGCTTGCCCCGTCGACGACTGCTCGGACGCGGATCGCCGAGGTGGCGCTTGAGCGTGGTGACTATCCGCGAGCGGTCGATGAGTATCGGCAGGTGGCCGAGGCAAGCCGTGACGCAAAGAAGAGTGAACATGCCGCGCGCGTCGCGTTTGAGCACTCCCAGTTTTCCGCCCTCGCGGCCATTGCCCGCGGATGGCTTTCGCGTGATCCGCACAACGAGCTGGCGCATCGGTTTTTGGCGGTGGCCTCGCTCGAACTCGACGATCGGGTTGGGGCGGAGCGCGAGCTCGAGGTGCTCGTGCACACCGCCTATGTATCACCGGGCGACGCCTTTGATGCGCTCGCCGAGTCGCTTGCCGATCTGCATAACGCGGTGGGCGTGGCAGCGACGATGCGGCATTTGGCCGAGGCCTACCCCGCCTTGCCGCAAGCCAATCTCGCAGCCGCTTCCTTGCTGCTGGCCGCGGGCCAGGCCACCGACGCGCGGCGGTTCGCGGAACGGGTGTTGGTGCTCAATTCGCAGTCGCGTGACGCGCGTTCGCTGGTGGCGCGTGCGCGGGTGGTTGGGGGAGATTGCGACGGGGGGCTCGCGGCACAAGGGGCGTTGGCCAAGGACGGCGCAGGGGCGGATCGTCTGGTCTATGCGTGGTTGCTCGTCAGTTGTGAGCGCGGCGCTGAGGCGGAGCCTTATTTCCTGGGGCTTGCAGCGACCTCCCCGCTCAAGGCGGAGGCACTCGAGGGCCTTGCAGGCATTGATCTTGAGGCCGGGCGTTGGGACCGGGCTCTGACGCGCTACAACGAGGTGCTTGCCACGGGGCGCAACGGCGATCGGGCGCGGTTTGGTATCGCGATGGTCGCCGATCGGCGTCATGACCTGGTGCTGGCGCAGCAGCACTATCAGCGGGTCACGCAGGGACCGCGGATGGTGGCGGCGCAGCTGCGTAGTTATCGGCTGCTGCTCGATCTCGGCCGGCCGGACGAGGCGGCGAGGACGCTCGATGCGTTCGTCGAGAGTGTCCCTGAGCGGCAAGTCGAATTGACGGCCGGTCGTGCGCAAGTGCTGTCGACGCTCGGGCGTTTTGACGATGCCATCCACCTGTTGGAGCGCGCCGAGCGCAGTTATCCCGAGCGCACCGAGCTCGCGTATGCGCTTGCGGTGGTGCTGGAGCAGAGCGGTCAGGTGGATCGGGCGCTGGATGTTCTGCGGGCCTTGCGACACCGGCGGCCGCTCGATCCCACTGCCGCGAATGCCCTTGGGTTCACCCTAGCGGATCATGCTCGTCAATTGCCGGAGGCGGAACGACTCATCCGTTTTGCGCTAGCGCAGTCGCCGGACAGCGCAGCCATCCAGGACAGCCTCGGTTGGGTCCTTTTCCGTCGCGGACACCCGCGCGAAGCGGTCGAGTGGTTGCGGGTGGCCTATCATCTGGAGCGCGACGCTGAGATCGCCCGCCATTTGGGTGAAGTGCGCTGGGCGCTCGGTGAGCATGCCGAGGCGCTCAGGATCTGGCGGGAGGCCCTGGCACTGGCACCGGAGGACGCTGCGTTGGGGCAGCTTGTGACGGAGCACGCGCAGCCTTGAACACGTCTGCACGCCTTGGCATTCTGCTGGCTGGCTTTGTGGTGCTGCTTGCCGGCTGCAGCACGGCGACGCGTCGACCCGATGTCACCCGTTCGATCGAGAGTCGTGCCCAGCTTGCAAGTCTCGCTTACTGGCGAGCGACCGGGCGAGTTGCCGTGAAGGTTGGTGAAGATGGCCTCACGGCGCAATTCGATTGGCAGCAGAGCGGCGAGCGAGGACATCTCGGACTGCACGGACCTTTTGGTGCCGGTGCGGTCGAGGTGGCGCTCGCGCCTGAGCACATCTCGATCTCGACCGGCGGTGAGCCTGCGATGGAGCTCGATGCGCCTTTCGAGGCGCTGGACGCCCTGATGGTGATGCATTTTGGATTTGCGGTACCGTTTGAAGCGATGCGCTACTGGGTCACCGGCGTGCCGCAACCGGGCCTGGCGAGTCGGGGAGACGCGAGCGATTTTGAGCAGCTCGGTTGGCGTGTGCTGATCGAGCGCGTCGGGTGGGTGCCTGGGGCGCCCGCCGCCTTGCCAAGTCGACTGGAAATCACCCGAGGTGACACCCGAATCCGCTGGCTGGTGGACCAATGGCGTGTGCCCTACCCATGAGCGATCCGCGCTGGCCGGCCCCAGCCAAGCTGAATCTATTTCTGCATGTGACCGGTCGACGGGCGGATGGTTATCATAACTTGCAGACTCTTTTTCAAATCATTGATTTAAATGATGAAATTGAGATATCGGTGCGTCTTGACGGGGCCATCGTACGGTCCGATGGTCCGGCGGCAGTGGCGCCGTCGGAGGACCTCACGGTACGTGCAGCCAAGGCGTTGCGGCAGGCCGCCGGCCGACCGGAGCTCGGGGCCGACCTCCGGCTATTCAAACGCATTCCCATCGGTGGCGGCCTTGGGGGTGGCAGTTCGGACGCCGCGACCGTGTTGGTCGCGCTCAACGAACTCTGGGGTCTGCGGTGGGAGACCGATCGGCTGCTGAGAGTGGGCGTTGAACTCGGCGCGGATGTGCCTGTATTTGTTCAGGGAACCAATGCCTTGGCCACCGGCGTGGGCGAGCTGCTCGAGCCGGTGGATCTGCCGCCCATGGCCTTCGCGGTGATCTTTCCCGGTTGCCCGGTCTCCACCGTAACGGCGTTCCAGGCGCCTGAATTGACACGAAATTCTCCGGCGATCACAATAGCCGGCTCAGTATTGGCCGGGCTAGGTCGTGGGGCTTTGCCGGGTCGTAATGATCTGCAGGCGGTGATTCTGTCGAGGTACCCGCCTGTTCGTGAGGCACTCGCGTGGTTGTCACGTCACGGTGATGCGCGCATGAGTGGCTCCGGAGCCTGCGTGTTTGCGGCGTTCGCCGACGTGTCATCGGCGGAGGCGGCGTTGGTGGGATTGCCGAAAGCGTGGACGGGGTTTGCGGTGAAGGGGTTGTCGCACTCACCGCTGATCGAACGGCTCGCCTTGGCACGAGCGGTTCGGGTTGCGGATGGGGCGTAGCCAAGTGGTACGGCAGCGGATTTTGATTCCGCCATGCGAAGGTTCGAATCCTTCCGCCCCAGCCATTCCGCCGCCGATGTCTTGAGTTCTGACTGTGGGGAAGCGCTGTGTCCGATTCGCAAATGGCGGTCATTACCGGTAACGCAACACCGGCGCTCGCGCAGGAGATTGCGCGCCACCTGATGCTGCCGCTCGGGCGCGCACACGTCGGTCGCTTCAGCGATGGCGAGGTTACGGTCGAACTGATGGACAACGTTCGCGGCCGCGATGTGTTCATCATTCAGTCCACTTGCCCGCCGACGACGAACGACCACCTGATGGAATTGCTGGTGATGGTCGATGCCTGTCGGCGCGCGAGCGCGGGACGGATCACCGCGGTGGTGCCGTACTTCGGTTATGCCCGGCAGGACCGGCGTCCACGCGCGACTCGCGTGGCGATCACCGCGAAACTGGTCGCCAACATGATGGTGGGTGCCGGCGTGAGCCGGTTGCTGACCGTCGATCTGCATGCCGATCAAATTCAGGGGTTTTTCGACGTTCCGGTCGATAACGTCTATGCATCGCCCATTCTGCTTGGCGATGCCTGGAAGCAAAAGCACGACAACATCATCGTCGTCTCGCCAGACGTGGGCGGCGTCGTGCGCGCACGAGCCCTCGCCAAGCGGCTGGACGATGCGGATCTGGCGATCATCGACAAGCGTCGACCGCGCCCAAACGAGTCGAAGGTGATGAACATTATCGGCGATGTGAGGGGCAAGACCTGCGTGATGATCGACGACATGGTCGATACCGCGGGCACCTTGTGTCACGCCGCCGAGGCCTTGAAGGCGGAAGGTGCCATCAAGGTTGTCGCCTACATCACGCACGCGGTGTTGTCGGGGAGTGCGGTGACGCGCATCAACAGCTCCGTGCTTGACGAGTTGATCGTCACCGACACGATCCCATTGAGCGCCGAGGCGAGTGCGTCACCGAAGATCCGCCAGTTGTCGGTCGCCGGGCTGCTCGCCGAAACGATGCGCCGGATTCGTGATGAAGATTCGGTGAGTTCGCTGTATCTCGATTGATCTCGAATATTGAGCCTGTGGCGTGGTGCCACAGGACGATGAAGCCGCAGCACGCTTGGTCGCGGGGTGCTGCGGTGTTGCTTGTAAGGAGAAGACCATGAAGACCTCTTTTGAATTGATCGCGGAGCTTCGCGATGACCAGGGGAAGGGTGCGAGCCGCCGCCTGCGTCACGCGGGGCGTGTTCCCGCGATCCTGTACGGTGGTGCCGAGGCCCCTCGCGCGCTGTCGTTCGATCAGACCCGTCTGCAGTTGGTGATGGAGAACGAAAAGTTCTATTCATCGATCACGACGCTCAAGGTGGGCAATGACTCGCACGCCGCGATCCTGCGTGATGTGCAGCGTCATCCTTGGAAGAACCTGATCGTCCACGTGGACTTTCAGCGCGTGTCCGACACTGAGGTGATTCGTATCTCCGTGCCGCTGCACTTCACGGGTGAGGCGATGGCCCCGGGCGTCAAGACGCAAGGCGGCATGATGTCGCATCTCCGAAACGACCTCGTGGTTGAGGCGTTGCCGAAGGACCTGCCGGAATACATCGAGGTCGACGTCTCCGGACTCAGTCTGAACGAGTCGCTGCATCTGTCGGATATCAAGTTGCCGGCCGGTGTCGTGTCGGTCGAGCTGAATGCCGGCAAGGATGCCTCGATCGTCGCGGTGCATGCGCAGCGCGCCGAGGAAGCGGAGTCGCCGATCGCTGCAGCCGCCGGTGCCGCCGCGGGTGCGGCCGGTACTGCGGCCGCCACGGCAGCACCGGCTGGCGCGAAGCCGGACGCCAAGAAGTAACGATAGAGTCGGCACGGCGGGTCGGAGCCAATCGGTCGGGCCGATGCTCCACCCGGCGTGTCGGGTCGTGTCGTCGTCATGGCTCGTTTGGCGCTCAAGCTGATCGTGGGACTCGGCAATCCGGGTCCGGAGCACGCCGATACCCGCCACAACGCGGGCTTCTGGTGCGTCGACCGGATGGCGGCGCGCATCGGCGCAAGCTTTCGGTCGCAGGCCCGATATCAGGGTGAAGTGGCCAAGGGCGTGTTGGGTGGTCGTGAGGTCTGCCTGCTGAAGCCGATGACCTACATGAACCGCAGTGGCAGCGCGGTGCAGGCCATGGTCGAGTATTTCCGGATCGCTCCGGAGGAAGTGCTCGTGGTGCACGATGAACTCGATCTGCCGGTGGGCACGTTACGTCTCAAGCTGGGTGGTGGAGCGGGCGGGCACAACGGATTGAAGGACCTGATTTCGCATTTGGGTGACCGATTCTGGCGCATGAGGGTGGGGATCGGGCATCCGGGTAACCGACACGAAGTGATTGATTTCGTGCTGCATCGGGCCTCGCGTCCTGAGCAAGCGGTGTTGGACGAAGCCATTGATGTGGCGATCGAGTCCATCGGCCGACTGCCGGTGGAAGGTTCCGAAAAAGTCATGAATACGCTGCATCGTCGGGTGCCGGCGTCGCAAGGGGAGTGATTTGGGCATCAAGTGTGGAATCGTCGGCCTTCCGAACGTCGGTAAATCGACCTTGTTCAATGCGCTGACGCGTGCGCAGATTGCCGCCGAGAACTATCCGTTCTGTACCATCGATCCGAATGTTGGTGTGGTTCCCGTCCCGGATCCGCGCCTGACCGCGCTGTCCGAGATCGCGAAGTCCGAGCGAATCCTTCCGGCCACGATCGAGTTTGTGGATATCGCCGGTATCGTCAAGGGCGCCTCGCAGGGCGAGGGGCTCGGTAACAAGTTTCTCGCGAATATCCGCGAGGTCGATGCCATCGGCCACGTCGTGCGTTGTTTTGAAAATGACGACATCATCCATGTCGCCGGCAAGGTCAATCCGCTCTCCGACATCGAGACGATCAATACCGAGCTTGCACTTGCCGACCTCGAGACCGTTGAAAAAGGTCTGGCGCGTGCTGAAAAGGCCGCGAAGACACAGGACAAGGAAGCGATTCGGGCGCGTGATGTGATTCGTCGGGTGCGAGATGCCCTGAACGAAGGGCGGCCGGCGCGTTCCGTGGCGCTCGAGGAGCAGGAACTTCCGATCGTGCGCGAGCTCCAATTGCTGACCATGAAGCCAGTGCTGTACATCGCCAACGTCAACGAAAATGGCTTCAACGACAATGAGCTGTTGGCCGCGGTGGAGCGTTTGGCGCAGGCAGAGGGCGCTCAGGTCGTGGCCGTCTGTGCCGCGATCGAGGCGGAAATCGCCCAACTGGAAGATGCCGATCGGGCCGAGTTCCTGAAGGAGTTGGGCCTCGCCGAACCGGGGCTCAATCGGGTCATTCGGGCGGGGTACGCGTTGCTTGGGCTACAAACCTACTTCACCGTCGGACCGAAGGAAGCGCGCGCATGGACCGTCAAGAAAGGCAGCACGGCCCCGCAGGCGGCTGGCGTCATTCATACTGACTTCGAGCGCGGGTTCATCCGGGCCGAGGTCATCGCCTATGACGATTACATCGCGCATCGGGGCGAGGCGGGTGCCCGGGAAACTGGCAAGATGAGGCTTGAAGGGAAGGAATATCTGGTGCGCGAAGGCGACGTGATGCACTTCCGGTTTAACGTGTGACCCTTAAGGTCGTTGGCCACCGGCTGACGCTGGGTGAGTGTTGCGAGGGATGCCTGTGAAGAATGTGTTCGTGATGCGCGGCTTGACGCTCCTAGTGCTCCTGCTGTCGCTCGCAGGCTGCGGGGGGCACAGTAGCGCTCCGGCCAATGTCGGGGTGTCCATTGGTTCGGGTATCGGCATCGCGCTGACCTCACCGACCGCGACCACGGTGGTCTATACCGGCGCGCAGCTCGAAATCGATGCGACGCTGACCGGCGACACCAACAGTCAGGGGGTGTCTTGGTCGTTGTCAGGCCCCGGCGAGATCGTCAGCAGCACCCCGGCGAAGGTGATCTATCAGGCGCCGGCGGGTGTGACCGGAGCCGAGTTCGCCACGCTCACGGCGACCTCGATTGCCGATCCGACGAAGATTTCCGAGGTGACGCTCACCGTGAACGGCACGCCGGTGATCTTGCCGCCGCAGGTGTTCCCGGGCAACCAGAATACGATCTATCAGACTTTCATCAGCGTTGCCGGTGGTACGGCCCCCTACACCTGGAGCATCAGTTCTGGGACCTTGCCCGCTGGCTTGTCACTGACCGGCGGAAGCGGCGCATCAACCGCGATCGCCGGGACGCCGTCATCCTCCGGCACGACGATCCTGACCATCATGGTCACGGATTACACGTCATTGACGGCGACCGCGGTGTTCACGCTGGTGATCAATGGGCCGGAGTCTTGCCTGCTGAGTGGGCGCTATGCGTATCTGCTGCCGGGCTGGTCGCATGAGTTGCCGATGGTTCGCGCCGGTAGTTTCTCGGTCGACGCGGCGACGGGTGTCGTCAGCGGAGTCTTCGATTACAAGGACAGCACGCAGACCCGCATCGCGACGGCACTCACGGGCAACACCAGCAACATCTGCAAGACCACCACCCAGAACTATGGGCGGTTGCCGATGGACTCGGCGAACCTCAAGGAAAATTTCGATTTTGTGACGGGCACGTCCCTGGCGTCGGGACACCTGCAGCAGGACGACGGTACGGGTGTGTTGGCGGCTGGCCCCTACGTTCGCCAGGACTCGACCGCATTTGGTCTCACCGCCTTGGCGGGTGACTGGGTGTTCGGCGTCGCGGGTGATGACGGTCAGAAGAACCGCCTGGCGATCATCGGTCGATTGACCTTCGATGCCAGCGGAACCGTGTCGAATGGTGTGGCCGACAGCTATGCCGCCGCGCCGCTCGTTGGCGCCACCCTCACGGGTACGCTTGCGGCCCCGGATGCCAACGGTCGTGGAACCGCGACCTTCACGGCGGGTGGGCTGACCTTGCCGATGGCCTACTACGTGGTCAATGCCAATCTCGCCTACCTTGTCAGTAATGATGCGTCGACCTCGACGTCGCGGGTCGTCGGGCGCATGACACGGCAGGCGGGTGCTGGGCTTTTCAACAACTCGGTGCTCGCTAACCCGGCCGTGTTCAGTCTCTGGGGTGGGGCGTACCAGCAGGGCCTCCCCGTGGCGACGGTCTCGGTGGGACTGTTGTCGGGCGCGGCGCAGCAGGGTGTGCCCATTGGTCTTTCCGGGGGTGGCAATGCGAGCGCCGGTCAGATCAACTGGACCTATGACGTCGCCGATCGTGGCGCCCTAGACGTGAATCGCACGTTCTCGTCGCAGCCCTACACCGTCGCGCCGTATGGCCGCGGCCTGATGCAGATCAACGGCTCCGGCATTTCGAGGAGCTTCGTGTTCTACGGCGACGGCAATGGCGGCGGTTATTTGCTGGAGCCGGGCAGTGCCACCGGCAATTTCGGCATCTTCGAGCCTCAGACGGGTGCGCCGTTCTCGTCGTTCCCGATCACGTACTATTTGGGTGGCACCATGTTCCCCATGGTGACCTCGCCGATCAGCACGTTGTCGCAGTTGCTCTTCCAGAACGGGTCGGTGGGTGGCAACCTGAGCGGTAACTACGCCATCAACCCGACCACGGGGCGCATCATCGCCTCGGTCAGTCGGACGCTCCTGGGTGGCAGTGACGTGATCGCCTATATCGTCAACCAGAATCACCTGGTGGCCATGGGCGATAGCCTCAATTCCGTCAATAGTCAGATCGCCTGGTTCGAGAGTTTTTGATGGGGGTTGACGGGCGCCTTGACGGGGCGCCCGCACATGCACAAAATCGCGTCCCTCGCGAACGGGGCCAACGCGGGCACGTTTTTTGGCTAGGTAGCTCAGCCGGTTAGAGCACGGGATTCATAACCCCGGGGTCGCGGGTTCGATTCCCGCCCTAGCCACCATTTCCCGGTGGTCCGCCATCACGCCATGTGGCGACGTCTCCTATGGCAAGATAGGACGCTACGGCATCTCCTGTTGCGGCGTGCTTGGCGCGTGCTGCCTGGCGATCCGTCCGTAGGGAGGCTTTGTGATGCATTCAAGCGCCGCGCGCCGTCGCAGCCTGCGTACCCACACTCGCGGAACGATCGGGTGGCGATCCTGAGCAGGTTCATGATCAATGGCCTCAAGGCCGTGTTCAGCGCCTTGCTTCTGGCAGCCTTGACCGGCTGTGGCGTGAGTTCGACCGACTTGAGCGTGCAAGGCGCGCTGCCGTCGCTCTCGCTGCCCGCCGCTATGGCGGATCCGACCCAGCCGAGTGCTCAGTACGTTTGTGTGTCGGGCGCGGTTGATTTTGCCCAGCCGGGAGCGCCGAAATGTGATCAGTCGGTTGCGATCGGTGCGACGGCGAGTGTCGTCCTTTTGGTCAAGAACACGGGCACAGTACCGCTACTGATCACTGCCGTCAGTGTGGTCCAGGCGTCGGGCGGCACTTTTGGTCAAACCAGTGATTGCACCGCGGGCCCGGTGCCAGCGTACGGCACGTGCTCGATCACCATCACTTTTGCGCCGAGCATTATCGGTACGGCACAAGCCACCCTGTGTTTCACCAGTAATTCAGCCTACGGCCAGGCCAGCAATCCGCTGTGTCCTGCAGCCAGCAGCGCGTCTTACGGGATCCAGAGCATCACGCTACTCGGTGTGGGTGAAGCGCCGGTCGTGCCAGCAGTCGTTGGTCAGCTACCGGGAGCGACATTCTCGCCGCCGCCGGCGCTGTTCAAGGAGATTCCTCTGGGAAACAAGATTCCCGCGATTGCAGAGCACGGTTCGATCACCTTGCAGGCGCTAGAGGGTGGCCTCGCGGCGCTACGCTATCCCGTTGCGGATCGGATTGTGCGGCAACTCATATTGAGTGCGGCCGGGCCGGTGCTGCCGACGGCGCTCGTTGGCGTATCGCCTGAGCGCGCGTCGACCTATGAAGAACGCATGATGATTCGCGCACCAGAGGCGATGCTGCAGTTCCAGCCGACGTCGAACGCCCAAGGCGTGAGTCGTTTCGCCATGCAACGGTTTGTGGCCGGGCCGTCTGGCTTCATCGCCCTGGATGCCACGGCGCGGGTGTGGACGGACGCGTCAGCGGGGAGCGATTTGGCCGCGACGGCTGTTTATGAACGCTCGGCGGATGTTTGGTATGTGGCGGTGCAGCGGGCCGAGGTGTCCTCGACCACCCGGCAATCGGTCACTGTCTATCGGCTGGCCGCGAGGATGGCGATCCCGACACCGCGTGTCGTCGGTCGGTATACCCGCACGCTGTCCCGCGCGCTTGCGATGTCGTCGGAGGCATTCGTGCCGGGATCCCGCGCGTTGGCAGCCGCACTGACCTGCGATGGCTCACTGTATGTGAGCGGTGTATTTGAGGGAGAGGATGGGCTGGAGGGGCTGCAGGTCTTGCAGATGCCGGTGATGGAGCCCACATGTTGAGTGCGTCATGCCGTCGTCGGGCGAGAGGTTTGGCGGGGTTGCTCGGCGTGTGCCTCTGGTTCGTGTCGGGCAGTTCGCGTGCCGATTGGCCGGTATTCGACTTCGAGGATCCGGTGCCTGAATTGCCGAAGTCTGGCACGGTGTGGCCATTGCCGACGACGCCCGTCGAGGCAAAGCGGGAACTGCTCGCCGAACCCGTCCCAACGCCGCCACCCAGTGTGCTCACCGATCGTTTTGGTGTGTCGATCGGGACCTTTGCGGCCCATCTTCGGTCGGGGGGGCAGGTTGATAGGTCGGTGTACCCTTTTAGTGCCGGAACGCCTTTCGGTGCCGAGAGTGATCTTGGGCTCAGCGATCGAAAACTGATGTTCCCTGATGTTTCCGTGATGCTGCGACTTGGCAGTCGCGCCCGTGTCGACTTCTCGTTCCTGCAGTCGAACCGTGTCGGTACCGTCATCTTGGGGCGTCAGATTTCCTATCTCAACGGAACCTACAATCCCGGTGACCGTCTCCAGTCGGAACTCGACTGGCGGGTCATGAAGGGGAATGCCCTGATCGATGTGCTGCATGGTGATCGTTACGCGGTCAGCCTGCTGGCCGGCGTTCAGGTGGAGGAGACGCTCTCGCTGCTGCAGGTGGATCTGCGGTCGAGCAAGAATTCCGTGAGCGCGACTGGCGTCATGCCCGTGGTGGGCCTGGAGGCGACCTGGCTGTTCGGCGCCAACAGTCGCTGGTCACTGGTGGGTCGCGGGGACTATTTCAATACGCAACGACTGTACTACGTCTACAAGGCGCAGCAATTCGGCGCGACGCGAAACCTGCACGCCGATCTACAGTACCGCTGGACGCCCAATGTTTCGCTCGGGCTTGGCTACACCAATTTCAGAGTGACGGCCGAGGTGCAAACCGTGACGCCGTCGACGTCGTCGATAGGGGCGCTTGGCTTTGCAGCCAAAGGTCCTGAGGCATTCTTTCGGGTCGCGTTCTGAAGGTGCTGACGGTGGGGTCGCGAGGGACGTCGCCCTCGTCCCAGCGGGTCAGAACACCTTGTTGATACCGATGCGAAGTTCGAGGTTGTTGGTGTTTTTGGTGTAGCCGAGCGCCTCCGAGGAAAACAGACGATCGTTGACCTCGAAGTTGACATTCAGATGGTCGGTCGCGAATACCTTGAATCCAGCGCCGATGTTTTCAGCAAGTTTCTTTTTCGTCAGGAAGGTGGCCTCACCAACGCCGCCGATCACGTAAAAGGCGGTGTTGAGGGCGATGTTGCGGCCGAAGAACGCCTCGCCGGGTAGAAAGTTGTAGCCGAGTGACACCGAATCAACCTTGAGCTTGCGGGCATCCGAGCTGGTGAGTGGCACAAAGCCATACTGCGACACTCGGCCATAGTTGTTGTTGCTGATGTTGGTTTGGCCAGCGTCCAGTCTCAAGAAAAAATCCTCGGACAGGTAGATGCCGGCATTCACGCCGCACGATGGATTCATGTCGAAGCTGTCGACGCTGCTACCGCCGAGCCAGGCCCCCACTTCATAGTTGCCTTGATTCGGGATGAAACGGTGGACGACCCGCCGTGGCACTTCGGGCTCGATGATCTTGGGGGGTGCACTGTCGCTGGTCACGGTGTCAGCGGCACGGGGTGGGGTGGTTGCGCACGCGGCCAGTAGACTGGCCGTCACCAGAAGCAGGGGAAGCGCCGTGTTGGCAGGTGTCATGGGCGGCCTTGGTCGTCTGAGTTGTCAGGCAGGGGGGCGGGGTGGGCTTCGAGAAGTGCACGGGCTTCCGCCCAGCCTTCCAACTTTCTTTCGGTACGTACTTTCACGTAGCCGGTGCGCTGATAGAGCACCTCGATGCGCTCGCCCCGGAGGACCGATTGGGTGACCGGGTAGCCGCGCCCCGGTCCGGTGCGAAGGTCGAGGTAAGGTGCGGATACGATGACTTTTTTGTGACTGATCAGCGGCGTGTCGGCAGTGTCATCCGACAGCGCGGGCGTCGCGGTGAGCAGGCAGCCGAGCAGTAGCACCCCAACAGCACCGGAATAGCCGCGTCTAGGCCTCGCGTTCGCCGCAGACTGGCATCGGTCCGCCTTGGGGGGGCTGAATGACATACGACAACTCTCGGGTCGATCGGCTCGCTCAGATTCCGACGCGGCATTATCACCGATTCGTGCCGATCGTTGGAACGGTTCACTTGGGGGAAGTTTGACTGCCATCACCGTCAATGTGAAGTACGATATGACAGTCTGTGCCCAAGACGATAGACCCAAGGTGTTTGCGGGGCCTGATATGCCGCTTATGATTGCCCGATCGATGCGTGTGCCAAAACGCCCGCGACCCCTGCTGGTGGGGTGGTGCCTCGTGCTCCTCGGCTTTGTGCCTCTGGTGACGGCCGGGCACGCCGTGTCGCTAGCGCCCGAGGTCGAGGCGGCTGCACCCGACCGGCGAAACCTCGACGAAGGCTTGCAGCAACTCAAGAAAGACGCGGTGGATCTGCGGGTTGAGCTCGATCAGTTGCGTGAAGATATGCTGTTCCCGGCGAGCAACCAGGTGGCGGTCTTCGTGTCGATCGACGTTGGGGAGTTCCTTGCGCTCGACTCCGTCGAACTCAAGATCGACAACAAAGAGGTGACCCACTACCTCTATACGGCGCGTGAAGCGGCCGCTCTGCTCAAGGGCGGCACCCAGCGACTGTATGTGGGTAACCTGAAGTCGGGCGACCATGAGTTGATTGCGGTCTTCAAGGGTCGCGGTCCGCATCATCGGGATTACCGCCGCGCAGCGACGGTTCATGTGCTCAAGGGGGTCGTGCCCAAGTACATCGAACTCAAGATCACCGATCGAAAGATTCGCGCGCAGCCTGAATTCGAGATCAAGGACTGGGAATGATCGCTGAGCGACCGCGAGCTTGGTTCGTGCGCCCGACCTTGGCGTGCGCGCTGGGCGGTTGGCTCTTATCAGTCCTGACTGCGTATGGGGCGGCGCCGGAGCCGATGGCGGCGCATCACGCCGGCACGGTGCCCATGTCGGTGCAGGATCTGCATTTTGGTGATGTGCTCTATGAGTTTTATCAGGGTCATGCCTTCGACGCTTTGACGCGTGACCTGCAGTACAGCCGTACTGATCGAATCAGCAAGCAGCCGGCGGATGCCCGCTTGCTGGAGGCAGGGCTTTGGCTTGAGCTTGGCTTTCATGACGAGGCGGCGGCTCGCCTCGAGACGCTCCTCCAAGCGCCGTTGTCGGAGACGCAGCGCAATCGGGCGCGGCTGTATCTGGGGCGTATCTGGTATCACCGCGGCTACGACAAGGAGGCCGAGCGCGTCCTTCGTGAAATGACCGCGGTAGCGGCCGATGACGATGCCGAACGAGTGCATCTGCTGTCCAACATATTGCTGCGCACCGGGCGCTACGCAGCGGCGGCGGATCTGCTGCGGGGGTGGCAGGGGTCGGGTGAGTGGCTGGGTTACGCGCAATTCAACCTGGGTGTGGCGCTGCTGCGGGATGGTCAACTGGCGGCTGGGCGCAGTTTCCTCGACGCGCTCGGAGCCCTCAGGTCGACAAATCCAGAGCTTTTGGCCCTCAAGGACCGGGCCAACCTTGCGCTGGGCTTTGCACTCCTCGAGGCGGATCGTCCCGCCGATGCGAAGCCCTTCTTCGATCGAGTGCGCCTCAAAGGCCCCTATGCGAGTCGATCGCTCCTCGGTGCTGGCTGGGTCGACGCGAAGCTTGGCGACTACCCGGCTGCGCTCACGCCATGGCTTGCGTTGATGGAGCGCCCGCAATTGGATACCGCGGTGTTGGAGGGTGCGGTCGCCGTGCCTCGTGCATTCCAACATTTGCATGCCGAGGCTCAGGCTGCCGAGTATTACGAGCGCTCGTTGGTGATGTTTTCGCAGGAGCGAGAGCGCATCGATCGTGCCATCGGCCGTACGGCCGACCCCACGCAATTCACGGCAATACTTGCGGCTGCCGTGGATGACGGTGCCGATGCCTGGCTCGCCCCGTTGGTCGCCGAGCCCGATGCACCGGAATCCCGCTATCTGTTCCCGATCTTTGCGGGACCCGATTTCCAGCAGGGGTTCAAGGTTTACCGAGAACTCTGTTTTCTCGAAAAGCTCCTCGGCGCTTGGAACGACGATGTCGGTTCAGCCGCGGACATACTGACGACTCGGCGAGAGGCATTCGATCTTGGGACGCAGCGCATCGATGCGCTGTTGCCGGCAGTGACCGCGCCGTCGGTTGCGCCGCCGAGTGAGCGCGATCTCGCATCCGCCACGTTGATCGAGGCGCATCGCCGGAATGAGAGTTTGGCGTCACGTCTCGACAGTCTGTCGGCCCGCAGAGCCGATTTGCTGCGTCGGCTTTCGGATCTGCGTCTGGCGCAAGTGCACGTTTTGCAGACGGTCGCGACCGAGGCGCTGGATGCGCAACGGCACAATCTCCTGCAGTACGAGCAGCAAGCGCGCTACAACCTTGCCGTGATCTATGATCATGCGACCACCACGCCGTCGAAGGAGCCGAGATGAATCGTCGGCGGTACTGGTGCGTGATGGTGTGCGCGGGCACTTTGGCGGCCTGTGCCGGCGGCTCGCGTCATCCGCCAGTGGTCCGAGCCCCGGAGCCCGAGACGGTGGGGGCCCTCCCGCACCGAAACGTCGAGGTGCGGCCCGATAGACCGGTGATCGAAAGCACACGGCTGGCCATCGCCAACTATCAGCGCTACGTCGAGGTGGGCGGCGGTTCGACGGAGGTGCTGATGGACGCGATGCGGCGTCTTGGCGATCTCCGCCTCGAGCTGGGTGAATTCGAGCGGGCGGAAGCGGATTCCCTGGCCGCTTCGCCGGCCGATACGCGTGCTGCGATTGCCATTTACAACAAGGCGCTCGAGCGTTTCCCAAACTACGTTCGCAACGACGCCGTGCTGTATCAGCTCGCGCGCGCCTATGAAGCGGAACGGCGTGGATCGGAGGCGCTGAGCTCTCTCGAGCAGCTCGTGGCGCGATATCCCACGAGTCGCTACGCTGCAGAGGCGCATTTTCGTCGCGGCGAGATGTATTTCAGCGCGCAGCGTTGGAACGATGCCGAGGGTGCGTATCGTGACGTCCTGGCTCAAGGAGGGCGGTCGGAATTCCACGAACAGAGCCTCTACAAGTTGGGCTGGACTCGCTACAAGCGCGGGGACGTCGATCAGGCGCTCGAGCCGTTCGCGCTGTTGTTGGATCGATATCTCGTGACGATGGACCGGCGCCTACGTGCTCGCGAGGAACTCACGCCCCCGCAGCGAGAACTGGTCGATGACACGCTGCGGATCAGCGCGATCATTTTTTCCTTCGACGATGGTGCTGATGGCATCCAGAAGCTGACCGCGCGCCAAGGTGCAAAGCCCTACGATCGATTGTTGTACGAGGCTTTGGGGGATCTGTATATCGGCAAGGAGCGTTTCACGGACGCCGCGCAAGTGTTCCACGCGTTCGCCGATCGTTCCCCGAATGATTCAGGCGCACCAACCCTGCTGGCTCGGGCGGTGGACGCCCAAAAACGCGGCCAGTTCGTCTCGCTCGTGGTGGATGCCAAGCGTGATTTCGTCAGTCGTTATGCGCCAGACTCGGCGTTTTGGACCGAACATCCGGCGTCTCGCGATTCGGTCGAGTTCAAGGATCTGAGAGCGACCGTACAGGATCTTGCCGCTTACTATCATTCCGAAGCCCAGCGTTCGAAGCTGCCGAAGGATTATGCGGAAGCGGTCGATTGGTATCAGAAATTCCTCAAGTACTTTCCCACGGACTCGGCGGCGCCGAGCATGACGTACGCTCTTGCCGAAGTGCTGTTCGAAAGCGGCCAGTACCCGCAAGCGGCGGCCGAGTATCTGCGAGCCGCTTACGCGTATCTGGCTAACGAGCGCTCCGCCGTGGCTGCGTATGCCGCGCTGGTCGCCTACGACAAGCATGAAGCCGAACTCGCCGGAACCGAGCAGGCCGCGTGGCGTGAACAGGGCCTCGTGGAGGCCTTGCGCTTTGCTCATGAGTTTCCTGACCATCCCGAAAGTTCGGCGGTATTGGTGCGTGCGGCGCGGCGTTGGTTCGATGACCGGGATTACGCCAAGGCGCTGGCGGCCGCCACCGAGGCCCAGAAGCGTCAGGGCGCCGTGTCCTTGGCGGATCGGCAGACCGCCTGGACGGTGATCGCCAACGCTCGATTCGAGCTTGGTGAATTCACGGAAGCAGAGGCGGCTTACCTCGGTGTGCTGCGTCTGCTGCCGGCGGACGATCCGCGTCGTGGCGCCATGCGTGAGCGTGTCGCGGCGTGCATCTACAAGAGCGCTGAGCTACGCCGTGCCTCCGGACAAGAGGCGGATGCGGCGGGCGAGCTCTTGCGCGTGGCACAAGTGACCCCCGATGCAGCGATTCGGGCGACGGCCGACTTCGATGCTGCGTCGTTGTTGATCGGCTTGAAGGATTGGCCGCGTGCGATCGAGGTATTGGAGCGCTTTCGTCGTGACTTCCCGAACAATTCGTTGCAGGAGGAGGTCACCCGTCGGCTCGCCGTGGCGTATTCCGAAACCGGTCGTTCGGCGGACGCGGCGCGGGAGTTCCGCAAGATCTCCTCGAGTCCGACGGTGGCTGCGTCGCTCCAGCGGGAGGCTTTGGCGCTCGCCGCGCAGTACTACGAGTCTTCCGGGGACAGTCGGGCCGCCGGCGCGATGCTTGAGGAGTACCTCAAGCGTTTCGGCGACGATGCTGAGTTCTGTATGGAATCCCGACAGAAGCTGGTTGAATTTGCGCTCGCCCGCCATGAGGGCGCTGCGGCGGATCGATGGCGGCACGAGATGGTCCGGGCCGAGGCCGCGGCAGGTGGCTTGCGGTCGGATCGGATGCGTTACCTCGCGGCGCACGCTGCGCTGGAACTCGCCTTACCCGCGCGGGATGTGTTCCTCGGGATACGGCTGACGTTGCCGCTCAAGCGCTCGCTGGATGCGAAGCGGCTGGCCATGCAGAAGGCACTGAAGGGGTTCGAGACGGCCGACGAGTACGCGATCGCGGACGTCTCGACCAAGGCGACCTATGAAATGGCGGAGTTGTACAGCGCGTTGGCCAAGGACCTTCAGCAATCGGAACGACCGAAAAAAATGTCGGCGGACACCCTCGAGCAATATGATCTGTTGCTCGAGGAGCAGGCGTTTCCGTTCGAGGAGCGAGCGATCGAGCTTCATCTCGCCAACATCGAGCGGGCCCGCGAAGGCGTTTATGATGACTCCGTCAAGGCAAGCTTCCAGGCGTTGGCGCGCCTCAAGCCGGCGAGATTCGCCAAAGTGGAAGTCTTGCCCGCATTGATGGGGGCGGCGGATGTTGATGGGCAGCCGCTGGATTCCGAAGATCGTGTGGCGTTCGAGCATGCCCTGTCTCTGGCAAGCGCCGGACAGCACGGGGAGGCATTGGCGGCCTTCTCGGCGCTCGCGCCCGAGCGCGCCGACAGCGTGGCCGTACGGTTCAACGAGGGCGTCTTGATGCTAGAGCTCGGACGTGTGAGCGAGGCCGAAAAAGCGCTGGCGCCGCTTGCGCGGCAGCGGGCAACCGGCGTGGCGGCGGACATCGTCTTGGGCGTCACGTACCGCACTTCCGGGCGCTTCGCGGACGCGGAGCGGGTGTATCGCGAGGCCCTCGCCGCTGAGTCGGATCAGGTGACCGCGCATCGCAACTACGGGGTCTTGCTTGATCTCTATCTGCAAAAGCCAGAGGATGCGCTGGTCCAGTATCAGGCGGCCCGTGATGCCTTGGTCGCGCGCGCCGTGGCGCCCGGCGTGTTGGACGGATACATTGCCGAAGTGAAGCAACGTCTGGCGTCGGTACTCAAGGCCTCCGAGGCCCCGGAGCTCAAATGAAGCTGCGATTGTTGATGGTGACCGGGGCGTTGCTGGTGTCCGCCCAGTCGATGGCGGAGCCTGCGGCTTCGGGTGGGGATCGCAGCCCGCGGCCCGCGGCGGCACCTCGGGTGCTGGACAGACTCGATCTCGATGCCTCGAGAATCACGGGCACGCGTGAACTTCCCAAGGTCATGGCGATCGTCCCCTGGAAGGGGGATGAGGCGGGTCCAGGCGTCGAGCTTGGCTATTCAACGCTCGTGGATCAAGCGCTCCGCGGCGTGGATCGCGAGGTGTTCAAGACCGAGACGCAGTATTTCGAAATACTGGCGGCCGGCAAACACGCCCCCGCGACGTCGACCGCACGCTAGCGCTTACCATCTCAAAGAGAGATTATGTGGTGGGTGGATGCGAGGATGAAGGGGCCGGCGTTGACTGACTGTGGTTTTCAGGAGCGATAGACATGAATGCATTCGATGTGGTCGTTAATTTCTTCAAGCAGGGTGGTTTCTTTCTCTACCCCATTGCGCTGATCTGGATCATCGGCCTTGTCATCGCCGTGGAGCGTTTTGTCTATCTGATGAAAGCCGGCAGTGGCAACAAGCGCCTGTGGGCGCAGGTACAGCCCTTGTTCGAGCGTGGCGAATTCGCCGAAGCGATGGAGCTCACCAAAGGGTCCGAGACCTCGCTCAGTCAGGTGCTCCACTACGGTATGAGCCGCATCGAGACCGCCAGACGTCGGGATGACATCGAGAAAGCGATGGAAGAGTCGCTGATCGAAGTGATTCCCAATCTGGAGCGTCGTACTCATTATCTGTCGGCGCTGGCCAACATCGTGATGCTGATGGGTCTTTTCGGCACCGTGCTGGGTCTGATCAATGCCTTCGCGGCGGTCGCCCAGGCGAACCCTGCCGAAAAGGCCAGTCTGCTGTCGGCCAGTATTTCAGTCGCGATGAACAACACGGCACTTGGCTTGTTGTCGGCCATCACACTGCTTCTGTTGCATCTGTTTCTGGAGACGCGCACGACGACGATCGTCGACAGTCTGGAAGTGGCGACCGTCAAGTTCCTGAACGCGGTATCCGAGTCCCATCAGCGGGCTGCCGCAGCGGGTGGTGCCGGTCGATGATCGGATCTCGTATCGCTCGCCGGCAGTCGCGCAACCACTCGCGCTACCGTGGTCGGAACGATGTCAACATCGTGCCGATGCTCGATATTTTCACGATCTTGCTGTTTTTTCTGATATTCACCGCGGTCTTTTCGAAGACGCACATCGTCGAGTTGAACCTACCTGCCCAGAGTAGCGAGCCGCTCAAGTTGCCGGAGGGCTTGATTCTCGAGGTGGTCGTTCGCAAAGACGGCATCGTCGTGCAGGACAAGAACACAGGGCCACTGCAGCCGCTGCCGAATGTCGATGGTGGTTATGATTTTGGCGGACTGACGGCTTTTCTGACGCGCGTGAAGTCGCAATACCCTGACATGCGAAATGCCACGTTGCTTCTCGAAGCCGACGTCTCCTACGAGACGATCGTCTCCACCATGGATGCGATGCGCTTTTTCCAAAGCGTCAGCAATGGCCAAGTGGCGCGCGGCGAGTTGTTCCCAGAGGTGGCTCTGGGGGATGCGCCAACATGATGTCGCGGGTACGCGGCAGGCGCGGTAAACGGCGCTCCGGCGGGGGAGCGCACGGCATGCCTGCGCTCGTGCCGATGATCGACATGCTCGTGATTTTGGTGGTGTACATGCTGGTGCACACGGCCGATTACGAAATCCTGCCCAACAGCAAGAACATATCCATCCCGCAGTCTATTTCCGAATCCAGGCCGCATGAGGCGACGGTCATGATGGTCACGCGCGACACGGTCTTCGTGAACGGCAGACCCACCGCGTCGGTTGCCGATCTCACGGCGGCGGTACCCCAGGCGGTCGACGCGCTCAAGGCGGCGCTTGCCGAGGAGACTCGTCGAAAAACGCTCCTCAGTCCGACCGATGCCAGCGCCCGAGAGGTGACGGTGATGGCGGACAAGTCACTGCCGTACAGCCTGTTGAAGACCATCATGAGTACGGCGGTCGCGGCCGATGTCGGCAAATTGTCCCTGGCGGTGATGGAAAAAGAGCAGGCCTATCATGGGCCTGGTGCCGGTTAGGTGAACGGAGCGAATGTCTTGAGTCAGTTGGCGACCAACTATCGAGTGTTTGATCTGCCGTGGTCGGCCGACGGGCCGCAGGAGCGGCGTTTCAAGCGCGGGCTGTTGGCTGGCCTTGGGGTCTGGTTGCTGCTCGTGGTGAGCTCGCAGCTCTTGCCGACGCCCGCGAGTCCGCCGCCTCCGCCCGTGGCGCCTGAGGTTGTGGAGCTGATGTTGCCGCCGCCTCCGCCCAAACCGGTCCCGAAGAAGAAAATCGAGCCGGTGCCTGTCCCGCCGAAGCCGGTGGTCGACAAGACCCAAGAGGCCCGTCAAAAGGCCAAGGCAGCGCTGGATGTGGCCAAGGATCAGTTGGCAGATCTGCGGGCGGCACTGAAGCCTGAGAAGCTCGCAAGTGCCAAACCCCTGGACGCCAAGGTGGACGGCCCCGCGCGTGCCGAGCGATCGTTGATCACCTCCAACGTGGCCGGCGGGACCACCGGCATCAATACGGCGGCCATGAGCGCCGGGTTTGGCGGCGGCTCCGGCTCATTGCACGGCCACTCCACGATGAAGGGCGTGGGCTCGTTTGCCGACGGCATGAAGGGTGCCGGAGCGAGCCGTAGTGGCGCAAGCACCAAGGCTGCGCGCAGTCGCGAGGAAATAGAGATTGTCTTTGATCGCAACAAAGCGGCCATTTATGCGCTCTACAGTCGGGCGCTTCGCGACAATGCGACCTTGCAGGGGAAGGTGGTCGTGCAGTTGACGATCTCGCCGGGTGGCGAGGTGACCGACTGCAAGATATTGTCCAGTGAGCTCAAGAACGAGGATCTTGAACGAAAGCTTGTCATGCGTATCAAGCTGTTCAGGTTCGAGGCGAAGGACGTGGAGGTCATCACGACCACCAAACCGCTGGATTTCTTCCCCGCCTGAGGCTGGCGGAGCCGCCGCTTGGCCGGTGGTGGTGTCCGAGTGTTCCGGCCAAGTATAGTGCCGTCATGACCACCCCATTCCCCGAACAACAGACGTTGCCGCCGCCGGTCGTGACCGTCGAGGTGGATCGGTGGCAGGACGGTGTGCTGAGCCACGTCGAGGATCAGGTCGCCGATGAGCAACCGGTCGCCTTTCGATACCACGGCGTTTCTCATGTCGTGATGCTGGCCAGTCCGACGGATCTCGAGGATCTCGCGGTCGGATTCACGTTGAGCGAGGCGATTGTCCGTGTGCCGTCGGAAATCCGCTCGGTGTCCGTCCATGTGCTTGAAGGCTCTTTGGAGGTGCATCTTGATATCGCTCCGGAGCGCTTCTCGGCGTTGCTGCAGCGACAGCGCAATCTGACCGGCCGTACGGGTTGTGGGATGTGTGGTGCCGAGACCCTCGAAGATGCCATTCGGCCCGTCCCGACCCTGACATCGGCGTTAAGCATCTCGAGTTCGATGCTGCACGAGGCACTCAATGCGCTGGTCGATCACCAGACGCTCAACGCACGCGCCGGTAGCATTCATGCGGCCGCGTGGGTGCGACCCGACGATGGTGTGATGCTCGTTCGCGAGGATGTCGGTC
>Ga0164297_10001666_pt1 | contig 23170 bp, 23 predicted proteins | sample GEODES058metaG_FD_113539 | JGI IMG/M metagenome (GOLD analysis project Ga0164297, IMG submission 113539) | Dystrophic lake water microbial communities from Trout Bog Lake, Wisconsin, USA - GEODES058 metaG | ecosystem: Environmental > Aquatic > Freshwater > Lake | place: USA: Trout Bog Lake... | reverse complement strand
GTTCCGTTTCGGCAGCGTCGACGTCTATGATGCCCCGCCTTCTCGAGGCGTGTCTGTTGACCACGAGGACGACGAGGACGACGGTGGTGGCGAAGATGACGACGATGGACCGGCGCCTGCTCGCGGGGACGGCCCCTGCGCGACATGGACGACACTGCTTCTGCGCTTCCTGCTCTCGGTGGTGTCCGCTGCTGTTTCCGCCGCCCTGGTCGTCCTCTACCCGGTCTACCTCATAGTGCCGCGCTTTATCACTGACGGGCTCTTCCGCGGAGTCTTCCGCATCGGGTGCGTCTGCAGGCCGGGTTGGGGACTTCCAAGCCTGACAACAACGCTGTGTTTTCCGCCTTGCCCCGCCAGATATTTGGTGTACCTCACACCCGTAGGCGCTTGGCTTCACTCACGTGGCCTGAAGTCGAACACTCAAGCGCACAGCGTGCCGCCGCCGCCCCTGCAGCTTAGCACGTGCACAGTGACTGTCGTGCCAATAATGGACAATAACTACAGGTGAGCGCGTGTGGATATGCGCCGACTGCGCTCGCAACCTTCTGACTCTTGCATAACACAGCTTTTTGATCATCGACCGCGCAACGGGGCGAGCAGCTCTGGTGGACCCAGCGGATCCGCACGCAGCTGTACGTGCAGTGGAGGCCGCGCGATGTGAGCTGACTCACATCTTGACGACGCATCACCACCACGACCATGCGGGTGGCAACCACGCGTTGGTCGCAGCGGCATTGCAGAGCCAGGGCAGGGCACTGACTGTTGTTGGCGGAGCTCGTGACCGAGTGCCAGCCTGTACACAACGCGTCAAGGATGGCGATGTCGTGCGGCTGGGGTCAACTGCCATCAGGGTGATCGAAACACCGTGCCACACCCGCGGGCACGTGGTGTACAGCATCCTCCGTGCTGGCGCATCACCATCAGCAGTGAGCCCCGCAGCTGCGCACGGCCCCGTCGTTGTTGGCTCGCCGGGTGGCGTCATGGCGCAGCAGCCGCAGCAGCAATTCGGGACTGTCGAGGCGCTGTTCAGTGGGGATACTGTCTTCGTCGGAGGCGTTGGCGCCTTTTTCCACGGAGATGCGCGCGACATGGAACGCAATCTGATGACCGCCTTGGCGCCGTGTCCAGATGACGCGCTCCTGCTGTGTGGCCACGAGTACACAGTCGATAATTTGCGCTTCGCAGCTTGGTTGGAACCAGACAACGCTGAAATCGTAGGGACGTACCTTGCCGCCACTGCACGACGCAATCTGGGTGAATCTACTATTCCAAGCACATTGGGCCAGGAGCGCAGGACAAATCCTTACTTCCGGACGACGGATTGGCGCTTGCATGCCGCTGTCGCTCAACGCCGGGCGACCATGAAAGCACGGCAAGGACGGACGCCTCTACAACGTATTGGAGACAGTGTCTTTGGTGGCGGGCCTGCGACGCCGAGTCGCGGTGTGGGGAATAACCGGCCTCACAGCAATGGCACAGATAACGCTGGCGGAGGCGGCGGGAATCCACTGGTGGAGGTCATGCCTCCCCATAAGCTGTACGGCCAGCTGCAGGAACTGCTGGCCACTGGCGCGTGGCAGCAGTTCAGGCTGAAGGGGCGCACTCCAGCGAGCCAGAGGCGACGGGCGGCGGCGGTTGCGGCGGCCGTGGAGATCGGGCGTCAGAATCGAATGCGGACAGCGGCGCTCAGCGGCGGTTCTCCCACGAGTAGCGAGGTGTGAATGGACAGCCGCGCGGTTATCCTTGCGTCCCGTCCTGTCGATAGCCCCTCCTCAAGTGCAAAGTGAGAGCTTTTCGCCAGTGCAAGTGCGGCTGCCTTCACAGTGCCCTGAACGGCACCATGTCAGGTGGCCCGCCCCAGGTACGTGCCGTTCCCTCACCCTTTCTCGCGACTGGAGTCCTGGAGCAGAGTCCTCGGGACAAACCCACGACACGTCTCGTCCGTTCGAAACACCTCCTCACTGTCTGTCCGTTGGCCCCAGGACGGCCGTGCTGGCGCCGGACAATGGGCGGTACCAATCCCTGTCACCGGGTGGGCAGGTCCGCCGCCGGGGCAGAACACAGGTCGCAGTGGAGGCAGCCCTACGCCTGTGGACGCGTACGCCCCTGCGCAGCGGGCAGCCCCGCCCAGCACACGACCTGTCCGTGAACCGTTCCCAAGCGCGCCGCCGCCACGGCCAGCCTCGCCCAGTGGACCCCGCGCAGCGCCGTTCGAGACGCTTGCAGGCGTCCACGGGCGTGGCCGAAGCGACGTGTTTGCTGCGGGTCAGGCGCTGCACGAGGCGGAGCAGACAGCGGCTACTGTCGCTGCAGCGATGCATGAGCAGGGCAAGCAGTGGGTGTCTCGCTCCGACGCCGCGGCGTTAGTGCAAGATGCTGCCGGCGCGGCTGCAGGAGATGTGAGCGCCGGTCTTGCAGGTGGGGACGCGCAGCAGCAGTACTCTGCAGACGGGGTGCAGCAAGGTAGTGAGGATGGTGTCACGAGTCGCGTGGCTGCGGCGGAGGCGCGGGCGGCAGCACTGCGCACGATGGCTGTTTCGGCTGACCGGCGACTCAAAGCCGCAGCTGCGGGAGGCATTCGCCCTGTCGTGGCAGCCATGACCGCGCATGCGGGCAATGCGGATGTTGCGGAGGCTGGATGTGTGGCGCTTCGCAACCTGTCCTCCAAGATGGAGGCGCGAGATCACATTTTGGCATGTGAGGGCATCATGGCGGCCGTGGCTGCCATCCACTCGCATGCCACCCGCCCTGGAGTGCTTGAAACAGCGTGCGATGCCATCGCAGGGCTATCAGCGGTGCTGGAGCCGGGTGAAGCGGGCCCTGAACCCATTGGGGCACTCATCACTACCCTGCTTTCCATGCCTGGCAACCCAGGCACCGTGAACCACGCGTGCCGCGCCATCGCGGCAGTCGCGTCCCGTGATGATGACGCGCGCCAAGCAGCATGCACTTCGGGCGCGATTGAGGCCGTCAGCAGCAGTTTGCACACCCACGGCGCAGACATCACTGTCGTTGAATCAGCTGCCAGCGCCCTGGTTGCCCTCCTCTCCTACGACGCGACAAGCAACACTGCTCCCGGAGCTGCTGAGCCCACACACGGCAGTAACGGTGTCATCCCTGCCCACGCAGCTAGGGCGGCAGCAGCTGCGGCATCGGCTGGTGCGCCGGCTGCGTGTTTCCGGGCGCTGAACACGCACACTACATCTCCAGCTGTGCTTGAGCGCTCCTGTGCGGCCATCAGATTGCTGGCTGCGCCACCAGGCAACCGCGCAGCGTGCGCCGGTGCTGGTGGCATCGCATCCGTGGTTGCAGCTCTGCGAGCCCATCCTGGCCATGCGGGTCTGCAAGCGAGTGCATCCGGTGCGCTCCGCGTCCTTGCCTGGGACTCAGGCACGAAATCAGCGGCTGTTGAAGCTGGCGCTGTGGAAGCCGTGGTGACTGCATTACGAGCCCATCCTCAACACGCAGCTGTGGCTGAGTCCGCATGCGGCGCGCTGAAATCACTGGCGGCGCATGCCAGTGCACGCGCTCGTGGTGGCCGCGCAGCAGATGCAGCAGTGGCAGCTCTGCGTGCTCATAGCGCTTCCCCCGGCGTGTGCATGGAGGCCTGCGGTGCACTTGCAAACCTGTGTGCCGGCATTCCAGATAATGGCGCACGAGCGACACAAGCTGGCGCGGCGGCTGCCATCGTGTCTGCTCTGAACCGGCATGGTGACAGCGGCGACGTCGCTGAGGCGGGAGCAGCAGCCGTGTGGGCTCTTGCAGGATGTGGTGACTCCGCAGCTTGCATCTCGTGTGTTGAACAAGGCGCGCTGCCGGCGCTGGTGTCTGCCATGCGTGCGCACCAGACATCACTGCCGCTGCAAGTGGTCGCGTGTGCAGCCATGACGCATTTCGCGCAATGCTTGACCACTGGGGCCATGGAGGTTGCCTCCGCCGGCGGCGTCGATGCGCTTCTTGCAGCACTGCGTCTGCATGGCAACAGCGCGACGCTGCAGGAGTCTGGTTTTGATGCGCTCTTCACGATGTGCGACAAAGGCGGCTTGGAGGTTTCGCGCCGCGCATTGCAAGCCGGCGCACTAGAGGCATGCAAAGCTGCCATCACGACGCGGTTCCCCAACCATCCGGGGGTGCAACGCGCCGCCAAAGCAGTTCTCCAGGAGCTCACGCGTGCCCGTGTGACGCTTGCGACTGCGGACGCGTCCCTTGCTTCGAGCGATCCAGCACTGGCAGCCGTCAACGCCCAGGTGGCTGGCCTGGGTGTGGGCGCGGCGCGGTCGAGCTGCCATGACGCGTTCGGCGCGAGCCAGTACTTGGCGGCAATGCAGGCGAAGCTGGTGGAGTGGCTGGGCGCAGGCGGCGGGAACAGTGATTGGTTGGACCTCGTGGAGCTGGCACTCACCACGCAGTGGCACGAGTGGGAGGCGGGACTGAGCACCACCAATGTGGCCAGCCCGGATGCGGAGACCAATTGACCAGGAGCATGTCATCCATGCACAGTTGCATCCGCGTGCTTCGATGGTGTCCTCCCACGCAAGCAAAATTTTAGGCGTCCCCGTCGCGGGATCCGTTTCCCCCCGCCAATGTCAACAATTACTGCTCCGCCCGCGCGTGCGCCAGCGTCTGCTTACAAATGGCGAGCCGCAAGACGGCGCAGTGCATGCCCAAAGTGCAACCCGGAACCAAACAGTGACGCCGTTACAACATCTCCACCGGCATCGTCGCCACCAGCACGAGTGATTGCCGGGCCGCCACAGGGACCAGCTCCCGCTTCCGGTGGCGTTCGCCTAGTACGCATCGAGCGTGCTTCCGACGAAGCCTGGGCTGGCGTCGCGCAGCGAGACAACGGGGGACAACGCGCCGGGGATATAGCCGCACGCGTCGCGACTCTCGCTGCTGGTGACGCAGCCGCTCTGCTGGTGTTCGCCGTCGTCGGAAGGCTCACCCATGGAGAAGGCTTGTCTCCAGGCGACGTGTTTTCCACCGCGCTGCCTTTCCTTCTTGCCTGGTTCGCGTCAGCGCCTGCAACTGGAGCATTCTCACCACCTGCTCGTGGCGACGACGTGAAGGCCGCGACGGCAGCCGCTGCCAAGTCGTGGGCGCTTGCAGTGCCTTTGGCGTTGGTGCTCCGCGCGATAAGCCAGGGTGGACGAGCACCGCCAGTTCCGTTTGCGATTGTCAGCTTTGTGGTGGGTGGAGGGCTATTATTGGGCGGGCGCGCCATCGCTGCGTCAAGAGCACCAAAAGTGGATAGAATGGCCGCTGCGACAAGCAACCGGAAGGGCAACCCGCTGGAGTTCCTGTCGCTGCTCAACGGTCTAGTACGCAGATGGTGAGAGGCAGTGATGATTGGATCGCACGATGATGGATGAAATTTGACCTCTTGGCTGGCACTAATTACTCCCACCATGTGGCGCAACGTAGACAAGCCCACAGTACTGCGGCAGCCAGGATTGCAGCTCGTCGCTGTTGTAAGGACCCTGGGGGGCGTTCAGCAGCACTCCGCTGTGAGCATCAAACGGCCACAGCGATGGCATGACAGCGCCATTGGCAGGAGCACCAGACACTATGGCGCTGCTTGAAGCCGGCTGACGGATAACCAGTAGCGGGCCAGCGGCACTTCCTGATGTAGGCAATGTGACACTGGAGCGAGGCCGGGCGGTCTTCGTCGCCTGTTGCTGCGCGTCGGGGTAGAGCTGGTTGTAGTCACGCTTCAGCATGTACTGGAACGGGTCACTGCGCCCACCAGCGCCGCGACGGACGATGATGCCATCGGAGCGCAGCCTGCGAAATAGCGTCAGCGAGACGGCATGGCATAAATATGATATGCGATGTAGACGCACTTGCGCAATCCTTTACTGGTGTCGGGCGTGTTCCCCAACGCCCCACGGATAGCGCCCTCCGAAATCCATTGGGGCGAGGCACTAGTAGCGGAGTTGGTATTCGTGCTATCCAGCATCTGTTGCCGTGGACAGAGCACACGCACATCAAATGGATGACGATGACTCAGGCAGTCACTCGTGGGACCAGGGTGGAACACACACCTTCTTGATGGCCGCCGCCTGCATGTCCACCCGGCTCTGCGGCTTGCTCCACGAGCAGCGCCGCTTCGCAGGCGATGCGGCACGAGCGGTGGGAGTGTTGGGCTCCTCTACGGCGGCGGCATTGCCCCAGAAACAGGTCCCACCATCGTGGGCAGCGCGGGTCGACTCATCCGTGAGCATCCGCTTCGCGCCTTGCCCCGCGCCAGTGGAGCCATAGAACAGACTCAAGAGGGCGACTGCGGCCTCGGCTGCGGCGCCGGCGCCAGCCGACAGGTCGCCGCCGAAGGCAGTCGCGGCTGCGGTGAGCATGTGGTGGCCTCGGATTTGGAGAGCACGCTGGCGATGCCGATGACGTCCAGTACAGTGGCTGCAGACCCACTCGTGCCGGCGCACGTGCCTCCCGCCCCCGCCGCGAGAGCGCGCACACGTAGAGTAGCGTGAATGCCAGACTGTGGTCCTGATCACCCTTGGACATGGTTCAAAACCACAGTCCAAGAATACGCCAACCCACATACCCAAGGGCTTGCAAATGGTCACACGCGCTTGCCGGCAGCAGCATCCCGCACTGTCTGTGCAAGTGCCTCGGCAGCGCCGGGAACGCCGGTTGCTGATGGGAAGTAATTGAGGTCGACAACCAGGTGCGCACCCGACGCCGCATCGACCAGCACATCGAAGCCGAACAGGGTCAAGCCCGTGGCTGTGCGCAGCCATGCGGCCATGGCACGGACCGATGTCATGTCTAGTGGCGGCACGGCCGCGTCTGTCGAATCAGGCCTCGTATGAGTGGAGCCTGGCCATGAGAATGGCAGAGCATGCAAAGCGTCGAACGACACAGCTCCAGACGCAATGCCGGCAGCATCGGCTGGAGCAGCTGGTAAGCTTCGCTTCTCAGCTGTGAAGACAGAATCGCCGAAGCAATAGACTTTGTGGACGGTGCCATTGTGATGCACAAAGGATTGCGCTACTGCCGGAAGGTCAACGGCCGCCTCCGACGCAGCATCTACGCGCATGAGCAGCGCGAATCCGTGCGCTGTGGGTGTGCCGCATGCCGCTCTGGGTTTCAATAGGCACGGAAGAGCGATGCCGGCATCGTGGAGTGCAGCTGCTACATGGCTTGGACTCAGAGACTGTAAATCTGCTGTCGGCGGCGCCTTTGTGGCGATAGTGTTACCGCCCAGACGAGGCGGCATGCGTGAGAGAAGTGCCGCCATGGCAGATCTGTCGAAGACAGCGTCGAGACCAGGGCCAGGAGGGTCGAGGATAGGCACCCTTGCCAGTGCTGCACAGTCAAGAATTACCTGCACATCGGCTGAAGTCCGCGCCGTGTCAGGTGCACATGCGACAGTGAGTCAAAACAGAGAGGGAAAATGCGAACGCACGTGTGAAGCGGAGTGCGTGGCCGGGGCACACATCTACCTGCAGCTGGTCAGTCGCTTTGTGCAGGATGACATCGCATCTGGCGACCAGACTCGCAGTGTCATCGCCGCCATCGCAGGCATTTACGCCGCACAGCGGTGTGTAGCACATGCCGTGGCGAGGCAGGGGATGGATGAGGCCGCCCATCAAGAGGCTGCTTTCTCGCTTCGCTGTGAATGCAGTCCCTGCAACCACGGCACCGCATGCCCGTGCCAGCGCTGCAGGCACATCTGCAACACAGTGCGCGGCAATGCAACGTCCAGGCACATCACCCGTCGTGAGGAACACCACTCTGAAACCGGCAGCAATAAGCTCGTCTGGCGGCAACTGCGCTGTTGAAGACAAGACGACTGCAGTCGCAAAATGCATGAGCGCACGTGCTGTGTGTCGTGCGAACGAACACAGACGCACGCAGGTAAAAGCAGAGGGGTGCTGCACACACCAGCGACAAAGGCTGGCTGTACACGGAACTGCGTCTGCACGTGTGTCGACACCGCTGCGACTGCACTTTCTGCGTCTTCAGGTATGTGAAGTACGCTCAATTCACCTGGCCGGAGACGCGAGTTGGGTGAGAAGCCGCCGTAGTGTGTTGCGGGTGCTGTTAAGGGACAGCTAACGAACGTGCCTGCACTGCTCGTCACTTCCACGTGCCGCCTCTCGTGGCTGTGACTTCCAGTACTGTTGTGGGTATTTGCAAGCACACAGACTGGCACTCGGGCTGCGTGCAAGCGTGCTAAAAGACGAGCAGAGTCTCTGTTCACGCTCCCACCTCCTGACGTCTGCAACCCCACGCTGGCGGCGTCAAATACGACGGCCAGGGTGTCATTGTGTCCTGTGGCGCTCATGCATGGGCCAGGCGACGGGTAAGAGCTCGCGATTCGGGGTAGCCTACGCCGTAGCTCGGAGGCTCCCAGTGTGAGTGAGTCACCCTCTGGGCGCCGCGCCAGGCCTTCTCCACGTCGTCTGAGCACACAAAGGCATGCGCGCCACTCAGAGACATTCTAAGCGCTTGTGCCACGCAACAGAGCGATGCAGACACGCATATTACGACGCACGTAGCGGGTACACACGCTTCGGAAGCACACACTCCTCTAGCCTCTTGAGTCCGCACGTCCTGGCTGCCGCTACTGTCACAGCTGGTGGCTATATTTATGTGACTCACTTGGAGACGGTGCCTGTGACTGGACGCAAGCACTTCATTCTTTGCAGCGTTGACACTGAGCGGCGGTTAGGTGCTGCTGCTTACTACCAAATCAGGAAGCAGTTCGCGAACGCAATTGTGCCTGCCTTTGCTCGCGACGCGCAGCGTGTGGAGCGGGTGTCGAGACGCATACTGGACGTGTTACCAGGCGTGAGTGGAGGCAGACCAGAGCTTGCTCACCTGAAGAACACCACCTGGGAGTTCACTGTCGTCAACAGCCCGCAGATCAACGCTTTTGCGGTGCCGAACGGCAAAGTAGTTGTGTTCACCGGATTGTTGCGCCTGTTCCCAAACGACGATGAGCTTGCAGTTGTCATCGCTCACGAGATTGCGCACGTGGTCGCTCGGCACTCCGCGGAGAAGGTGAGCACCGGCTTGGTGACTGCAGTCCTGAAGATGGTGCTTGCATTAGCGACCGGCGAGCATGGTGCGACCGATGCGGTGGTGGATGTCGGCCTCAACTTGCCGTTCAGCAGGCGCGCAGAGACTGAGGCAGACAGCATCGGCATCCAGCTCATGGCTCGCGCCTGTTTCGATCCGACAGTGGCGCCCCGCGTCTTCGAGAAGCTTGCGGCACAGCAGAGACACGAGCCGCCTGCATGGCTTTCCACACATCCCGCGGGCAAAGATCGCGCCGCGCATGTAGCCAAGGAGGCGCCCAAAGCACAGCAGGTGTATCACTCACATGGCTGCAGTGATTGGAGGCACGGGATGCAGACATCGATGCGGGGTAGTGACCTATGATGAAATTGCAATGTCGTGGCTCTCCGTCAGTGCACTAATGGGATGCGGGCAGAGTACGCGTGAGAAAGATGAGACGCAGCGTGTGACGGAGCAGCAGCAGTCAGGCGCGTTCCATCTCGTCCCGCTGCCGTGGGTGCGGTCTCCAGCACCTGACGCTCCAGTGCTGTTTGTCCTCACAGACGGCGCGAAAAACGGCGCAACGTTGACGCGGGTGGACGGCAAGCCGCAGGAAATGCAAACGACGGACGTGCGTCATACCCTTCACAGTGCCGTGCCGTTGGGAGGTTGGAGGCTTTGACAAAACTGACATGCCTTGGTGGGACTCCTCACCTCCAGACGGACCCGCTGCCAGACGTGCTGGACAGACTACAACGTCGTCTCTCTGTCGTGGGTCTGGTGCGTCGCCCGGCTGCTATGTTCTGGGGGCGTCTTACGTCGCGAGAAGCCCGCGAAGTGGGCTGGGAAAACATGATCCACACTGCACACACCTGTGTCTCCCAACGCTCAGGACTGACGCGCAGCCCCACCGCCTGTGTCGGTTGCGCAGAACACGCAAGTGGTGGATTCCACTGGCGGGGCGGCCGCAGCGCCGTCTGATGGAGCGGGGGGTGCAAATGCTGAGCCGGTGTCCCGACCTGCAGTGGGCTTCGCCCACGCGCTCGTCTCACGCGCCGGCTGTGAGCCTGGCGCGGTGAAGACGAACCAGGACGCGGTGTTTGTGCTCACTGACTGGGCGCCAGCGGGAAAAGCCACACTAGTGGGTGTCCTGGACGGCCACGGCCCGTTCGGCCACAACGTGAGCTCTTTCCTGCGCAACGCATTTCCTGCTGCGCTGGCTTCCCAATCTGATACCTTGGCGACGGGTGACGCGCATGGGGCTCTTCAAAGCGCGTTCGCAACGTGTGATGAGCAGCTCAACAAAGCAGGCATCGATTGCGATTTCAGTGGCTCTACTGCGGTTGTCGCGCTGCTTGATGTGAGTGGACGCATCACATGCGCGTGGACTGGGGATAGCCGGATGGTGGTTGGGCGCCGTGATGGCGGGCCAGACGATGGCAGCTCTGGGGCTGAGGTCAAGTCGCCGCGCCGGTCTTCACGCGGGGCCGCATCGAAATGGAATGCAGTGCCTCTGACGTTCGACCACAAGCCGGACTCGCCAGGCGAGGTGGAGCGCATCAAGAAAGCGGGCGGACGGGTAGAGCAGCTTGTGGATGAGCGCGGCCGCCGGGTAGGCCCTCACCGCGTGTGGCTGCGCACCTCATGGACGCCCGGCTTGGCCATGTCGCGCGCCCTGGGTGATGTGGTCGCCCATCGTGCGGGCGTGACCAGCCTGCCGGATGTGAGCGTTCACCGTCTGGAGGCTTGCGACGAGATCATCATCGCTGCAACGGACGGCTTGTGGGAGTTCATCGACAACGATGAGGCCGTGCGTCTAGCTTCCAAGCATGACACGCCTGCTGCCGCGTGCGCAGCATTGGCGGCTGAGGCAGCTGCACGGTGGGTGAAGGAGGAAGACGGCGTGTGTGACGACATCACAATCGTCGTCTTCTTCCTTGGAAGCAAGAGGACCAGCAAATGATCCAAATATTGTAGATGCCACGTTGGCTGCGCGAACAGTTCCTCCTCCAGTCGCATCCATTGAATGGAATTTCCGCGTGTGGATGCTGGCCAACAGACATCACTGCCACACAACTTCGCTTGTGAGAGCCAGACGCGCTCGTGCTCCTGCATGCAGCACCGGCACGCCGCAGCTGGTGAGCGTCCTGCGCAGACACCATGCACCTGCAGGGTCACTGCAACGCCTGCTGCTGAATGCGCTCCCTCTTAGAGGGTGGGTGGACCACTCGGCAGTGGAAACACGGCCTGCGAAGTACGGCAGAGGCGTGTTCGCGTTGCGTAGGTTGCGCGCAGGCGAGTTCCTGGGCGAATACCCGGGCGTGCTGCGTGGCCGCCAAGAATGCAAGGCCAAGTGTGAACGTGTGCGCACAGCATACCAGTATGTTTTTCAACTGGACAGCGGCCGGTATGTGGACCCGACAGTCGATGAGACGGGCGCCCTACGGGAGGACGAGACCTGTTGCCTTTGGGGAGGCTTCCTCGGCTTGAGGACAGACGCCGTGCTTGCGCGAGTCAATGAAGCGCCGGCTGTCACTGCTGGTGGCCGCGCAAATGTGGCGGCGGTGGAGTTGGACGGCACCATAGGTGAGGAGTCCTTGCTTTTTGGCGTGCTTGTGACCATCGAGCCTGGAGAGGAGGTGCTCATACGCTACGGCGCGGACTACGATAGAAGTGGCTATGACTCGTGATCAAGAGAGGCCCCCGACCTTGTTGACGTCCCCTACAACCTGACGCGTCGTCAGACGTCACACGTGTCTCTCGGGTGCCCTTCGCCTGTCCCCTCTCTCGTAAGCGCGTACCAATGGACGGCCTCCAGTGGACGTGCGCCCTGTGCACGCTCGTCAACAGCGCGTCCCTGGGCGCCTGCGCAGCCTGCGAGGCTCCTGCAGGCGCGCTTACCGTGCCGCAAAGAGCTGACAGCGACGACGGCAGCCGTAGCGGTGATGACAGCGGCGGCGACAGCGACAGCGACGGCGACGGTGTTGATTTTGGTTATGACACTGCGATGATCGACCTGTCCGAGGTGATGCACGGCGCAGGCGCACAGGACGAGCCGCACACAGTGGTAAGTGCCCAGTGCGCTGCCGCCAACTCCACCGAGCTGTGGCACTGGACGCCGTACGCATCTTCACGAACAGTCAGCCTGCGCATGCACCTCGCTCCCCTGCCCACGGCCGCGTCGTTGCGAGATGCACTCGGGCTCGGACAAGAGGCAGACGTCGTTCAGTGTGTTCTCACCTTGCCTTCCGACGCTGCCTGGCGGCTTGCGCACCCCGGAGTCGCTGCATCACACGAACTTATCGACACACAAGGCGCTTTCGTGACCTCTGTGACCCAGGCGCGTCCGAGACCTCCAGTGGGAGACGATGACGCCGCCCGAGCTTCGCGACACGTTGTGATCGAGCTCTCCGCACTTCACGCTGCCAGCACAGCGACTCTGCTGCTCAAAAATGTGCTTGCACATCTACTCGCTGAGTGGGAGCACGAAGTGAAGAGCCATGGAGGTGACCTGCAGCCTGCGAAGCGGCCGCGATGCTCATCAGCCGGGAGCTCTCCCAACTTGTTCCTGTATCTGGGCAGCCAGTTGTTTCGCCACCTGGCTGCGCTGGACTCGCAGTGCTGCGTGTGCCACACGAAGTTGCTGTATGACCAGCCTGTGCGTCTCCAGCGCTGTGATGCGGACATGTGTGCATTTGTACTCGAGGACATGGACAGCATCACCATCCTGCCTCTGCTGCGTCAGAATGATTGCGCGCCTGCTGCGCTGAGCTGCGCATTCGCCTATGCAGCGGCCACAGGCGTCCGAGCAGGGGCGGCATTCGAGCCGTTCCCGAGCTTCTTGTTAGCGGAGAAGCAGCTGCGTCCACGCGCCGGCTTCTTCGACTCTGGAGACACGCGTGTTGCAAACGATGTCACCCATTCGCGGGTGATGCTTCAGCCTTACGAACAAGCTGCGGCCTCCGACTCCTTAGCGAATATTGCAGCCAACAAGCGAGACGGGTTGCTCTGCATCGCGGCCATCTTGAAGGCATTGCCCCCGATTGCGGAGCTGGCCGCGTGTGACTCAGAGGGAGCGCTGCGCGTCGCTCTTCGAGCGCTTGCGTGGTCGGTCCCTCCGCCTGCCGCTACTCGATGGACAAGCACGTCGCATCCTGACCTCGCGTACCGCGTGCTGCGTTTCGTGCTGACCAGCATGCGCGCGCAGCTGACCCGACTGGACACGCCGCAGACACCGGCACCACCGCCGCCGCCGCCGCCGCCGCAAGTCGCATCTGATGAGTCTACTGCACAGCCGCAGTCAGTGAGCGCTGCTGAACACTTCCTATCCAGCCTTCCGGGCGTTTTCGCCGTGTTTGCACTCACGCACGCTACCGATGGCCATGCTGCCCGCTTTGCAGAGCGCAAGGCCATCTCAGCCACGTCAATCACCGGTGACTCCGAAGCCGCCGGTTTCTCTGATGCCGCGTTGACAGGGTCGTACTTCATGTTTCACGGCTCGTCACTTCAAAACTGGTTCAGCATCTGCAGAAATGGACTGCGCCCACTGTCCGCAACGCCGCTCATGGCGAATGGCGCATCATTCGGTGGTGGCATCTACACTGGCGATCTGCTCACAACCGCCCTGGCCTACACATGCCGAGGCGAAGATCCAAACAACTCATCAAAGACAGCGCATCGGTTTCTTTTGCAAGCACTTCCTCCCAGCGCCCGCTGGGCTACGGGCGCGCTCGTTGTGGTGGCTGTCGTGGAGGTGCTGTCCAACGCAAAGACGGCTTCAAATTCATCGCACGCTACCGTTCTGAAGGAGGCAGATGATGTGACAGTGCGCTATCTGGCCGTGCTCAATAGCTATTCTTCACACGACGCTGGCCACAAAAAGAATGTGTCTGCTGCCAAGCTCAACTGGAATGCCGTCACGACGATGCACCAGCACATCGATGCTCTGCACGCCATACCGCCTGATGTCATCGCCGCCCGCGAGCATGCAGAGCAGCTGCTGGCGCGAGCCCTGGAGGGAACTACTCAGTCTGGTGCGCGTGCAGCGCTGCCATCGAGCAGCCATTCCGTGCTGGGTGCGTCAACTGCATCTGGCGTCTCCACGCCTGCTATGACTGCCATCATGCGCGAGCTCCGAACGTTGAGCACATCTAATCCGTGGGGTATGGCTGTGTCTCTACCCGATGACAACGACGTCACGCGATTGCGGGTTTCTTTGACAGACTTCGCCTCCTCGGCGCCGGAGCTCGCAGCTGATTTGCGAGCATACGCATCAGCTACTGGGCGACCAGAGGCAATCGAGCTTGAGCTGCGATTCGACGGCGTCAAGTTTCCGTTCACACCTCCTTTTGTGCGTGTAGTACGCCCAACATTCGCCTTTAGGACCGGTCATGTCACAATTGGCGGCAGCATATGCACGGAGTTGCTCACCACCAAGGGTTGGTCTCCTGCGTACAGCATTGAGAATGTGCTGACCAGCATTCGCGCTGATCTCGTGGATGGCGGTGCGAGACTGAACCTACAGCGGTCAAACGCTGAGTACAGCGAGAGCGGCGCAAGGTCTGCGTTCATCCGAGTGGCACGGGATCACGGCTGGGAGACATGACGACGCAAATCATCAAGTGGAAACCGAATCGTTACATTTCGCTATTACTACCGACGCAATCAAGACGTCAATGTCAACGCACCTTGCTTCGACGGGCCCTGTGGAAAGAAACGCACACGTTAGTTGCAGGACGCGCAGACGAGATAGTAGCGTTGGCGCAGAGACAACGAATCTAGATGCCGAGCTCTTTGGAGAAGAGTCTGTAGTGGGTGTTCCCAGTAGAATGACGACATAGTAACGCCACAAGGTAGTCTCATTGAGTGTGTATGTCCGAACCATGAGAACCAGTGTAGATGCCGAACCAGGGGCCTTGGTCAAAAACGTTGTTCACTCTGGCGGGCGGAATCGCGCCACTCTCCGCCTGACGCCCGCGCCCTTGAAACGCCTCGGGCAACAAGCGACTGTCCAGTCGAAATGAAGACGTGAGTATACCCTGCGCCTGGATAGAAATGGTGAAAGATCGGAGCATGTTTGGTCGAAAAAATGTCAGTTGAATATGCGTGCGCTGTGGCAGCCTACAGCAAAGATAATACATGGACTAGCGAATTCTTCAAGACAGAGAGCGATAGAGATGAGAACCACTAAACAGGGCGCACCAGGCCTGGACAAAAAGTGACACTGCCTGTCAGGGTTGCCTCCAAAGGCCTCAGCCCCCAGCGCTTTACGAGATAGTCAGAAAAAAACACACGAGGCAAAAAGAGAGAGATGTAGTGAAGGGACAGATCAGGTGTGAAACGAAAGAAAACACACGGATAGCTATCGAGGTGTTCGTCTCCAAGAGCCACAGTGGGAATGGGAAAGGAACCAGCGTTGCTGCGCCCCCACCTCCTTGTGCTAGAATATGCGCGCGAGCACAGAAGCAGAACACAGCACAGTGTCTAGCGCTCATTATAGTAAGAAGCACCACCCTCCCGGGGAGCGTAGCCACCCCGTGAGTGGCCTGGTGCGTCGTTGTAGTAACCACCGGCCGAACCACGCGGGTGAGCATCCATTATGCCATCGTCAGCGTAACCCCCTCCACCATAGGCTGGCGCAGGCTTGGCACCACCGCTGCCACTGTAATACGCGCCTGCATCTGTGCCATAGCCGCCGCGACTGCGGAGAGGCGGTGCATCATCATAATACGCAGCCTCCTGCGGCGGACCCCGGGTAGATGCATATCCACCACGAGGCGCATGATGCGCGCCATGGTCATCAGCGTAGCGAGGCACGCCATCAGATCTGTGCGTCGACCCATAGGGCTCGCCGCCACGATCATAGCCGCCTCCACGGCCGCCAGAATGGTAATCACCTTCACCCGCGTAGCGTCCGCCAACCACCGGCTCGGGGCCATGGCTGTGTCTCACTGGCGGCTGCGCCTGCGGGGATGCAAACTTGCGTGCGTGCTGATACGGGTCCACACGCTGACTTGGCGGTGGCGGGCCGTGACCTGAGGGCCGCGGGAAGCTAGGCAGGCCGCTGCCACGGGGGGGTGACAGCGATGCCGGGGGTCCGCGATACGGCGGCGTCGTTTCGCGGGCCCCACCTCCCATCGGCGGAGCACGCATACCAAACTGAGGCTCATTCATGATGCGAGGTGGCGGCGACGCGCCGCGCTCCTCCCAGCGAGACGCAACGGGCATGCGCGCATTTCCACGATAGTCTCCTCCTTCACGACCGTACATGCGCTCATCACGAGGCTGCGGTGCGCCGCCATAGCGGTCACGGTCGCGGCTGCGGCTGCGACTGCGGCTGCGGTGGTGCGCCGCGCCGCCGCTGGGACGGAACCGGTCAGCTCCTGCGTCAGCAAAGGGGGACCGCTCTCGTTCTCGACCGCGGGGCGGGTACTCCTCGCGGTCGCTCCGGAAGATAGTCTAGTTTGTTGAACGTGCGAGGGAGAGGTGAGTTTGTGAGTGCGTGAAGGGGCGCATTTGTCGGTGGAGAGTTGTTTGGTAGGGTTTATCCCCACACGCACCTCATGGACGCGTCCACCAGCGGGGGGGTCGTTGTCGAACGTCCGCGTGTTGCTCTGTGAGTGCGTACGGTACAGGGCAGAGACAGATGCGCGGGTTCAGGCTCTGCTTTGGGCTGTGTTTCAGGGGAGACCTCCTGAAGCAGGCGCAGCTTCTTACTCACCTTGTCGCGCCACTCCCGGTACGCGGGTTTCACGCGCAACGCACGCCCCGCCACCTGGAAGTTGTCGAACTTTTCGCGGGCAGCGGCAGCGTCTTGCTCGTTCTTTCGTAAGAGAGACGAACAGAGAGTTTGGCGAATCAGGCTAACATGCAACGCGCCGTGTTGCGACGCGCGCAAAAAAACGTACATCGAAGCGAACAAAACCGAAGCCTTTGGGCTTGCCAGTGTCGCGCTCCACCGGCATCTGTGTCTGTACCACTCCAGGCACGCCTGCAAAGATGTTGGCCAGTGCTTCAGCGCCCAGCTCGAACGGGATGTTGCTCACGTGCAGCTGTCTCGCTGCGCCGGGGAACGTCTCGCCATCATTGGGAGAGGCGTCGTCCATGGCGACGAGAGAAGGGGCTCTGCCGGAGAGTGCTTGTCAAGGACAAGGTGTCCTGCTGACGTCAGCGCTGCAGCATCGAACGGAGTCGCATCGCGGAGTCGCTTGACCACGTGGGGGCTGCTGCTCTCGCGTACGCGTGCGCACCTGTTGTAGGCTCTCGCGGCAACGCCCGATGATACATTTCTTCCTGCTGTTCAGTCGCCAAGGCAAGGTCAGGCTGACCAAGTACTACAGCACGTTCACACAAAAAGAGCGGAACAAAGTACGTCGTTGCGCGACTGACCTGTTGGGCGCTTGCGTTGCGTGCGCAACGTGTAAGGCGAGACGATGTCCCCAAACCAATCTCACACCCGCTGCTCGCCGCCCCACGGCGCGTGTCTCTGCGGTGTCTCTCCAGATCCTAAAGGAATCTACGGCACAAGTGCTGGTCCGAGGAAACAAGCTGTGCAACTTCGTGGTGCGTTCTTGCGCTCGTCTAAGAATGCCTGCACACTGTTCAGTGCGTCTGGGCTCTGTGCGCTGACCCGTGCTGTGCAGGAGTGGGGCCAATACAAGCTGGTGTACCGTCGCTACGCGTCTCTATACTTCTGCGTAGGCGTGGACCCAGGGGACAACGAGTTGCTGGTGTTGGACACCATCCACACGTACGTGGAGACGCTGGACAAGTACTTCGGCAACGTGTGCGAGCTGGACCTCATTTTCAACTTCCACAAGGCGTACTACTGCCTCGACGAGGTGTTCATCGCGGGGGAGCTGCAGGAGACGAGTAAGAAGGTGATCCTCAGGGAAATCGCTGCGGGTGACTCTCTTGCGGACCAAGACATGCCAGAGTCGGATAGATGATAGAAGAGCAGCAGCTGCGCAATAAGCGGAATAAGGTCGTGTAAAAACACACGTTCATGGTGGCACAAGCCCTGCCGTCTCCGCCTTTGCCTTGCTGCTACCGCCGCGCTTGAAGCGTGATGAGCCCGACTTGCCGAAGCGTGCTGACTTGCTGGACTCGACGACAGGGGCCGCTGTGGCGCTGCCGCTGCTGCTCGAAACAGCGCCGGGGGGAAGCGTGAGCATCACATCGTCTCCTGCGCCCGTACATTCAGGGAACTCTGCGGCGATGGCATCGCCCAGACGCATCACTGGCGCGGTGGCAAAAGGCGCCAAGTGCGGGCCACATCCAGGCAAGAGAGCAGCTGCAGTCATGTAGCTGTCCTGAGTCACCGCAAGCGGAGATTCAGCTGTATTCGCATCTCCCGTATTGACGACACCAGCAGTCTGTGCGGATGCAGCTGCTGTGGAAGGCGCTGGCAAGTGCAGGGCCCCGACAAGTTGGTCTGCTAATCCAAAGGTGAACTCCCCTGCGTGCGCTAACGCTTGAGCGCCAGCAGCTTCCGCCGCTCTTACTTTAGCGTTCGCAGCCGCCTCAGCAGCTGCTTTGCGGGCCGCAATGGCAGCCGCGCCACGGAGCTGGGCGTTTTTGGCGACGCCAGGCACTGGTGGGTGGGCGAGCATGGCTGCCAGCAGGCGTTCAATCTCCGCTTGTGTGAGTGTCCAAGCGCGCACAGCTTCTTGTTTGTATGCCATCGATGGCGGCGTGCCCGTCAGATTGCCCTTGACGTGCTGCCAAGCTGATGGCGACTCCACCACTCGTCTTTGGGCACGCAGGTATGCGCGCAGGGCATCCAAGCACGCGACGCACACATTCTCGAGTGCCTCCACAGCAGGCGAGTCCGCGACCGCGAGCAGCAGCGCTTGCGATGGAGGGCCGTTGCCTGCAGAGCGCAAAGCATTCGCCAAAGATGACGAGTGCGACCCTCCGCCGCCTTTGCTGCTCCGTGGCACTGCGCGTGCTAGATGAGACGCAATGAGACCACGGAGCGCGTCTCCATGTTTCTGTGCCAGCGCATCTCGAACAGCGGCAGCGCCACCCACGCCGCTTTCAGCAGGCGTGCAGAGCCGCAGCATCGCGTCAACCAGCTCTTCAAGCGACACGCCCGATGATGGTTGCATGGCACCAGGCTCAGCTTGGCTCGCATCTTCGCCAGATGGTGGTGCGGCGGCAGAAGCAGTGGCGGCCGCAGCTGCAGCTCGGAATTGCGCTAATCCCATTTGCAAGCCACTAAAACCAGCATCTGTGGGTGTTTTACTCCTATCTGTTTGTGTGGCAGTAGCAGAAGGAGCCGCCGCTGCTGTGAGCGGATTCAGATGCTGCGGCGCTGCAGATGCAGAAGAGGCTAGTGCATTGAACGATGTCCGTCCTGGGACGCCGCCAAGGAGCGCATCGTCCGAGGCTGAGGCAGCCGCGCCATTGGCATCGTAGATGCGAGCTGCTAAGCGTGAAAGGAGCTCATCGAAGAGGGAGCCTTTGCGCGCCGCCAGGTTCAGTCTGAGACCCCTTAATCCAGGCACGGCGCGCATATCTTCCCGCTCTAGAGCTGCCGCCGTTTCTAGCAGCGCTGTGACCGCGTCTCCAGGCCGGTTGTCTCGCAAACAGGCGGCCACACGGTCCTCATATGAGCAGCAGTTTGCAACAGAGTCCAGCGTCCGACACACTGCTGCCGCCGTAGCGGCGCGCAGCCATTGAGCTTGCAGCGCAGGTTTGCGACTGCTCAAGTGCGTGCCAGCTTCATCCAGGTTGCGCGTCGCTTTCGATATATGAGTGGAGCCTTCAGTGAAGAGGCCCAGGATGCGGCTGTAGTTCTGCAATGCGCGGCTGAAACCGGTGCTGTATGCAGCCACCACGTCGGTGACTAACCCATCGATGGACACCTGCAAGTCTTGCAGCTGTCGGCGGAAATACAAAAAGTCAGAGGTTGCAAACCAAGTGTCATGTTTCTGTGTGCCCCACTGCGGCGCACCTTGTCCAACTCCGTCTCTGGGTGCGCTGCGTTCAGAATCTCCACCACGTGCGGTACCGGGTCGAACGCAGGCTGCTTGAACGGCGGCGGCACTGCAGCCAGTTGACGCTCCACCAGCGCCCAGTCTATGTGTCCGCCATCACCGCGCGCAGTGGCCACACGCGGCGCAGCCGCCCCACCCCCTCGACCGCCTCCTGAACTGAGCCTTGAGAATGAAGCGCCGCCGCTCCCAGCGCCAGCAGCGCGCAGTCCCTGTGCTTTCCCTCGTTCAGACTCAACACGTTCACTGTCGTCGCTCTCGCCCTCTTCGTCCTCCTCATCACTACTCGTCGTATCATCGTCAGATGACGCCGCGCCACGAGCAGCGCCGCCGCGGTGGCCAGCAGCGCCGGAGTCTGACATCAAGGACACGGAGCTCTTGTCACTGTCCTCAGCCTCGCTTGTCGCCGGAGTGTCGTCCTCCTCCTCCTCTTCTTCATCTTCGTCATCGCTATGAGGGGCAGCAGCAGCGCCTCGCCGGGTTGAAGCCACAGGAGGCGCACTGCGTTGACGAGCACTCGTCGGCGGCGGAGCTGCGGGCGCTGCGGACCCCTTGCGCTTGACGGGTGCAGCTACCGGCGGCTCGTCCTGCTCTTCCTCGTCTTCACTGTCATCGTCCCAGTTGACAGTGCCCGCTTTCTCACGCAGGCGATTCATCGATGTTTCGCCGGGCGGCGATATGTGACGCTTCGGAGTGACGTCAGAGCGCGCATGGATGGATGTATTCGCTGCATGAATTTCATTCGTTCAAGCGTCTGCCCCTTCCTTGGAACGCCCCGCCCCGAGGCGGCGGCGCCGCTGCTGTCCTTGCCGCAGGTCCCTGTTGCCTCTGGAAGGAGGCCTGCACTGACGGATGTCCCCTGCAGAAGCCAGGATATGGCATGGTCATGGGTGTAAGATCGATTGAACAAAATGGATGGAAAGTTGAGAGTGTGTCACGCACCCGAATGCCCAGCCAATGAACTGTCTCACCAGCTCTGGTGTAGCCATCAAGCCCTGTGGCCCACCCGCACGGGGCCATCCGGTGGCGAGGAACCAGTAGATGTGTGCAGCCATGATGCCACGCAGCTCTTCGATGGGGGAGCCACCGCTGACGAGGGTCCAACCGACCATGACCCAGGGCAAGTAGAACCCGTCCACTGTGAACAGGCCGAAGAAGCTGACACGCGCGGCTTGGTTCTCACGGCTCCACAGGTACAAGAGCACCGCGATGAGGGCGCTGCTCAAGAAATAGTTGGGAAGCACCACTGTGCTCGCCAGCAGGACTGCGCAGCTGAACAGGAGCGCCCACGCAAAGTCCGGCGCCCGGTTCACGAACGCCACCGTCTCAAGCTGCACGCCGTAACGGAAACTGTGCGTATCGAGGCCAAGGTGTGCATTGGGCGTTGACACAGTCAGAAAGGACACAATGCCCCAAGAGGGAGGTGCACGCAGCGCGGCTGACAGGCACGCACGCACATCCACATCAGCTGGATGATGAAGTTCATGTTCACGTCGCCCGTGTAGAGGAAGCAAGAGGCGAGGCGCCAGAGCTGCGTGGGCGTGGTTGTTCAGAAGGCAGTTGTGTTCACCGGTCAGAGTCACTTCGCCGAGACTGTACATATACAACAGGGGCTTGTTTTGTGTGCTTGCCCGCCAGAGTTCACACCTGCAGTTTCTGTGTCACCGCTGGCCAGGAGAGGAGGAGTGCGTAGGGGCTGATGAGGCCGAACTTGGCGCCCACTGTGGCGACCACGACGCCAGTGCCGTATGCGCGCGTCACGGGCGGCAAGCTTGCGTACCATTCCGTCGGAGACGACATGATTCGCCGTCGCACTCGCTTCAGGGACAGGGGCAACCGAGTGCTGCCACGCTGGCGCACTGAAGTACCCATCGATGAAACGGTAGACGGTATGGCTGCCGAGACGCAGCCAGACGAGCTGGAGTTGGATTGCCCCGTGTGTCACAACATCTTGTGCGAGCCTGTCACGACGCCTTGTGGCCATGCCTTCTGCCGCAATTGCCTCGTCGACGTTCTCAACTCCTTGTTCAAGCGCTGCCCGACATGTCGCGGCGCGTTGGATACAGCGACTGTGCCCGCAGTGTCGGTTCTTCTTGCTGCACTAATACAGGCGAAGCAGCCTGACGCGTACGCGGCACGCCAACGCGAGCTCGCCGTCGAAGCTGAGCAGCGGCGCGAGGCTCTCGCACACGGCGCACTGCCTGTAGGCGCAGCACACGTGCATTCTGTCGCTTGCGAGGCCTTAGCACCTGGCCAAGAGGCCTTGGTGACTTGGACTCGTGCCGAAGACTTGCGTTTCTTGCACGCAGTCTACACGCATCTCCCGGCTGCTCAAAGGTGCTTCGTTCAGCCATGGCCGTGGAGGAGCGATGCTGCTCAACGCGCGTCATGTGCTGGTGTCCTGGTCAGAGTGGTTGCCTGTGCCCCGACTCGCGGCCTGGGCGCTGGGGCCGCGGTTAATGTGCGCCTGCAGGGCATCTCGCGTGTCTCTCTGGGCCGATGTTTGAATGAGAACGCGGATGATGAAGAAGCTGATGAACTGGGCCCGCTGCACCAACTCATCTCTGTCCGTGATGCCTTGCCCTCATCGCCAGCTGAGGACCAAGAGCTGACGGGACTGTGCGATGCGGTGAATGATGCGATGCGCCAGTGGGCATCTCGGGCAAGGACCTGGGATCTTGGACCACATGTCCGGGTTCAACTCAGTGCATTGGACCCGACACAGCAACGGAATGAGCCGCCGCCGGGTTCTGGTCCAGAGCACGTGTCTTGGAGAGCTTTATGCCTGCTGAATCCGCTGCCGCCTTGGCCGCCTGCGCTGTGTGTTCCTTCCATCAAGAAGGCAGCACTGTCGGAGACCAGCACAGCGCAGCGGCTGCGGTTGCTTCTTACGGCATACAACGCCAGTATCACGCAGCTTGACGCGCTCGCGCAAACCAATGGCGTCGTGGCTGGGACGATAGCAAATCTAGCCTCAGGGGCCACAAGAGTGCGGAGCCTCTTCACTGGTCTCTGGCCTCAGGGCGGAGGCACGGCTGCTGCGCAGCAGCCATCCCAGCCGCAAGAGTCACGAGCAGACGAATGATGAGCGAGAGATTTAGATTGATGAAAATTTTGTGAGCCGTGTCCGTGCGCTATGCGCGGGCTAACAG
>Ga0164297_10001665_pt1 | contig 23180 bp, 21 predicted proteins | sample GEODES058metaG_FD_113539 | JGI IMG/M metagenome (GOLD analysis project Ga0164297, IMG submission 113539) | Dystrophic lake water microbial communities from Trout Bog Lake, Wisconsin, USA - GEODES058 metaG | ecosystem: Environmental > Aquatic > Freshwater > Lake | place: USA: Trout Bog Lake... | reverse complement strand
TGTACTGTAGCGTTTACCTTTCATGGTCTGGGTCCTTTATGTTGGCCCAGACCGACTCTTCAAGCGGCTCGAATCGGCGGAATCACGTCAGTCTTTCAACTTTCAACTTTTGGCTTTCCGCCCTTAATCAACCCGTGCCCTTGCCTTCCGCGTTCCTTCCCGCCGGCTTCGATCCGACCCGCCCGGTCACGCTCATCGCCGGCCAGGGCATCTATCCCATGCTGATCGCCGTGGCGGTGCGCCGCGCCGGGATTCCGCTCCGGCTCATCGCGTTCGATGAGGAGACCCGCCCCGATCTGGTCGCCTCGTTTCCCGAGCGGGACCGCCGGACCCTGCTCGTGGGCCAGCTCGGCAAGATGCTCAAGACACTGCAGGACTTCGACTCGGGCTGCGCGCTCATGGCCGGACAGATCACGCCGCGCCGGCTGTTCAAGGGCCTGCATCCCGATCTCAAGGCCACGAAGATCCTCTTTTCCCTCAAGCGCCGCAACGCCGAGACCATCTTCGGCGCCATCGCCGAAGAAATCACCGCCCTCGGGATCCAGTTGCTCGACGCCCGTTCCTTCATGGACGCCCACCTCGCCACCCCCGGCCCCATGACCGGACGCAGTTTCCCCATCGAGCCCCATGATGTGGAGCACGGCATCGCCATCGCCCGCGAATGCGCCCGGCTCGACATCGGCCAGGGTTGCGTCGTGCGGAAGGGGACTGTCCTCGCCGTCGAGGCGTTCGAAGGCACCGACGAGATGCTCCGCCGTGCCGGTGCGTTCAAGACGGACGGCGCCCTTTTTGTCAAAACCGTCAAGGCCCACCAAGACTACCGCTTCGATGTGCCGTGCTTCGGCCAGCGCACGCTCGAGACGATGCGCGAGGCCGGTCTCGCGGCCGCCGCGCTGGAGGCCGGGCGGGTCATCATCCTCGACCGGCCGGCCGTCCTCGCGCAGGCCCGGACCTGGGGCATCAGCCTGCTGGGTTTCGAGTAAGCCGCACCGGCCGGCCGCCTGGCGGTCCCGCACTCCCCCCGCTTGCGCTTTCCCAGCCGGCCTCCACGCTGTCTTTCATGAAACACGACGTCGTCGCTGTCATCGTCAAGGGCGTCATGCCCACCGCCAACGGCTGCGCCGTGTTCCTGGGCGATGACGCCAAGACCTTCGTGATCTATGTCGACCATTCCGTCGGTAATGCCATCCAGATGACCCTCGACGGCGTGAAGCGGGAGCGCCCGCTCACCCACGATCTCATCGGCAGCATCATGCTGGGGCTCGACACCAAGCTCGACCACATCGTCATCAATGACGCCCGGGAGGGCACGTTTTTCGCCCGCATCATCCTTCGCATGGAGAATGAACTGGGCAAAAAGATCGTCGAGATCGATGCCCGGCCCAGCGACTCCATCGTCCTCGCCCTCCAGCAAAAGCGACCGCTGCTGGTCTCGCGCCCGGTCTATGATGCCGAATCGGACCGGACCGAGATTCTCGAGCATTTCCGCCGGGACCAGGCCGATGAAGCGAGCGGGGATGAGGGCTGACTCCGTCGTGGACTCCGTTGCCCGCCTTCCCTCCGGCCACGCGCCCGGGCTTCCGCTCACCGCGCTGGCCCCGATGCAGGATGTCACCGACCTCGCCTTCATGCGCGTCATCTCGCATTACGGCGCGCCCGATTATTTTTTCACCGAGTTCTTCCGCGTGCATGCCCAGTCGCGCCCGGAAAGGCACATCCTTCGTTCCATCGACGAGAACGCCACCGGCCGGCCGGTCTTCGCCCAGCTCATCGGCGAGGACGTCACCCATCTGGTGCGCACCACCGCCGACCTCCTCCGGCATCCGGTCGCCGGCATCGACCTCAACCTCGGCTGTCCCGCACCCAAGGTCTACAAGAAGAACGTCGGCGGTGGACTCCTGCGCGAGCCCGCAAAGATCGACGAAATCCTCGGCGCCTTGCGCGCCGCCGTGCCCGGACTCTTCACCGTCAAGATGCGCATCGGGTTTGATGACACCGTCAATTTCGAGCGCATCCTCGAGCTCGTCAACCGTCACCGCGTCGATTTGCTCAGCGTCCATGGCCGCACGGTGAAGGAGATGTACCGCAGCGAGGTCCATTATGACGCCATCGCGCAGGCGGTCGCCCGGGTCCGTTGCCCCGTGCTGGCCAATGGCAATGTCACCTCAGCCACCCGCGCCGCCGGCATCCTCGCCGAGACCCGCGCCGCCGGCGTGATGATCGGCCGCCACGCCATCCGGAACCCGTGGATCTTCCGTCAGTGCCGCGAACAGTTCGCGGCGGCGCCGGTCATTTTCCGCCCGACCCTCGGCGACGTGCGCGAGTATGTCGAACGCCTTTATCGCGAGACGCAGTTTCCCGGCCTCCCCGAGCGGATGCACGTGAACAAGATGAAGAAGTACCTCAACTTCGTCGGCCAAGGCGTCGATCCCGCCGGCGCCTTTCTCCACGACATGAGGCGGACAGAGTCAGAAGCCGCGCTCTTTGCCGTGTGTGACCGGCATCTCCTCGCGGAGCCCGGCCGTGAATTCGCGCCCGAGCCCTACCCCGGAGTCATCGCCCGGCCGAACTGCGAGACGCCCTCCGCCCTCAGCGAGGGCTGCTCGCTCGAAACCATCACCGCGTGAAGGCCCACCTCCAGTACGGCACCACGGGCCTCGACCTCGATCTCACCGGGATCAACGCCACCATCCTGGCGCCCCGGTTTCTGGCGGGCCTGTCGGATGAGGCGGCCGCCTTCACCGCCGCCATGCGCGCGCCCCTCGGGACGCGCCCCCTGCGCGAGCAGATTTCGGCCACCGACCGCGTTGCCGTTGTCATTCCCGACATCACCCGCCCGCTGCCCAGCGACCGGCTGCTGCCCTGGCTGTTTGCCGAACTGGCCCACGTGCCGGCCGGGAATTTCACCATCCTTATCGGCACCGGATCCCATCGCGCCAACACGCCCGACGAGCTTGACCGCATGCTCGGGCCCGCTGTCGCCCGCGGCTATCGCGTCGTCAACCACCATTCGGCCGACGCTGCGACCCTCGCCTTCGCCGGCCGCTCCGCCTTGGGCTATGACGTGCAGCTGGCCCGCGACTATGTCGCGGCCGACCGCCGCATCATCCTCGGCTTCATCGAGCCGCATTTCATGGCGGGATTCTCAGGCGGCCATAAGGCTGTGTTTCCCGGCCTGGCCGCCCTCGCGGCGATCATGCAGTATCACGCTGCACCGGTCATCGCGGACCCGAGCAGCACCTGGGGCGAACTTGAGGATAACCTCACGCAGCGGCACATCCGCGCCGGCGGCTCCCTGCTGCCCGTCGATTTCTGCATCAACGTCACGCTCAATGCCCACCGGCAGATCACGCGCTACTTCTGCGGCGATACCCTCACGGCCCATCGTGCGGGGTGCGCGTTCGTCAAGGACACCGCCATGGCGGCTTGCCCGCATGATTTTCCGGTCGTTGTAACGACCAACAGCGGTTTTCCCCTCGACCAGAGCCTCTACCAGACGGTCAAGGGCATGGCCGCCGCCGCCCGTATCGTCCGCCCCGGCGGGCTCATCCTCACCGCGGCCCGCTGCAACGACGGGTTCCCCGCCCACGGCAATTTCCGCGCCCTAGTCGAGGCCTCGGCTTCGCCCCGCGAACTCCTGGACCGCATCATGACGGGCTCGACCGTGCTCGATCAATGGCAGGCCCAGCATTTCGCGATGGTACTGCTCAAGGCGCGGGTCGCGCTCTACAGCGAACTCCCCGACGCCGATGTCCGCCGCGCCCACGTCACCCCGGTGCGCGACTTGCGCGCCGCGCTCGATGCCGAACTCGACCGCATCGGCCGCGATGCGCCGGTTGCGATTTTGCCCGAGGGCCCGCTGACGATCCCGTATCTCCAGTAGGTCGGGCGGGAGAGTTCAGGGGTCAGAAGTCCAGGCCATTCCGTTTGCTTTCAGCCCTGACGCGTAATTTCCGGCTTACGCCAGCCCCAGCACTTTGCGTCCTTCCGGGGAAATCATCTGCGGCGTCCAGACCGGGTCCCAGACAATGTGCACCTTGGCCGACTCCACGGTCGGCAGCGCCGCAATCTTCTGCCGGGCATCCTCGGCAATCACCGGGCCCATGCCGCAGCCCGGCGCCGTCAAAGTCATCTTCACGTCCACCGTATGACCGCCGGACGTCTTCTCCACCGCTAGGTCATAGACGAGGCCGAGGTCCACAATGTTGACCGGGATTTCCGGATCGAAGCAGGTCTTCAGCGCCGCCCAGACGGCGGGCTCGCTGAAGTCCCCCGCCACTTTCGCAGTTTCGACCGTGGGGGAGTAACCGGCCAGCGCGCCGGCGTTTTCGGCCGCGATCCGGAACAGGCCCCGGTCCGTGCGGACCGTGACGTTGCCTCCGAGCGTCTGCGTGATGAAAACGTCTGAGCCGGCCGGCAGGGTGACTGCGTCACCGGCCGGGATGACGGTCGCCGGGCAGTCGCGGGATAATTTATGGGTCATGGTAATTGGTCGCGGACCGGCACGAGCGAGCCGGCCAGTCGCCTAGCGGATGCTGAGCTCCACCGGCATCCGGGCATAGACGCCCTGCGGGTCGTTGAAAGCCTGCAGCACCTTCAGCTCATCCTGCAGGCGGTCCGCAATCTGGCCCACGAGGCCCGTGTGGCTGAGGGCCTGGGAATTCGGGGAAATCTTCCCGAGATACTCGCCAATCGCCTCCGCCAGTTCCTTCTTCCGCGGATATTCCACCAGCCGGTAATTCGTTCCCAGGCCGGCCTTGTCCGCGGCATACTTGACCGCGGCATCCAGTCCGCCGATTTCGTCGACCAGTCCGAGTTTCTGGGCCTCGGCGCCGGACCAGACGCGGCCCTGGGCGATCTCCCGCACAAATTCGAGCTTGAGATGCCGGGAGTCGGCCACCTTGGCGGTGAACTGCTCGTAGATCCAGTCAACCATGCGCTGCAGCACGGCCAGTTCCTCGTCGGTCTTGGGCCGGGTGATGGTCAGGGAGCCGGCGAATTTTCCGGTCTTCACGCTGTCAAAGGTCACACCGAAATCGTTTGCCAGCTTCTTCACGTCAAACTGCATGCCGAACACGCCGATGGATCCCGTGATTGTCGTCGGCTCGGCGAAGATGCGGTCCCCATAGGTGGAGATCCAGTAGCCGCCGGAGGCGGCGTAGCTCCCCATCGAGACGATGACCGGCTTCACCTTGCGGGCCAGCCGCAGTTCCCGCTGGATGACTTCCGAGGCGGACGCGCTGCCGCCCGGGCTGTTCACCCGCAGCACGATCGCCTTGATGCTGTCGTCCTGGCGGAGGTTGCGCAGTTCCCGCGAAAAGGTGTCCCCGCCGATTTCCCCCGGCTGTCCATCGCCATCCACAATGCTGCCCTCGGCATAGACCAGCGCCACTTTCCCGCCCTGGGCCAGGGTGAGCCCGCTCAGCGCCGACGCCGGCCGGTCAAGGGTCGTCCGCGCATAGCTGGCCAGCGTGATCTGCTTGAAGGTCTCCTTTGACCCGCGGCGGCCGGTCCGGGCCTTCAGGTCGTCGAGGATCTCATCGCGATAGGCGATGCGGTCGACCAGTTTGCCCGCCTTGGCCGCGCCGGGACGAATCAGCCCCTCGGCATCCACCGTCGCCTGCACGGCGGCAGGCGTGAGTCCGCGGCTTTTCGCGATGTCGCCCACCAGGCTCCCCCAGATGTCGTTGAGCAGCTTCTGGACTTCCTCACGGTTCTCCGGGCTCATCTCCTTGCGGACGTAGGGCTCGACGTAGGACTTGTATTTGCCCACGCGCGTGACCTGCACGCCGATGCCGTACTTCTCAAAGGCCCCCGCGAAAAACACCGGCTCGCTCGCCAAGCCCGGCAGCAGGATCATCCCATACGGATCGATCGACACCTCGTCGGCCACCGATGCGAGATAATAGTCCTTGGGCTGCGCAAAGGTCAGGTAGGCCAGCACCGGTTTTCCGGAAGCCTTGAAATCGGCGAGCGCGGTGCGGACTTCCCGCAGCGCGGCGAAGCCCGTGCCGTACCCGGACGGGGACAGCGCGCCCTTCAGCAGCACACCGGAGATGCGCTTGTCCTTGGCGGCGGCGCGCAGGGCCCGCGTGACATTCCGCAGCTGCAGCGTCTCCACGCGCCCGCCGGTGAACAGGCTGAGGTCCACCAGCGGCGGGCTGTCCGTGATGTTGGCGTCCAGGTCAAAAACCAGGTATGAACCCTGCTCCACGGTCTCGATCTTCTGCTTGCCACTCATGGCCGCGATCGCGCCGATGAAGCCGATCATCAGGAGCCCCCCGCCCACCGTAAACACAATCAACGCCACCAGCGCACCCAGCATCGAGGTGAGGAAATTCTTCATATGTCCGCGGAAGCTAGCGGCTTTCACCCGTTCCTCCAGTCGAAACGCGTCGAACGGTCCTAAAGCGGGTCCGGCGGTGACCGATAAATGACTGATTCGTCACCTGAGGAATGCAGGAACGGGTTGCCGTCACGCTCCTACCTCCACTACCTTATCCCCATGGGCGAACAAAAGAACCTGCTTACGACGAACCGGAAGGCGCTCACGATCAACCTGGACGAGCCCAAGTACGGAACCTTTGCCGAGATCGGCGCCGGCCAGGAGGTCGCCCGGGTCTTTTTCCAGGCCGGCGGCGCCTCGGGCACCGTGGCCAAGACCATCTCCGCGTACGACATGGCGTTCAGCGACGCCATCTACGGCAAGGCCCCGCGCTACGTCTCGCGCGAACGCCTCGGCCTCATGCTCGACCATGAGTACCAGCTCCTGCTCGAGCGGCTGGCCGCCACCCGCGGCGACCGCACCACGTTCTTTGTCTTCGCCGACACCGTGGCCGCCCGGAATTTCCTCGGCACCAACGAGGCCCACGGCTGGATGGGCATCCGTTTCCAGCTCGAGCCCGGTGGCCCGCCCAGTGAGATCGTCCTGCACGTGCGCATGTGGGACAAGGAGAACGTCCTCCAGCAGGAGGCCCTCGGCATCGTCGGCACCAACCTCATCTACGGCGCGTTCTACTACCGCGACGACCCGAAGAAGTTCACCGAGTCACTGCTCGACAACCTCAGCTCCGACCGCATCGAGGTCGACATGCTCCGCTTCAGCGGACCCGCGTTCAAGAACGTGGACAACCGCCTGATGTCGCTGCACCTCGTGCAGTTCGGGCTCACCAACGCCGTCATGTTCGGTGAGAACGGCGAGGTGCTCCAGCCGTCCGAGGTCCTCCACCACAAGGCCATCCTCGTCGAGCGCGGCAGCTTCCGGCCCGTCACCCATGTCAACGTCGACATGCTCAACTGCGCCACCGCGCAGTTCGTTCAGGAGCCGCTCGTCAAGGGCAAGTCCGTGGTCGTTCTCATGGAGATCACCATGAACAACCTCCTCGCCGCCGGCGAACTCGACCCGCAGGACTTCCTCTCGCGCGTCGACCTGCTCGGGGACATCGGTTTCACCGTCCTGATCTCCAATTACTCCGAGTATTTCCGCCTTACCTCCTATTTCCGCCGCTACACGAAGGAGATGATCGGCGTGGCCATGGGCATCAACAACCTCCTCGAGATCTTCAACGAGAAATATTACGAAAACCTCGAGGGCGGCATCCTTGAGTCTTTCGGGCGCCTCTTCCGGAATTCCGTGCGCCTCTACATCTACCCGATGCGCCAGGAGGCCTACGACCATTACCTTTCCACCGGACAGACCAACGTGCCGCCGGGCGCCAATGCCCAGGCCCGGTCCTTCGCCGCGGGCGTCCTCATCAACGCCAAGAACGTCCAGGTCGTCGACCACCTGCGGAACCTTTATAATCACCTGCTCGAGAACCATTACATTGACTGCATCGTCGGCTTCGATCCCACCATCCTCCACATTTTCTCCCGCGACGTCCTCCGCCGCATCAAGGAAAACGATCCCACCTGGGAGCAGATGGTCCCCGACTCCGTCGCCGTCGCGATCAAGAAGCGCGTCCTGTTCGGCTATACGCCCGCGGAAGCCGCGAAGTAATCCGCCTGGGGCCGGACCGGGGATATCCGGGACGCAGGAGATTATTTCAGACTTCCTGGGTTCCAGTTGAAAATTCTGGTCCCTCCGCCGCTTCCTTGGTTTTCTCGTCCAACCCCATGCGCTTTTACAAGTACCACGCCCTCGGCAACGACTACATCGTCCTGAATCCCGCGGATTTTCCGGATAGGAAGGACGCCCCCACCGTCGAGCAGATCCGCGTCATCTGCCACCGCAATTTCGGCGTCGGCTCCGACGGCATCCTCTGGGGCCCCCTGCCATCCCGGTCGAGCGAGTTCGGCCTGCGGATCTTTAACCCCGACGGCTCCGAAGCCGAGAAATCCGGCAACGGGCTCCGGATTTTCTCCCGGTTTCTGTGGGACCAGGGCCTCGTCAAGCGAACGACATTCACCGTCGAAACGCCCGGCGGAAACGTGAAGACCGTCATCAAGGACGGCGGCAAACTGCTCACCATCGAGATGGGCAAAGTGAGCTTCGACAGCGCCAACATTCCCGTCACCGGCGCGCCGCGCGAAGTCCTCAACGAGAGGATCAAGATCCAGGACCGCGACTTCACCTTCAATGCCGCGACCATTGGCAATCCGCACTGCGTGATCGTGCTCCCGGAAATCTCCGAGGCCCTCGCCCGCCGCTACGGCCCCGACCTCGAGGTTCATCCCAATTTCCCCCGCAAGACCAACGTCCAGTTCCTGAAGGTGATCGACCGAAACAATGTCCAGATCGAAATCTGGGAGCGCGGCGCCGGCTACACCCTCGCCTCCGGCAGCAGCTCCAGCGCATCCGCGGCCGTCGCCCACAAACTCGGTCTCGTGGACCGCAGCGTCACCGTCCACATGCCCGGCGGGAAAATCGGCATCGAGATCGGCGACAATTTCTCGATTCTGATGACCGGCACCGTGAACAAGGTCGCCGAAGGCACGATGCATCCCGAGCTCTTCCTGGTGAAAGTGTAGGTCGTGCTTTTTGGTCCGCGCCTTCCCTTCTCCTTGTCCCCTTCTCCGTTCTCCCACGCCAGCAGCGCGGGTCACCGGTCGGCATACCAATAGGACCAGACCATCTTCCGCGCGGCGCCGCGGGCGAAGAACAGCGTGAACGGTACGCCGAGCATGATCCGGAAATAATGCCAGTCACCGTGGCGGTCGAACTTCCGCGTGGACGTGATTGCCCGCGCGGTCGGCAGCCGCCGGAACCGCGCCCCGTGTTTCCGGCCATGCCGTTTCAGCCGCCACATGAAATCCACGTCTTCCGCGACCATCATGTGCTCCCGGTAGCCACCGACCGCCGCAAAATCCTCCCGCCGGCAAAAGACCACGCCCGTGTCGATGCCCAGCACCCGCGTCGCCGGCACCATGACCAGCCAGGTGGCCGCGATCCCCGCCGACATCCGCTCCATCCAGACGCCCGACGCGCCCACCGCGCAACGGCCCGCCTCCATGACCTGTTCGATCTCGTTGAAGGTCTCGGGGTGCACGATCGAATCGGCGTCGATGAAGCACAAAATCTCCCCGCGCGCCGCCCCCGCCGCGCCGTTGCGCGCCGCGGCAATCGCCCGCTTCGCCACGTCGATTACCACGCAGCCCCGCGCCCGCGCGATTTCGGCCGTCGCATCCGTCGAGCCGTTATTGCCCACAATCACCTCGATCGCCTGCGGATCATCCCCATACCGCGCCCGGGCCACCTCGAGGCTGTCCAGCAGCCGCGACAGCAGCCGGGCCTCGTTATAGGCAGGAATGACAACGGAGAAAATCGGCACGGGAAACAGGCCGAGAAGAAGGGAGAACGGCGCAGGGTTCAAGGATCCGGCGGCAGACCATTACCGCAGAAATTGTCCCGAGCCCAGGGCCACTGGACTTGGATCACATCCTTCTCCCTTCTCCGTGCCCCATTCTCCCGCACGAGCAGCCACCGCGGCTAGTACTTCACCGAGCATCCATACGGCTGTGTCGCCGCCTTCCCCACCGGCTTCCCCGCTTTCACGGCTGCCAGCGCCGCCGTCACATAGTTCGTAGCCTTGGCGATATCCTCCACCTTCGCCGAGCGGATGCTGTCAATCGCGCCATCATAAGCCAGCGTACCATTCGCGGTGATGATGAACAGGTGCGGGGTGGTCTTCGCGCTGTACAGGCGCCCGACCTTGCCGTCCTGATCGCGGAAATAGGCCGTCGGCGCCGCCCCCATTTTCTTCGTCCACGCGGCGACTTGCGCCGGGTTAAAGTCACCCTCCGCCCCTGGCCGGCCCGAATTGATCGAAAGCCAGATCACGCCGTCCGCCGTCGCCGCCTTCTGCAGGTTCGGGATGTTGCCACTGCCATAGTGCTTCTGCACGAACGGGCACTCGGGATTCGTCCATTCCAGCACCACGGTCCTGCCGTGGTAGTCCGACAGCTTGTGGACCCGGCCGGCGATGTCCGTGAGGGTGAAGTCCGGCGCCGGCTGCCCGATGGCGACCGCCGCATGTGAAGAGCAGACAAGCGTAGCCGTCAGTGCGGCTGCGAGAACAAGGGAACGAAGCGAGGGTTTCATGGGTGGAATCGTCTCTGGGACGCCCCAATACTGGCCAAAGATTCATTCTCCGCCAGTCGCCAATGCAGTATTGTGGAACCCTCCACGGATATCACGGATCCGGAATCCTGCGATCGGGTGGTTCGATCCGTGTAATCCGTGGTTAATGACCTGCACTCCGTTCCCTCCGTGACCTCCTGTAAGATCCAAAGTATTCTGTCCTGCGACCTTAGCTTCTTCGCCACTTCGCGATTCAATGGCTCGTTCCTCGCCGGAATCAGTTTGCCGCCCCCACCTCTGCACCTAGCTTCGCCTATGTGACTGGCTGGTTCGCCGATTTTTTCCGTCTTGTCTGGGGACTGCCCTATTGGAACACGCGCAAGTCATGGTTCCGCCTGCGGCGCGGACGTTCGCCCTGTCCCTGCCAGAGCCCCAGTGATTCCGGCCGGCCACTCGAGACGCACTGCGATGCGGTCGTCCACTGGGCCAAATCCCGGCGATTCCGGCGCGTTTGCCCTTTGCTCGTCGAAACGCCCGGCGGCTGGCGCTGCTCGGCCCACACCGCCGATGTTCGCCCTTTCTGGGGCCGGGCCTTCGCCTACTATGGCGGCGCGCTCACCGGACTGTACCTGATCGGAGCCATCGCCGCCTTCATCTTCCTGCGGATCGTCGGCTATCCCGTGAACATCATCCAGGTCACCTGGCCGCCCTCCTGGCATCGCGTGGGCGAGGCCCGCGGCTGGTTCTTCCTCGATAAGGCGAGGAAAGCCTTCGCCGCCAACCGCACCGGCGAGGCCCTGCTCTACCTTTCCAATTCCTACGAGTTCGATCCTTCCAACTACACCGCCGGCCTGACCCTCGCCAAGACGCTCCAGGCCGGCCAGCCGGTGCCCTCCAACCGCATTTACGAGCGCCTGCTCCGCGAACATCCCGACCAGCGCGAGACCACCGCCGAGGAATGGTTCCGGGCGCTGGTCGCCCGCGGCGACTTCGCCTCGATTCAGTCGCTCGCGCGCGACCGGATTCTGGACGGCACGCCGCATGACTCCGTCTGGATGCGCGCGCTCGTCTTCGCCACCCGCCAGTCCCGGCGCGAAAATGAACTCCGCGACCTGCGTGACTCGCCGGTTCCCTCCGCGGCTGTCTGGCGGCCGCTGATCGATACCGAACTGCTGTTTCTCAGCGGACAGGATGCCGCGGCGCGGGCCCGGCTGGACGGCACAGACTGGCGCCGGTTGCCGCCGTACGGAATTTACTATCAGGTCAGCCAGCTGATCGCCCTCGGAGATGTCTTTGCCGCCCTTGACCAGCTCGGCGCTGCCGGCGGACAGCTCGATGCCGAAACCCGCGTTGCGCTGCAGCTCTCCGCCTATGCCCGGCAGGGTGCCCGCCGGCCCTTCCAGCAGCAGGTGGACCAACTGCTGGGTTCCAAACTTTCCCTCTCCACCGTCATGATTCTCTCCGCCCAGCTGATCCGGCAGCCCGATCCCGTCATCCTCGACCGGCTCTATGCCAGACTGCGGCAGGAACCGATCCCGTTCAACGCCGACAGCGCCGGAATTTATTTTTCCTTCCTGTGCGCCGCGGGCGTGCAGGGCGACTGGATCAAGTTCCAGGACATCGGCCAGATTATCAGCGATGGAGCCGGTCTGACGCCGCCCCTCTACGCCGCGGTCGAGGCCTTCTTTCGCGGTCAGTCGACCTCCAGCCGGATCGTCTCCGTGCTGCCCGCGTTACCCTTGCCCATCGAGGTCACCTACGCCCTGATCGAACGCTACCCCGCCCCGCCCCCCGGCCCGCTGAAATCGAGCCCATGAGTACTTCTCCCGCCCTGACTCCCTTCGCGAAACTCGCGCCGGCGGTGAAGCTGAGCCTCGGGTTGCTCGCTGGTTTGACGCTCACCCTGGTCCTCGTGCTGTGGCCGCACTGGCGGCAAAACCCCGATCTCTCGCACGGTTACTTCGTGCCGGTGATCTTTCTGCTCCTCCTGTACGAGAGTCGCGCGGGCACGCTCCGGTTCCTGCCGGCCGGGGGCGGCACCACTGCAGTCCTCGTGGTCTTGCTCGGCGCCGGTCTGCTATCCCTCGCCGCCAGCGGACTGTATGCGGCCTCCCTCGGCTGGTCGCACGACCTGGTCGCCTTCACGCTTGCCACCTCCCTCGTCCTGTTGCTCGGCGCCGGTCTGGTCGTGCTGTCCTCCGCCCCGGTCCGCTGGGTGCCGTGCAACTGGAGCGCGGTGGTCGCCATCGGGCTTTGGCTCCTGTGCGCCCCGATTCCGCCCGGCACTTATTCGCACCTGACTCTCAGCCTCCAGCTCATGGTGTCGGAAAATGCCCTCCGCGCGCTCCATCTGCTCGGTGTCGCCGCCGTCCGTCAGGGCAACATCATCGAACTTGCCACCACCAACGTTGGCATCGAGGAGGCGTGCAGCGGCGTCCGCAGTCTGGTTGCCTGCATCTTCGCCGGCTTGTTTTTTTCCGCCACCCTCGTGCGCCGACCTTGGTCCCGCGTCCTCATTGTCGGCCTGTCCGCCCCGCTGGCCCTGGTGATGAATTTCCTGCGCTCGCTCACCCTCACCCTGCTCGCCAACTCCGGCGTCAGCATCGCGGGGGTGTGGCACGATTTCACCGGCTTTGCCGTGCTCGGCCTCACCGCCCTCATCCTCGCGGGGCTCGCCCTGCTGCTGGAGCGAAAATCCGTCCCGGTCCCTCCGGTGACCGGCGCACCGATTCCGCACCCGACCGTGCCCGGGCCCCTGCGAACCCCGCGCCTGCTCGCCGGGACCCTGGTCGCAGCGGCTGCCCTGGGCCTTTTCTTCTTCGCGGCAACCCGGGCCACTCCCCCGCCCGACCTTCCGGTGCCGGATCTTTTCGCAGTGCTGCCGGCCAAGGCCGCGGGCTGGCAGGTCGAGACCAGCGCCGACCTCTACCGGTTTAGTGATACGCTTCAGACCGACCATCTGGCCCAGCGGACCTATTCACGGATGACCGGGCAGGGGCCGGAGCTCGTCACCCTCTATCTCGCCTACTGGCGTCCTGGGCAGGCGTCGGTGAGCCTGGTCGCGTCGCACACGCCGGACGCGTGTTGGCCCGGCGCCGGCTGGGAACCCCTGCCCGTGACCACTCCCCGCGTGCAGTTGAAGCTGGATGGCCGGGTCCTGGGCGAGGCCGAGTACCGGGCCTTCAAAAGCAGCCTGCTGCCGCAGAATGTCTGGTTCTGGCATATCTACGGCGGGCATATCATCACCCATCAAAACCCCAATTCCCCGGTTGAGCTGCTGCGTCTCGCCCTGCGCTATGGCTTCCGTCGCAGTGGCGACCAACTCTTCGTCCGTGTTTCCAGCAACCGCAGCTGGGAAAATATCCGGCACGAGCCGTTCATCGAATCCTTCTTCGTTCACCTGCAGCCCCTCGGCCTCTGACCCATGCCCCTCCCCCTTACCACCGTGGAACGCCGGATCCTCGCCGTCCTCGGCGCCGCCATCGTGCTCGGCCTCATCGGAATGGCCGTGCTTTGATTCGCCTCCGGCCGCCGGCCATTCCTGCCGCTTGACGGGTTCAGGCTCGGCGGTTTCTCGCGGGAGCCGCACTCCGGTAGTGACAAGATTCCGCCCATCGCATCCTCTCCTCTGCGCCGCTCGTATGATGTTTAAATGTCCCTGCTTTCCTCATGCTGGTCTGCCGACTTCGCCGTCTTACCGGCGGGTCGCGGCACCCTCTTTCGCATGACGCCGGCCGATGACATGGATCCCTCCGCCGCCGGTGCGGAGCGCGCCCGGGTGGATGCCGATCTCCTCCGCCGCATCGCCCGCGACGATCGCGAAGCCTTCGCCCAGCTATACGACCGGTTCTCCCGTCCACTGTATGCGACCGCCCTGCGGATTCTGCACAACCCTTCGGAGGCTGAGGACATCGTGCAGGATGTCTTTCTCGCGCTCTGGGAGAAGGCCGCCTCGTTCGAGGACACACGCGGTTCGGCGTTCGCCTGGGCTGTCACGCTGACCCGGAACCGCGCCATCGACCGCATCCGCATGCGGACCCGTCGCGCCGAATTGCTCAGCCAGACCACGGTCGAGGACGCCGGTACCCAGCCTGCCGGTGCCGGACCTGACTCCGCAACCCGCCTTCTGCTCAAGGAACAGTCCGGCACCGTCCGTGCTGCCGTGGCCGCGCTGCCGCCGGAGCAGCAGCGCGCCGTCGAACTCGCCTTCTTCGGCGGGCTCACCCAGCAGGAAATCGCCGCGCAGCTCCGCGAGCCCCTCGGGACTGTCAAGGCCCGCATCCGCCGCGGCCTGCTTAAGCTCCGCGACACTCTGGGAGGCCGCCATGATTGATGAACTCCATGAGGAGCTCGCCTCCCTCTACGTCCTCGGCCTGCTCGAGGGACCGGAGCTCGCCGCGTTCGAGGCCGCCCTGGCCCGTGATGCCGCCCTTCAGGGCTTTGTGCGCGAGCTGACCGAGTCCACGTGCCGGCTCGCCTATACGGCGCCCGCCGCTTCGCCATCCCCGGCGCTGAAGGCTCGCCTTCTCGACCAGGTTGATACCGCCGCCCGCTGGCGCGCCGAGCGCAAGGTCGTTCCCTTCACCGTGCCCGCGTGGCTGCCCTGGGCCGCCGCCGCGTGCCTCGCCCTCTCGTGCGCCTGGCTCGGCCAGCTCTACTTGGTCAGCCGTTCCGAGAACGCCCTCCTGCGCGACCAGCAGACCCTCGCTGAATTCGAGCTGACCAGCGCCCGCAACCAGCTCAAGGCCGAGCGCCTCATCGCCCAGCACGAGGTCGCCGGCGCCACCGGCCAGCTCGCCACGCTCGAAGCCAGCCTCAAGCGCGCACGCCAGGACGCCGACGACGCCAACCTCCAGCTCACCAGCGCCGAGAAGCTCATCGCCGCGCGCGACCTGCAGGTCGCGCAGAACAATGAGCGGCTCGCCGAGTTGGAGGCCAAGGCCGCCCACGATGCCGACCTCGCCAACTTCAAGATCTCCACGCTCGCCTCCCTCCTCGGCAATTCGCCGCAGGCCCTCGCCGTCGCCGTCTGGAATCCCGCCCGGCAGGAGGGCGTCCTCCGCGTCGAGAAGCTCCCCGCCCTCGCCGCCGACAAGGATTACCAGCTCTGGCTGGTGGATCCGCAGTACCCGATCCCCGTCGACGGCGGCGTCTTTACCGTCGACCCCGCCACCGGCGAGGCCCGCATCTCCTTCAAGGCCGACAAGCCCATCAAGGCCGTCGCCAAGTTCGCCGTCAGCCTTGAGCGCAAGGGCGGAGTACCCAAGGCCCAGGGCCCGATGGTACTTCTCAGCCAGTAGTCTGCACGCCGCGCGGACGGAGCAGAGAGTAGGGTCCGAAACCAGCCGCATCCAGTGAAGGCTTGGGCCTTTTTCCGAACACCTAGCCCCTTTCTCCCGCGGGCTAGCCCCGCGTTCCACGATTCGCCTGTCCCTTCTCCTTCCTCCCTGCCCCCTTATCCCAAGTGCAGCGCGTGAAGCGCGCTGCACTTGAAACTTGCCCCGCGTTCCTTCCCCGGGGAGCCTTCCGGTTGCATGATCATCAAACCCAAAATTCGCGGCTTTATCTGCGTCACCGCCCACCCCGACGGTTGTGCCGCCCATGTCCAGGAATGGATCAAGTACGTCAAATCCAAGGGGCCCATCGCCGGACCGAAGAAGGTCTTGGTGATCGGGTCCTCCATGGGCTATGGCCTCGCTTCCCGGGTAACCGCTGCTTTCGGCTCCGGCGCCGCCACCATCGGTGTCTTCTTTGAGCGTCCTTCCGAGGAGGGACGCCCGGCCACCCCCGGCTGGTATAATTCGATCGCCTTCACCCAGGCCGCCCGCGCCGCCGGCCTCTATGCCAGGAATGTCATGGGCGACGCCTTCTCCGATGACATCAAGGCCCAGGTCATCGCCGCCATCAAGGCCGACCTCGGCCAGGTCGACCTCGTGGTCTATTCCCTCGCCTCCCCCCGCCGAACGCACCCCAAGACCGGCGTCGTCCACAAGAACTGCATCAAGCCCATCGGCGCCCCCTACACCAACAAGACGGTCGACACCGACAAGGGCATTGTCAGCGAGGTCACCATCGAGCCCGCCACCGAGGCCGAAATCTCCGACGTGGTCGCCGTCATGGGCGGCGAGGACTGGGAGCTCTGGATCCAGGCCCTGGCCGACGCCAAGGTCCTCGCCCCCGGCGCCCAATCCGTCGCCTACTCCTACATCGGCCCCGAGGTCACGTGGGCCATCTACAAGAATGGCACCATCGGCCACGCCAAGGACGACCTCGAGCGCGCCGCCAAGGCCATCGATGCGAAGCTCAAGGCCAACGGCAATGGCCGCGCCTTCATCTCCGTCAACAAGGCGCTCGTCACCCAGTCGAGCTCGGCCATCCCGGTCGTGCCGCTCTACATTTCCATCCTCTACAAGATCATGAAGGCGCGCGGCACCCATGAGGGCTGCATCGAGCAGATGCAGCGCCTCTTCGCCACGCAGCTGTACAACGGCAACACCGCGAAGTTTGACGAGGCCGGCCGCGTCCGCGTGGACGACCTCGAGATGATCCCCGAGGTGCAGGACGCCGTCCGCCGGATCTGGCCCGCCGTCACCACCGAGAACCTTGAGGCCCAGACCGACATCGCCGGTTACCGCAGCGAATTCCTGAAGCTTTTCGGCTTCGGCCTCCCCGGCGTGAACTACGAGGCGGAGGTCGAGCCGCATGTGCCGATGATCTGAGCGCCGCGTTCAGATCATCGCGGGACGAAGCAGGGAGAAAGGAGCAGGGAAAGGGGACTGGAAACAAACCGGGTCTTTTCCGATTCGCGTTTCCGCCCTTCCGCGTTTCCGCGATCTGCCTTTCCCTTCTCCCTTCTCCCACAAGTTATGAGAGCCGTGATCCAGCGCGTCCGCTCCGCCCGCGTCACCGTCGGCGCTGAGACGGTCGGCGTGATCGGCCCCGGGCTACTCGTTCTGGTGGGCATCCAGCAGGGCGACACCGGGGACGACGCCCGCTGGCTCGCCGACAAGATCGTGTCCCTGCGCATCTTCGAGGACGCCGAGGGCCGGATGAACCTCTCCGTGAAAGATTTCACCGGCGGCCGAGCGACAGACTTGCCTTCCCCCTCCTCCCTTCCCCTTTCCCCCACCGCCAGCCCGCCCTGTGTGCTGGTGGTGAGCCAGTTCACCCTCATCGCCAGCACGCGCAAGGGTGCACGGCCTTCCTTCAACGAAGCCGCCCACCCCGAGGCCGCCTTCCCGCTCTATGAATCCTTCGTCCGCCACACGGAGGCCGCCCTCGGCCGGCCCGTGGCCACCGGACGTTTCGGAGCCACCCGCGCCGCCGGCCTCTCGGACTACCTGCAGAGCCGCTATGGCCTCTACCTCAACGGCATCGTCCTCGTCTCCTCCGCGTTGAACTTCGGCTCGATCGAGTTCACCCCGCAGAACGACACGCCCTACATCGGTTTCCTGCCGACGTATGCCACCACCGCTTGGTACCACAAAAAGCTTTCCGCCGACCTCCAGGCCAAGGGCGTCGCGGAGATCGCCTCGCTGGCCCGCACGTTTGCCGGCAACGACTACACGCTGGCCCTCGCCCATGGCGACACACTCGCGCCGACGGAGAAGCAGCGCATCGCCGCCGAGCTCAGCCATTTCACGGGCCTCCCGGCCGCCTACTGGCTCCAGCGCAGGCTCCGCGTCGCGGACACGCTTTTCTTCTCCCGCCTGCTCCTCGATGAGGACAAGATCATCGGCCGGCTCGACGCCCGGTACACGGGCAATCGCTATGAGCCCGGCACGGACAGCACCGCGGGCGATGGCGAGTACGATCCCAGTGACGAGGCCGTGACCGGCCCGCTGACCGCCGCCTTCAACGACTACGTCCGCCGTGAACTGAAGTTCGAGAGCGACATCCCGTATGAAACCGAGACCGACGTGACTCCCTGGAATTTCGGCGACGCCAGCGGAGGCTTCCCCAGCACGGCCGACGACCTGCGCAAGGCCATGACCCGGAATCCCTACCTGAAGGTCTGGGTGACCTGCAGCTATTACGACCTCGCGACGCCCTTCTTTGCCGCGGAGCGGTTGGTCGCGAGTCTGAACCTCGACGCCGCCACGCGCGCCAACCTGCGGTTCACCTACTACGAGTCCGGCCATATGCTCTACGTCCACCAGCCTTCGCGCGCCAAGTTCAAGGCCGACTTCGAGTCGTTCCTGCACGACGCGACGCATCAGGCCGCCGTCCATTCCGCCGCGCGGTAGCGGGAGCCTTTAGGCAGAAGGTGGGAGCCCCAAGGGCAGCGGCGGTGACGCGCCCGTCCGCAGTTGCGCGGCGTCGCTGACCCGCCCTGATCCAGCATCGCTGGCCGCAATGAGGCACACAGCCGCTAGAGCTGTCCTGAGCGATCAGTCCCATCCTGCTCCGGGCGCCTTTCTCTCTTCCCCCGCGGGCACCGCGCTTCGAGCGCGCGGCTCGCTTGGTTCTTGAGCCGTGGGCCAAACGGCTGAGAATGAAGCCCGGCGCCCCACCCGTGAATTCCCTTCCCGCATTTCTCTTCCCGGCCTGGATCCGCAATGGTGATTTCGGGCGCAAGTGGGGTGAACGGCTGGCGGCGGGCGATCCTTGGGCATGGGGGTGCACCGCGGGCACTTTGGTGCTGGTGATCTGGCTCTATCGTTTGGGCGGCGGGAAACTCCGCCCCGTGGACCAGGCAAGCCAGCCCCCGCCAGCATCCAACCCGTCCGATTCAGGCGATGCGATTTAGGTCCTGGCGCGACTCCCATGAGTGAACCACCCCCAGTCCCGCCGGAGGCACCGGCTCCCGCCGACGAGCCCGAGGCCCCGGCACGGATGAAAGCCGCCCACGTGATGACACTGAGCCTCCCGCTGATCCTGATCGGCCTCTGCTACGGCGCTTACCGCCTGCACCAATGGATCGCCGTGCGGGAAGTTTTCCAGCAGATCAGCCAACGCTCCGCGGTCGTTAGGGCGGAGCACGATAGGCACCCGGACGAGAGCGCCGCCGTCCTGGACCGGCGGTACGGCAAAGCGCTGGAGACGATCGACACCTCGCACACCCCGCGGGATTTTGCCCAGGCCTTCCGGACCTGGGCTGTCTCCTGGAAACTCGCTGCCGACCTGCTCGAGCAAAATCCGAATGCCGGACAAATGGGAAAATCCATCGGCGCCCCGGTCCAAGCCGCCGCCGACCAACTGGACACCTTGCGGCGGAAATATGAATTTTGAGGGCTGCCCCGATCAGCTACGGAGCACGTCGCAGGCACGGCATCGAGGCTGGACTGGTTCTGGCGAATTTTCCCCAATCAACGCTGCGTTTAACCCGCTCCGCTCCTTACGGCGCAATCTCTACGATCTTCCCCTTCGCCGGCGGCGCCACCTTTTCGGTGAGCTGCGCAGGCTCAAACACGATGCTGGAGAACTCGAGTCCCAGCGCGGCGCCGGTCACCTGGAAGCGGGTCTTGTCCCGCGTCGCCTCGTTCCGCAGGTCGATGGTCTTCGGTAGGTACTGGTCGCCGACTTTCGCGAGATCCACCAGCGAGAGCGTCCGCAGCACGTTGCCAGCCTGGCCGATCAACTCCGTCTGGACCGGGACGTTGTATTGGGTGTCGAGGTAAGCCCGCACCCCGCTGATCCCGGGGTGCTCCGCGGCCCACGCCGCCGGCGGCTTGAAGAGGAACACATGGGCCGGCCGGCTGCGAACCCGACTGACCTGCTCCAGCGTCGCATCCGGCCAGTAAAGATAGGTCATCTGGAGTTCGAAGGCGGACAGCTCCACACCGGGAATCAGCGGTTGGAAGGCGTCGACCACTTGGGGTGATTTGTCCCCTTCGCCGGCTCCCAGCAGCCAGACGGCGGGCTGCGCTCCATTCTGGATCAGCAAGCGGTTCTCGCCGCCCCTTGCGTCGGTGATGGCGACACGCGTCACCGGCCCCACCGCATTGCGCGTTCCCCAGAGGCTGCCGGAAAAATCGCGCTCGTCGCCGCGCCGTGGCAGCACGCGCAGCACAAACTGCAGGTAGTACTGCCCGGGAATGCCCGCCCGCCGAAACGCCGCCAGCACCTGCCGGCCTTCCTCCTGATCGGGTTTGCCCAGTTGGGCGTAAGTGGCCGGCTGGCCGGCTCCCGGCGACGGCCCCGCACCGGCTGGAACCACGGCCAGCACCGCATAAATAAAAAACGCCCGCCAAGTCAGGGCGGGCGTGTTTCCTGAAACCGGCATGGGCTCAGGGCTTCTTGGCCGGGGCTGCCGGGGCCGGGGTCGCCACCGGCTTGGCCGCCGGGGCCGTGATCGTCGGCAGCGCACTGCCGGTCGCCGCCGCCGCGTGCTTCCGCTGGTAGATAAAGCCAAGGTACAGGACAAAACTCAGGATAAAGAAGGCGATGGCGGCGTTGATCGTCGCCTTGCTCAGGACGTTGCCGGTATCGGCGCCGAAGGTGGCCTCGGTCATGCCTCCACCCAGCGCACCGCCCACGCCGCCGTCAGTCTTGGCCTTCTGGGCCAGCACAACCAGAATCAGGAAGATCGAGGTAACGATGAGGACCACCGTCAGGATGGAGAGAAGAATGCTCATGTGAAAGGGTCAGAAAATCAGGCGGCCCGGGGAATTGTCAATGCCGGGTTCGGCCGGGCGTTAGGCTGTAAGCTTTAGGTTCAAAAATTACAGCCCATCGCTGACCGGCTGGCGCCCGATCGACTCACGTCTCGATTCCGAGCTTCTCCAGCAGGCGCTGAAGATCTTCATTGCCACGGTATTCGATGACGATCCGCCCCTTCTTCGGGGTATGCAGCACCGCCACCCGGGCACCGAGATGCGAACTGAGCTTTTTCTCGATGCCCGCAACGGCCTCCGCATCCTTCGCCGACCCTCCGCGGGCCTTGCCGGTCCGTGCCGGGCCGCTGGTCGCCTTGCGCTCCTGCACCAGTTTTTCCGTCGTCCGCACGCTCAGGCCTTCCTCGATCACCCGGCGGGCCAGCACCGCCCGGTGGGCCGTGTCCGCAATCCCGAGCAGCACCTTGGCGTGGCCGACGCTGAGCAGGTTCTTCGCGAGGAACCCCTGGATCTCCGCATCGAGAGCCAGCAGGCGCAGCGTATTGGCCACGGTGGCCCGCGCCTTGCCGACCCGGTCGGCCGCCGTTTCCTGCGTCAGGTCGAAATCGCGGATGAGGCTGGCAAACCCGTGGGCCTCCTCGATCGGGTTGAGGCCCTCGCGCTGGAGGTTCTCGATGAGCCCCAGGGCTGCCGACGAGGCATTGCTCGCCTCGACGATGCGCGCGGGAATCGCCTTGAGCTTGAGCTGCTGGAACGCCCGCCAGCGGCGCTCGCCCGCGATGAGCTGGAATTTGTCGCCCGTCTTGCGCACCACGATTGGCTGGAGCAGCCCTTCCGAGCGGATGCTTTCGGCCAGCTCGGCAAGTTGCTCGGCGGGGATTTCTCGGCGCGCCTGATAAGGACTCGGCTCAACCAAGTGGATCGCAATCTCCTGATAGCCTGGTGCTGCACCGGCCGCCGTCGGGGCCCCGGCGGTCTCCGCCTTGGCGGCTACGGGCGCGGCGGGAGCCGCACTGGCAATGAGGCCGCCGAGTCCGCGGCCAAGACGTGATTTGGGTGCAGCGGCCATGGGGTTATTTAGCGGCGGAGGTGGGAATAAAGAGCGTCTGGCCGGCCTGGATGCGCGAGGGATCCGCCAGCTTGTTGGCATTGATGATATCCTGCGTCTTCGAGCCGGTCTTCTTCGCAATCAGGGCCAGTGTGTCGCCCTTCTGCACGGTGTAGCTGACGCCTTCCTTGGAATACGTATCGCTGAAGGTGGTCTGGATGACGGGCCGCGTCGCCATGCCCTTGGCCAGCGAATCGAGCGCGGCATTCGTTGCATCGCCCAGCTTCTTGATCTGGGCGGCCGTGCGCTCCGCCGTCGCGGTGTCGCCCGCCGCCATCGCGCGACGAAGTTCGGTTACGGCGTCATTCAGCTGGGCGAGCGTGGCGTAGGCCGGGGTCGCCGCATTGGCCTTTTCGCGCAGCTCGGCATTCTGGCGTTCCAACTGCTCCACGCGGAGCGAAAGTTCCCCCACCCGTTGCACGAGCCCCCGCAGGTCCTCGCGCATGTTGGCCAGATCGACTTGGGAGGCGGACTGGGCTTGGACAAATCCCGCGGACACACTGAGCACACCACCGACAAAGAGCATTCGAAGTAACATGGGCGCGCAGCTTGCGATAATGGCGTGGCAAAAACAAGAAAGACCTAGCGCCGGAACGGCGCGACCGAAACCAGCGGGGCCATCGGGCGCGACTCCAGCCGGCTCCCCGGGAGCACGGAAAATCCGCGTAAAAATTCCGCCGCAGGCAGCATCTTGCCTCCCGGGCGCTGCATTCGTCGCAGGCGAAGCACCCCTTGGGCGGTGCCGACGAGCAACCCTTCGGCGTCGGCCCCCATGACCTCACCTGGCGCGGCCGGTCCGGCCAAGGCGTCGGCCAACCCCAGTTTCACTTCCTGGCCATTGAGGTGCAGCGCGCAGGCCGGCCAGGGAAACAGCCCATTGATCCGGGCCGCTAGCTCCGCCGCCGGCCGCTTAAAATCAACCGCGCCGTCCGCCTTTTCGAGCCGCCGGCAGAATGTCACCGCCGCTTCATCCTGCGGCAAAAAGCCCAACGCACCC
>Ga0164297_10001663_pt1 | contig 23187 bp, 18 predicted proteins | sample GEODES058metaG_FD_113539 | JGI IMG/M metagenome (GOLD analysis project Ga0164297, IMG submission 113539) | Dystrophic lake water microbial communities from Trout Bog Lake, Wisconsin, USA - GEODES058 metaG | ecosystem: Environmental > Aquatic > Freshwater > Lake | place: USA: Trout Bog Lake... | reverse complement strand
TCGCTTCATAAACATCGGCAGCTGCAAGGATATTGACCGCTTTGGTTTTTAGAAAAGATTCCTGAAGGCCCAGTGCCTGTTTACCAGTACCGATAAATCCCAGGTTGATCTTATCTGAAGGCGCAGTATTGCCCAATACATAGCGGGGTGCCACCATGGCTGCCGAGATCAGCGATAGTTGCGTCAAAAACCGCCGACGGTTAAGAAGGTTTTCTTGTTGGCTCATTGTTGCTTGTTATAATTTAGGATTGAATAAATATAGCTGATTTGTTCGAATCAAAAACTGAAGGCATTTTATTTTTTAAAAATTATACCAGCCAATCGCTAAGCAGGTATTTGCAAAATGGGCTGTTTTATTAACTTTATCAAACCAATTAAAAATACTTCCCTATATCATGAACAGGAAATTTGCTTTAACCATCTTTCTCCAGCTTTTTATTTCGGGCATTTTATTTGCTCAGCAGAGCGAAATTTTGATCTATCATCCAATCAAAACGGATAAGGCCGGAATTATCATACCCTGGTATAACGACGACCCTGCTATAGCCTATGACCATAACCTGCATACCATCTGGAATTTCTGGTTCAATATGCGAAGGGATATGAATGGCTTGCCCTATTACATGAACCATCAGGTATGGAATGCAAATTTCGATGACCCGCGGGGCATTGGTGGCGACCAGTTCATGATGGCGCTTTCCTCATGGCGTTTGTGGTACGCCTATACCGGTGACGAAAACGTAAAGGAAAATATGGGATTCCTGGCAGGTTATTACCTCTCTCATGGTTTGTCGCCGGCCAATTGCAAGTGGCCCAATATTCCATTTCCGTACAATACCTATATCTATTCGGGTATCTATGATGGCGACATGCGTAATGGAAAAGATGTTGCCCAATGCGACAAAGCAGGCTCACTCAGCCTTGAGCTAATACATCTATATAAACTCAAAGGCGATTCGCTGTTCCTTCATGCTGCTATTAAAATTGCCAATACGCTGGCAGCAAATGTTAAAAAAGGCAATTATGATGATTCTCCCTTGCCGTTTAAGGTGAATGTATATACTGGTAAAACAGCCTACCTGAAATTGCATGACCGCGACGGCAAATCAACCGATACCGCCTGCTATACCACAAACCTCACCCCAACCCTGCAAATGTTTGAAGAGTTGATACAATTAAAGAAGGGTAATATCATCGCTTACAAAGCAGGTTTCGCCAAAATACTCGACTGGTTGAAGAAATATCCTATCCAAAACAATAAGTGGGGCCCATTTTTTGAAGATGTCGACTGGTGGAGCGAGACGCAGATCAATGCGATGACCTGTGCGCGCTATATGATGGAGCATCCGCAATATTTCCCGGAATGGAAATCACAGGTGAAAAATATCATCAATTGGGTACATACCAGTTTTGGAAACGATAAATGGAAAAAATACGGAGTGATTGTTACGAACGAACAAACGGTATATCCCGAACCTGGCGAGAGCCATTGCGCCAGGCAGGCTGCCGACGAATTGTTATATACTAAACTATCAGGCGACACGGCCTTTTATACCAATGCTCAGCGTGAATTGGTTTGGGCATCTTACCCGGTTGATTTTGACGGCAAGAACTGTTTCCCCTTTGACGAACCCTGGCTGACGGATGGGTATGGCGACTATGTGCGGCATTACCTGAGGGCAATGGATACCTACCCAAACCTGGCGCCAGCGGCCGATCATATTTTGTCAAGTACATCTGTGGTGCAGCAGGCCGACTATAAAGGCTTTTTCAAGAAATTCATCTACCTTAATTTTACGACAGATACCAATAAGGTCAGGTTATTTTACCGCACCTTCGATCAGAGCGGAAGCGAGCGCATACGCATGGCGGGCAAGCCATCGGGCGTATTGCTCAATGATAAGCCGATCAGCGAGTCAGGAGCGGGCGAGGGTTATACCTGGGAGCCGATGGCCCAGGGAGGCTTGTTGACCGTGAACCGAAAGAACGGCGATAAAGTGACCGTACTGCAATAAACTACAGGCTGAGGCTTTTGATATAGGCGATAGTGACCGGTATTTGTTGGGCATGGTTACCGCTCTCATCCTCGATGAAGTAGTGTTTGATGCCTACTGCCCTGGCGGCTTTCAAAGCTTCAGGGATATTGATCTGTCCGGTTCCGAGCGCCACATCGTTTTTGGTGTCAGTGCCGCCTGTAAGGTCGTTGGCTATGCCCTGGCGGATATCTTTCAGGTGCATTAGCTTCCAGCGGCCCTTGTATTGGTACAACAATTTGGCCGGATCGGCACCTCCGTGGAAGGTCCACATCAGATCCATCTCAAAAGAAACGTATTTTGGGTCGGTATTTTTGACAATATAATCGAATAAGGTACCATCGCTATAGGGGCCGAATTCGTAACCGTGGTCGTGGTAGCAAAAAGTGATGCCCTGTTCATACAGTAATTTTCCGACCCGGTTAAAATCTTCCACAGCTTTGCGGGCATCGTCGAAGGTAAAAGTGTTGCCGTGGGGTATCCAGGCCACCATGATATATTTGCATCCAAATAGTTTAGCCAATTTGATGAACGGCTCAGGGTCTTTACTGATCGACCCGTAATCAGCACCCATAGATGGCATGCTGATGCCGCGTTCATCCAGCATTTTTTTGAATTCCTCGGGACTTGTATGATTAGGGTTGGGGCCTTCTACTTCGCTTATTCCCAGCGCTTTGATGGAGTCGAGAACCAATGCTACCCCGGCAGGGAAGCTGTTGCGGTAGGTATAGGTTTGTACGCCTATCTTATTGGTAAACAATGGTTTGCTGCTCTGGGCAAAGGCATTGGCGGTGCTTAAAAAAATAATAAATCCTAAAATCAGGCCTGATTTTTTCATGGTTTTAATTGGTTTATCAGGTTAAATTTAAGAGAAAAGTACGGTATTCACTAATTCAGTCATCTGCCCATTTGCCAATTAATATAAATGCATTTTAATGACAATGTTAATTCTGAGTGTCAACATTTAGTTGTATTTTTGCGTGCTCTTCGCAACCATGAGTGAACAGATAAAACACGAATGCGGTGTGGCGTTTATACGCCTGTTAAAACCGCTGTCCTTTTACCAAAAAAAATACGGCACTGCGCTGTATGGTTTGAACAAGCTATACCTTTTAATGGAGAAACAACACAACCGCGGCCAGGATGGTGCGGGGGTTGCTACCATTAAACTGGACATAGAACCGGGCAAACGGTACATCAGCAGGCATCGTTCGATGGCTTCCAATGCGGTAGCTGACATTTTCGAGTATATCCAGAAGAAATTTGCCGATATACAAAAGGAAACGCCTGAAAAAATGGCCGACGCCGAATGGCTGAAGCAAAACGTAAGCTTTACCGGCGAAGTATTGCTGGGCCATTTACGTTATGGCACCCATGGTAAGAACAGTATCGAAAACTGTCACCCTTTTTTAAGGCAAAACAACTGGCAAACCCGTAACCTGGTGATTGCAGGTAATTTTAACATGACCAACGTTGACGAGCTTTTGCAGCAGTTGTACGATCTGGGTCAGCATCCTAAAGAAAAAGCAGATACGGTTACAGTACTTGAAAAGATCGGGCATTTTCTGGATACCGAAAACCAGGGCCTTTTCGATCAGTACAAGCGTGAAGGTTTGGATGATAATACCAAGATCAGCAAATACATCGCCCGCGATCTTGACGTAGCTAAGATCCTGCGCAAATCGGCTCGCAACTGGGATGGTGGCTATACCATTGCCGGCATATTTGGGCATGGCGACGCATTTGTAATGCGCGATCCGGCTGGTATCAGGCCCGCGTTCTATTTTCATAACGACGAGATCGTAGTTGCAGCATCCGAGCGGCCCGCAATACAAACGGCCTTTAATATTCCTATCGAAGACATTCGTGAAATACAACCTGGGCATGCCCTTATCGTTAAAAAAAGTGGCAAAGTCAGGGAAGAGGTATTTATTGAACCTGTTGAGAAAAAAGCCTGTTCGTTCGAGCGTATTTACTTTTCGCGCGGCAGTGATGCAGATATCTACCGCGAACGTAAACAATTAGGTCGGCTGCTTTGCCCGCAAATTCTGGCAGCAGTTGATCACGACATCAGGAATACGGTTTTCTCGTACATTCCTAATACGGCTGAAGTAGCCTTTTACGGAATGGTAGAAGGTATTCATAAATACATCAAAGGCTACCAGCGGGAGAAATTACTCAACCGGCCCGAAAAGATCAGCGATGAAGAACTGAGCGAGGTATTGAGCCTGGCACCGCGTATCGAAAAGATCGCAATCAAAGACGTCAAACTACGGACCTTCATTACCCAGGACGCTGATAGAAGCGAAATGGTGGCACACGTATATGATTCTACCTACGGACTCATCAAAAAGGACCAGGACACCCTGGTGGTGCTTGATGATTCTATCGTTCGTGGTACAACACTTAAACAAAGTATCCTTAAAATACTGGATAGGTTAGGACCCAAAAGGATAGTAGTAGTTTCATCAGCGCCACAGATTCGCTTTCCCGACTGTTACGGAATCGATATGTCGCGTATGGGTGAATTTGTCGCATTTGAGGCAGCAATTTCTCTGCTGAAAGAAGCCGGCAAAGAACAGATCATACTAGACGTTTATAAGAAATGCAAAGATAGTGCCGCCTTGCCGAAGGAAAAGGTTGAAAACTACGTCAAAGCGATCTATGAACCGTTCACTGATCAGGAAGTTTCTGATCAGATAGCCAGGATCATCACCCCTGTTGAAACAAAGGCCGAGGTAAAAGTGATCTATCAAACGCTAGACAACCTGCACAAAGCCTGCCCTGATCACCTGGGCGACTGGTATTTTTCGGGTAACTTTCCGACACCGGGTGGCAACAAAGTGGTTAACAGGGCATTTGTTAACTGGATAGAAGGAAAGAACCAACGGGGATATATGTGATCAGTGTTTAAGCGCTGTTATTATCTTTTTTACCAGTTCGCTTTCGGTAAAAGGCTTTACGAGGATACCCGCGGTTTCCTTTTTGAATTTTTTGTCTTCGGCTTTCTCGCCGCTGCCCGACATAATGATCACCGGGACTCTATTACGAGGTTTTCCGAGCTTTCTGATCGCTGCTATTAATTCATGGCCGTTCATTTCGGGCATTTCAATGTCTGTCAATACTATGTCTATTTGTTCTTTCTCCAACAATTCAAGTGCCTCTTTGCCGTTTGCCGCCTCGTAAAACCTGACATTCAATTTCGCTGTCATTGTTTTCAGAAACATCAGGTTAAGTTCGTTGTCATCTACTGCCAGTACCCTGATCCCATTTAATAACGAAGCAGCTGAAATAGCTGCCTGATCGGCCTTGTCCGCTTTGCTTGCATTATCGGCATAAGGTATATAAAAGCTGAAAGTGCTTCCTTTACCTGGTTCGCTTTTTACAGAGATATTGCCTTTTTGAAAATTGATCAATTCGCGGCAGATGTATAGCCCAAGTCCGGTACCCAGTTTGCCTTTTGCTGAGTTAGTTTGGTAGTATTTAGAGAATAGATTACTTTGTTGCTCGGCGCTGATCCCCTCGCCTGTGTCGCTAATGTCTACCTTAAGCCTGTTGCTGCCGTCGAACTTATTTAAGTTTGCCTTAACTTTTATGCCCCCGCTGCCGGTGTATTTGATAGCATTGCTCAGCAGGTTATTCATGATCTGTTTAAGTCTGAAACTATCGCCTATTACAATAGCATCATGGTCACCTTCAAATTCGTAGTTCAGGCTCAGACCTTTTTTAGCGGCACTGAATGCCATACTGTCTATTGCTTCTTTCAGGGCAAAATCAGGGTTAAAGGGTTCAAGGTTTAATTTGAATTCGCTGTTTTCCATCTTTGCGGCGTCAAGCGTATCGTTTAGCGTCTGGATCAACATATCCGATGATAAGCGGATCGAACCCAGCATATCAGCCTGCCGTGGTGTAAGCGCTGATTTGCTGAAAATGTAGAGGAAACCCTGAATAGCCGTAAGCGGATTGCGTATTTCGTGACTCATGTGCAATAGCAGGTCCATTTTTTGTTTGGCGATCGCAATTGACCTGTTGTTTTCTTCCCGTAGTAAAGTCTCTGAACGGTCGAGTTTTACGATAAAAGCAATGAGCAGTGTGGCAAACAGGAGCACAAGGAATAAAGCCGCCAGGTAAAATTTATTGAGCAGCATAGTAGTATCCTCGTAATTTTTGAATGATAAGTTTTTAAACTCATCCTGCAAATTGCTACTGGCTGTTTTTTCTTCGTCAACAATATGTTCAAGCTCGGTAATGATATACACATTCAGCGCAACAAGTTCTTTTTGGGTTTGCAAAAGATCCATGTTTTTTTGTTGAAGCATTTGAAGCTTTTTGCCGTAGGTGCGATTTACTTTAGTAACTACTGTTTTGGTTGTTGAATCGACAATATGTTTGGTGTGGTTATGATTTATTTCAATAACACTGGCAGCGTTGTTGCCGTCTTTATTGGTAATGGCATCTTTTAGCCGCGCTAGCAAACCTTTTCTTTTTCCCTTTATATCGCGGCGTGCGGTATCAGAACTGCCGGATTGCGAACCGGTACGAGAGTTTTTGTTTAGTTTATAAGCAGCCAGATTTTGAGCATTTAATTGGTTATAGCTGGCATATACCACCAGTAGCGAGTCGAAACTGTGTTTTAGTTTGTAAAGACTATCCGACAGCTCGATTTTTTTGTTATACCATGAATGCACTTTGGCGTGTTGAAAAGCAGTTAAACCAGAGGTGTCAGGCGACTCCTTCAGCAAAGTGTCGATTTCTGCAAATGCAAGCGACAGCTTGTTTTTATAGGCACTTATTTTTTCCTGGTCTGATGTGGTCAGCGATTCCTGGAAATCATTTTCTGCCTTGTTGAGCAGTAAAAGAATATGTTCAGGCTTTGCTTGTATCAGCTCAATACTGTGCGCAAACTTTGAAATGTTTTGCAATTTCTGTGTGATTGAATTGCGCACAAACAGCGCAATGATCGCGACGATGATAATAAATGAAACGAATGCAAGCAGAATTCTTCTCGCAAAGACTTGAGTATAGGTAACTTTCATGCAGGTTTGAAGGGGGGGATTGTCGTTTTAGGCTAATTTGTTTTTAATTAATTAAAAACAAGCCGCAAAACTAGGCATTTTCAAATGGCAGGACAAGAGTTGGGCAGCGCTGAGCAATAAATGATGTAGTAAAATCATTAAATATGGCCGGGTCCAAAAGTGATCTGTGTTTTTTTGTTGTACCAGCTTTTATGAGCTAAATGCAGCAAATATATAATGCGTTACCAGTTTATCGAAAAGGATCAAAGAGGCGATGATGAGGGCTATACCTGCAATTTCGTTCAAACGGTGAACAAATTTGGTTGAAATTTTATCCCTGAGTTTATTGGCATAAAACGCTTTTGTGGTGTCGAGGCCAAACTGAACAACTAAAATAGTAAGGAACATGACCCCGATCTTAAGCGATCTGTTGGGTACACCATAAATATAAAGTGTACTGGCTGTTCCGATAACCACCGTCCAGTGCAATAACAAAGTTGGGTTTAGGATACACATCAGGAATCCTTTTAAAAAGTATCCGGTTCGCTCGAGTTTTGATGGTACTTTATTGCCGTAATTGACCTCGGATTTTTTGATGATATAATAGATGCCCATGGCAAACAACACGACGCAGCCAATAACACCAGCGTTGCGTTTGTCCTGGCTGGAAATATCAAAATATTGCGACCCGAAAAGGATCGCTCCTACGAATACAACGTCGCTGGTTACTACACCGAGGGCCAGCGAAATGCCGGCATGAAACCCTTTCTCGATGCTGGTTTTGATCAAAGCGAAGAAAACAGGGCCGGTTAAAAACGTTAGTACCAACCCAATTCCAATTCCCCTAATAATAGCTTCTATCATTCAATTTGGCTTAGGAATATTTGCTTCCCGATTGCAGGTAACGAATATGCGATTTTATATGGTGATTAACCAAACTTAAAATTGGGATTTATTATTTAAAAACTTTAACCGGATTTTTAAAAAATATCTTTATGTTAGTCTTTTATAAACACCAATTTATAACAACCTAACTAACAAATGGAACAAAACAAGACCACAAATCTCAAATCAGCACTTTATACTTTAATAACGGTGTTTTTCTTTTGGGGATTTATCGGAGCATCAAACGGCGTATTTATCCCTTTTTGTAAGGCCAAATTTGGCCTCGATCAATTTCAAAGTCAGCTGATCGACTTTGCATTTTATGGTGCATACTATACCGGAGCCCTGTTTTTGTTTATCATCTCGAGCCTTGCAAAAAGAGATGTTTTGAATGATTGGGGATTTAAAAAAGGCATTATCAACGGACTTTTGATCAGTACTTTTGGTGCTGCATTAATGATATGGGCCGTTACTTCAGGTAACTATTTCTTTATACTCGGAGCCCTTTTTGTTGTTGGTCTCGGTTTTTCGTTACAACAAACTTCTGCCCAGCCTTTTGCAGCATCATTGGGTGAGCCGCATACCGCATCAAACCGCTTAAATCTGGCGGGTGGCGTAAACTCGTTCGGAACTACCATCGGCCCACTTGTGGTGTCATTTGCATTGTTTGGCGTTGTTGCAAACGTTAACGAAGATTATATCAAGCACTTCGCACAAAAAGCGAATTCACTCGATAAGATGGAAATTTTGTACATGTTCGTGGGGGTTCTCTTTTTGCTTTCTGCTGCACTCTTCTTTTTCTCGAAGAAAGTACCTGCAGGGAAAATGGATGCAACCTTTGAGCCTGCAAAAAAAGCACTTAATACCCTGATCGCAATAACGGTTATTCTGGTGGTGATCTTCGCTTACATTTTCTCCCGCTACCATCAACCGGATTATATTGAGCACTTTATAAAAAATAAGGAAAAAGATTATTTAGGTCTGGGTTTAACGATAGGCTCGCTTCTTGTCGTTGTGTTTGGTTTATTATTTGCCAATACGGCTGCTCAAAGTAAACCTGAAGGCTGGGGTGCAATGAAATACCCTCAGCTGGTTTTAGGCATGCTGGGTATCTTCACTTATGTAGGTGTTGAAGTAACCATACAAAGTAATATGGGATCGTTGTTAGGTACTAAGGCATTCGGCACCATTACCGGTTCGGCAATTGCACCATACATATCAATGTATTGGGGTAGTTTAATGATCGGTCGCTGGGCCGGCGCTATTGCTGTATTTAATCCTTCTAAAGGACTCCGCAAGGTATTGCTCGTGCTGGTGCCTTATATTGCATTTGGTGTTGTTTTGGGCGTAAATGCAATATCCGGACAAAATGTATCCGTACTGTATGCTTACGCTGGTGTTGTTGCTTTCCAGATCGTTGGCTTTTTCCTTGGTCAGGATCGCCCGGCTCGTACGCTGATGATCTTCGGCTTGTTGGGTGTGGCAGCAATGCTTATCGGCTTGCTTACTGAAGGTACTGTTGCTACCTATGCATTTATGAGCGGTGGTTTATTCTGCAGTATCCTCTGGCCTTCGATCTTCGCATTGGCTATCGCAGGTTTGGGTAAATATACTTCACAAGGTTCCGCATTTTTGGTAATGATGATCCTGGGTGGTGGTATCATACCGCTATTGCAAGGTAAGATCTCTGATATCATTGGTATCCATAATTCGTATTTTATCCCTGTACTTTGTTTCTCCTACCTGGCATTTTACGGCTGGAGGATCATCGGTATTCTTAAAAAACAAGGTATCGAACACGAAGTTGAATTGGGTGCGGGGCATTAATTGGTCATTGAGTCATTGAGTCATTGAGTCATTGGGAATTGGGTCATTGGGAATTGTTCAAATTCAGTAATGACGTGCAGCCAATGACCCCATGACGCGCAGCCAATGACCCAATGACGCGCAGCCAATGACTCAATGATGCGCAGCCAATGACTCAATGACGCGCAAGCCAATGACTCAATGACGCGCAAGCCAATGACTCAATGACGCGCAGCCAATGACCCAATGACGCGCAAGCCAATGACTCAATGACGCGCAGCCAATGACCCAATGACGCGAAGCGAATGACTAAACTAAGTTTTAACCATATTTTCATGAACCTGGCAACCGACCTGGCCAAACGCTCACATTGCGTTAAGGCCCAGGTCGGAGCCGTTTTAGCGAAGGATACACGTATCATTTCTATAGGCTATAACGGTCCACCTGCCGGTACCCATAATTGCGACGAGGAATGGCCCGAAGCCGGTTGTCCGCGTGATGCACGTGGTAGCTGCTCGCTAGCCCTGCATGCTGAAGAAAATGCGATCCTTTTTGCCGTAAAAAACGGGGCCAACCTCGACGGAGCTACGCTATATACCACACTATCCCCCTGCTTACCTTGCGCCCGGCTTATATTTTCAGCAGGGGTAAAGCATGTTTATTACCTCAACTCCTACGCCGAATATAAAGGCCTGCCCAGCGACGAGGGCGTTGATTTTTTAAACCGGTTTGGCGTTGTGGCGGAGAAGTTCGTTGTTAGTCCATAGTCCATAGTCGATAGTCCATAGTACAAAGATGAAAGGCGACCGCCTTTGGACCCAATGACCCAATGACCCAATGACGCGCAACAAATGCCCAACATTACCATGAACTATGATCTATGAACCATGAACCATGATCTATGAACTCCTTAAGGTTCAAGCAAGGCACTCAATTTATCCAGCGCAAACTGTAACTGTTCATCCGGGCTAAGGTTGGTATTATCAAGAATGATGGCATCTTTGGCTCTTACCAGTGGGCTTTCTTCGCGGGTGGTATCCTGATAGTCGCGGTGGGCAATATTTTCAAATACATCCTCCAGAGTTATATTGGGATCTTTTACAACCAGTTCTTTATAACGCCGCTCTGCGCGGACATTAGGGTCGGCAGTCATAAATATTTTTAATTGGGCATCCGGGAATACGGTAGTGCCAATATCGCGCCCATCCATCACAATATTTTTTGAACGCCCCATTCGCTGCTGCTGCCTAACCATTTCATGCCGCACTTCCCTGATTGCCGCTACCGCACTAACGTTATCCGAAACTGGCATCTGCCTGATCTCCTCCGATACTTCTTCTTCGTTCAGGGTGATGTGCGACTGGTAATCGCGTGAATTAAAATTAAGGTGTATGTTTTTCAGCGCCTGCTCAACTGCAGCATGGTCGTGCAAATTGATCTTCTCCCGTAAAAAATACAGGGTTACAGCACGGTACATCGCACCACTGTCGATATAAATAAAATGTAGCTTACGCGCCAGGGCCTTAGCAAGGGTGCTTTTGCCGCAGGACGAATAACCGTCTATCGCTATCACAGTATTGGTACTCATGGAGTGCTAAAATAGTAATTTTTGTTGGATGGGGGGGGAGAAGTCCGAAAGTCCGAAAGTCCGGAAGTCCGAAAGCATGTTTGCGGTTAGGGAATTTATTTTTTTCAAATAAACTAAAATCCAAAAAGGTGCCCCGATCCCATCTTCCGGCCTTTCCGACTTTCGGACTTCCGGACTAATTCGCAACCTCGCTCAACTTTATCACAATTCAATTAAATTTGCACATGAATATTTCTAAAGCCGATTTGCAAAAAGAGGTTATCTATAAAACATCGCGAAGCGGAGGCAAGGGTGGCCAGAATGTAAATAAAGTATCGAGCAAAGTTGAATTGCTGTTTGATATTGGGCAATCTTTATTGTTTAATGACGAAGAAAAGCAATTGGTTTTGGATAAATTGCAGTCGAAACTGAACCGCGAGGGGATGGTGCAGGTGATGTGCGAGGAAGAACGAAGTCAGTACCTGAATAAGGAAAAAGCAATTGAAAAATTACATTTGATATTAAGCCGGGCATTAATAAAACCCATCGTTCGTAAGGCCACAAAGCCGGGCAGAGCAGTTAAAGAGGCTAGGCTGGATAAAAAGCGTCAGCAATCTGCTAAAAAGGCCAATAGGCGAATCAGATTCGACGATTAACGAAAGCGATATAAAAAGGTAATATCTCCCCAGTCGTCATTGGTCAACATATTCTTCACATCGCGCGAGTGGTAGACAAATGCGGCATCGATCACAAACCTTTTGCCGGAGTACCCAATACCAAGTTGATTGCTTAAAACAATATGCTCAGGCGTTCCGGTAATGGCGATACTTGTTGTGGACTGCTTATTGAACAGGCTACCCTGTACCGTAGCATCATAACCGACCCAATTGAACAGGGGTTGGTAATAGAAAAATAATTCGTGATCGTGAAGGGGCTTCACTTTCCGCGAGTAAATAGCGGTACTCTGCGTGCTTTCCGAATTAAATAACTGGTTGAAATAACCCAAACGCACCAGCGGGCCAACACCTGCACCGGTAAAACCGTTACCTAAATTAGCATAACTGGTCAAAGAAAGGTCGATCCAGGAATCCCTGATCAGCAATCGATTGTAATTTGCAGAAAGATTTATTTCTGCGTCGTTATCAATTTGGTATTCCCAACCGCTTGGGTGGTAGAGGCCGAAGGTATTGTGAATAAAGTCTTGTATTTGCTGACCTATCGCTGCCGGGCCCACTACACCAAGCTGCGCACCTAATTTAAGGTTGCTTTCGTCTTTAAATAATAAATTAAGGCTTACGCCGGCATACAGATAGGCTGCAAACGGTCTGTCGATATACCTCGGGTCGTCTACTCCTGTTAAATTTATGCTGCCGCTTTGCGGCGTGTATAATTTCTGACCGATCTCAAATCCGAGCACTTTATTTTGTAGTTTCCCGGCCGAATCAGGCTTCAAAGCATGCCTGAAAAAAAGGAAGGTTCCAGCGGTATAATACCGGTCAAACCCTTGCGCCAGGTACGAATCGTCGTCAGTTTCAAATCCTATTTCATTTCGATGAGTATCCTGGGCAAAGCTGTGTAGCGAGAAAGCGAGCAATAGCAGGAAGAAAAATATTCGTTTAGTCATCAGGATAGTTTGAATAAAGCCCTAAAATAAAAAAAGCCCCGGTAATTCGGGGCTTTTCAATGAAAACTCTTTTTTATTTGAAGGTGTAGCCTACGCTTATGCCACCTGCCGGAATAATGCCTTCGTCGTAAAGTATTGGTACGAAGCCTATGCGGAAGTTTAATCCTTTTTGTTCGGGCTGATAACGGAAGCCGATCGTACCCGTAGCTATGAAGCCGGTAATTTTGTCAAATTCCCATTTGCTGTTACCAACGTTTGTACCTGTTGAATTGAGGAAGGTGGTACCTGCACCCAGTTCGAGCATTAAGGCGTGTTCGCCTATCAGGTAGTTTACCTGGAATGGTACGGTGAATACTGTATTGCCACCTGAGCTGAAGAATCCAACACCTACACGATATCCCCAACCATTACGTTCCTTATGGAAACGCGTATCGTAATTGGCTGATATTGCCAGGCCGGCGCCGCCTAATTCAAGGTAAACGTTTTGGGCTTTGATAGTTTGTTGCGTCGTATCGGCAGCAAATTTGGTTGTATCAGATTTCTTCGAAAGTGTTGTGTCGGCTTTTTTTGCTGCAAGCGTATCTGTCTTTTTCAGGGCTACTGTATCGGCTTTAACCGAAAGTGCATTGGTTGAAGGTGCACCACCATTGCCGGTTTGCTGTGTACTATCTTTCTTTACAGCCTGTTGGTCTGTTGTCGCAGTTTGTTTGGCTGAATTATCCTGATTGGTTACCGGTTGTGCAACTTGTTGTTGTGTACTTTGTTGTTGCGTTGATTGAGGTTGGGTGGCAGCAGGTTGTTGATTGCCTGCCGACTGTTGTGAAGCTGGTAAACTGCTGTCCGTAGTTGGTACCGGTGTTGCTATAACCGGCGCAGTTGGTACTGTTGTTGTAGCCGGCGGTGTAACTGTATTTGTAGCGTTACTGGATTGTTGCTGAGTTGTTGTTGATGGGTTAATCAGGGCTGAGTCAGTTTTAGCGGCAGATTTTTTGGCCTGGTCAGCTTTTTCTTTTTCAGCAACCATTTCATTGAATTTTTTCGCTAATGTACCATCCGGATCTATCACCAAAGTTGTATCGGCCCGATGCACCAATTTGGCTCCAGCCTTGATCACCAGTGTAGTGTCTGATTTGATCAACTGGGTATTATTGGATTTTTTGTTCAATGGTGTGTCTAAAACCATAGCCAGCGTGCTGCTTTTAACAGTGTCTGATGCCGATTGGGCTTTAGCGGCAATGCTACATGCCAGCAAAGCAAATACAATAATCCTGGCTTTTAAAGTAAACAGATAGTTCATTATGATATATTTAATAGTACAACTCTTTAGTTTAGTATAGTATAGTTATGCCGTATTACGATAGCGTTAACTAAAAAGTTTCACGAAGAAAAGTATCCTAATAAGAAAATATCCCTGTTGTTGGCAGGGATATCGTTTAATTATGCATGAAATATGAGCAGTTCTGTATCAGTTCATTACAGGTTTTAACTCATCTTTAACGGTGAGGTCCAGCGGATTATCAACTTTTTCGTCCAAAAGTGCCAGATTGATCACCTCAAGCATATTGGTTACGTAATGAAATTGAAGATCTTTGATATAATCTTCTTTTATTTCGAGGATATCTTTCCGGTTAGATTTGGAAAGAATAATTTCACGGATATTGGCTCTTTTGGCTGCCAGTATTTTTTCCTTGATGCCACCTACAGGTAATACCCGACCCCTGAGGGTGATTTCTCCCGTCATGGCCAGATGCGGTTTCACCTTGCGTTGTGTGAAAGCTGAAGTTAATGCCGTAAGCATCGTTATCCCAGCCGAAGGGCCATCCTTTGGTGTTGCCCCTGCCGGCACGTGCACATGCACATCCCACTGGTCGAACAAACGAAAATCTATTCCAAAATCTTTGGCATGTGCCCTCAAGTACGCTAAGGCAATAGAGGTTGATTCTTTCATTACATCGCCCAGGCTTCCCGTCATGGTCAATCGTCCTTTACCGGGGCTTAAACTGGCTTCTATGAACAAGATATCGCCACCAACCTGTGTCCAGGCTAATCCGGTTACCACTCCGGCTACATCGTTGCCTTCATAAAGGTCCTTATCAAATATAGGCGCACCTAAAATTTTCTCGAGTTCTTTCTTATTGACCAGGGGGGTATGTTCTTCGCCCATCGCAATGGTTTTGGCTACACCTCTTATCACTGAGCCAATTTTCTTCTCAAGCGCCCTTACACCTGACTCGCGGGTATAATCTTCGATCAATTTCTCGAGTATATCGTTTTTGATCACCACTTCCTTTGGCTTCAGGCCATGTGCTTCGCGCTGTTTCGGAACAAGGTGCTGTTTAGCGATCTCGATCTTTTCTTCAATCGTATAACCATTTACATCGATGATCTCCATACGGTCCAGCAAGGCCGGCTGAATAGAGCTCAATGAATTTGCGGTTGCGATGAACATCACGTTAGAGAGATCGAAATCTACTTCTACATAGTGGTCGTAAAATGTACTGTTTTGTTCGGGGTCAAGCACTTCGAGCAAAGCAGATGAAGGATCGCCCCTGAAGTCGTTGCCAACTTTATCAATTTCGTCTAATATGAACACCGGGTTTGCTGCACCAGCCTTTTTAATGGCCTGGATGATGCGGCCCGGCATGGCACCGATATACGTTTTTCTGTGTCCCCTTATTTCGGCTTCATCACGGATACCACCCAATGCCATCCGAACATATTTACGCCCTAATGCCCTGGCAATTGATTTGCCAAGCGAAGTTTTACCAACCCCCGGAGGACCTACCAGGCACAAAATAGGTGCCTTCATATTATGCTTAAGTTTCAGTACAGCAAGGTATTCGATGATACGTTGTTTAACCTTATCGAGCCCGAAATGGTCCTTGTCTAATATTTTTTGGGCACGTTTAAGATCAAAATTGTCTGTCGTAAATTGATTCCAGGGCAGATCGAGCAATAACTCGAGATAATTGATCTGTACCGAATAGTCGGCTGCAGCCGGGTTGGTGCGTACCAGTTTTTCCAGTTCCTTGTTAAAATGTTCGGCTATCTCTTTGCCCCATTTCTTTTTTGCCGCCCGGGTGCGCAGATTATCGATCTCCAGATCGGGTGAATTGCCACCCAATTCTTCCTGTATCGTTTTTAACTGCTGGTTCAGGAAATAATCGCGTTGCTGCTTGTCAAGGTCAATTCGAACTTTGCTTTGTATCTGGTTCTTTAGTTCCAGCATTTGCAAATCGAGCGTCAAATGTTCAAGCACCAATTTTGCCCTGTCGCGCAGGTTGGCAACCTCCAGCAAACGTTGTTTGGCTGCCATATCGGCATTCATATTCGATGATATGAAATTGATCAGGAACGAAGTGCTTTCGATATTTCTGATAGCAATGCCTGCCTCACTTGGAATATTAGGGGATAATTGAATAATGCTCATGGCCATATCCTTAATGGATGATACCATGGCTTTAAACTCTTTATCCTCTTTAGGCTTAATTTCTTTGAACGATTCAACCGTGGCTTTCAGGTAAGGCTCGCTTTGAACTTCTTCTTTCAAAATGAAACGCTTTTTACCCTGCAAGATCACTGTCGTATTTCCATCGGGCATTTGCAGCATTTTGATGATGAGTGCTACCGTCCCAACCTGGTTCAATTGGCTAAATGAAGGGTCCTCAATAGCTACATCCTGCTGGGCAACAACTCCGATCAATCGCTTGCCTTTATTGGCATCGCGTATCAATTTGATCGATTTATCCCTCCCTACAGTTATCGGAATCACCACACCCGGAAAAAGCACCGTATTGCGCAAAGGCAATATGGCAAGTATCTCGGGCATTTGTTCATTATTCATTTCCTCCTCATCCTCTGACGACATCAGTGGGAAAAATTCGGAATCTTCATTTATTATTGGCATTGCATGTTGTAAATCAAACGGATCAAAACTCATCAAATACCCTTTCTGTTAGTAGCGTCATAATGTCAGCCTGCAAAGTTACAGGAATTAAATTTGGGGGCAAAACAATACTTTTGGCCCCGAAATCAGTATAGTTCAATACCTGTGCCAATATGTATTAAGTTCAAAATTTTATTGTGGCCACATAGCCGGTTCTAATAAAAAAGAGATAGTCAGGATAGTATGAATGCCAGGTTTGCTGAAACTTTGCCAGTTGATTTTTACCCTAATGCCTTTATATTTGGCCCAACCCGAAACGATCTTACAACAAATTTGAATCCGGGATAATAAATTGAAAGAAAATAAGTTAAAGCTTTTAGGTAAAGTATATTATTTTTGTTACAAAGTAAGGTGTTCATGCGGCGACTGTCGGTTATCTTTACGTTTTTAGGACTATTAGCCTTGCAGACTGCAAACGGGCAGAATGCCTATTTTAAAATGGGTCAGCAGGCTTTTTTTGATGGCGACTTTAAGGCAGCCGTTGCTCACTTGGAAAGATCGTGCATTATCGACTCCACCAACACAAGTGCACTTTGGATGCTGGGTTATTCCTATTATCATAGTCAGAATTATAAAAAGTCGATTGCAGCCTATAACCGCGTGATTGCTTTGAAACCTGCCGACGCTTCAGCTTATTATTATCGTGCGCGTGCAAAAGCTTTTTTTGCTGTAGAAGGTACTCAACCCGATGCTGATAAAGAAAAATACCTGCTGGGCGCAATAGTCGATTATACAAAAGCAATTGATATTGACCCGAATGATACGCAGAACAATCAAAAATGCTACCAGAACCGCGGTATCGCTTACCGTGAATATGGCGAATTTAAACTGCAGCCGGGTAATAAGTTTTATGATAAAGTAAGAGGCATCAATTCACTCAAAGCCTCTATCAACGATCTGCAGAAAGTATTGGCTGATGACCAAAGCCGCACAGATATTTCTGCCTTGATCGATCTTGCAAAACAACGACTGGCTGATGCAGCTGCGGCTCCGGTCCGCCACTAATTGATCAGGCCTTTGATGTTATAGATATTGGTACCCAGCATTCGGGTATACTGCTTTCTTTGCACCTGGTATAGCGAGTCGGGAAAATAGCTCAGCTTTTCTATAGTTTCTGATAGATTTTTTCCAAAAACTGTGCGTTTGGTATAATTATGGACCAATATCCATTTGATTTTATTTCCTTCTTTTTTGATCAGAATATCATGCGTCCTAAGGTCGGGATCGCGAGCGGTGTAAGAAATAAAACTACCGGAAGTATCAGCTTTATAGCTGCTTTTCCACGCTGCTTTATTGATATCAGATGCAATAAACAGGCTAAATTCTGATTGCCAGTCGCCAATGTGTAAATGCTGCGTTTCGGAATTGCCGTTATGGATTGAAGTTTTAATGATCGCCGGATCGCGCTTAGCCATCCGGGCAGCCTCTGCCTGAAAATACTCTTTAAGATCGAAATAGTTTGCCCGGCCCGGTGAGCTGGTGTCAGGTTTGCAGCCTGCCGTCATCAGCAGCATTATGCCGGTAAAAAAAGCAATATATCTTTTATACCAGTACATTTCCGGTCATTTCGGGCGGAATAGGTACCCCAATCAGCTTCAGAATAGTAGGGGCTATGTCGCCCAGCTTGCCATCCTTTACCGAAGTTACGTCTTTGTCGATAATGATACAAGGCACCAGGTTAGTGGTATGCGCAGTATTCGGCGAACCATCTTCGTTGATCATAAAATCGGCATTCCCGTGGTCGGCAATGATGATGAATGAATAGCCATTGGCGATACCCGTTTCAACAACCGCCTGCGTGCATTGGTCGGCAGTTTCGGCAGCTTTTTTTACCGCTTCAAAAACGCCGGTATGCCCAACCATATCGGTATTGGCAAAATTGAGTATTACCACATCAGGCCATCCACTCTGCAATTCCGGAATGATGGCATCACGGATACCGGCAGCACTCATTTCGGGCTGCAAGTCATAGGTGGCTACTTTTGGCGAAGGGATCAGTAATCTTTTTTCGTTTTCAAATTCTTTCTCACGGCCGCCTGAAAAGAAGAATGTTACATGGGGATATTTTTCTGTTTCGGCTATTCTGATCTGGTTTTTACCGGCGTCCTGTAAAATCTCGCCCAGGGTTTTGCTTAAATCATCTTTCTTAAATACTACCCGTACATTTTTAAATGTTTCGTCATAGGTAGTCAGCGTAACATAATGCAGGTCAAGCGGAACCATCTGTTGTTCCGGGAAAGCTTTTTGGGTAAGCGCCATCGTTATTTCGCGGCCACGGTCTGTTCTGAAATTGAAACAGATCACCACATCATCATTTTTGATCACTGCTATCGGCTCACCGTTTGCGTTAACCTTAACAACCGGCTCGATAAACTCATCGGTAACACCGGCATCGTATGATTCCTGTATTGATTTGGTGATGCTGTCGGTTGGCTTGCCAGTACCATTGACCAATAGATCATACGCTTTTTTTACGCGTTCCCAGCGATTATCGCGGTCCATTGCAAAATACCGGCCGATGATCGATGCGATCTGGTAGGGGGTATTTTTGATATGGTCTTCCAACTGGTTTACAAAACCGATGCCTGAATTAGGATCGGTATCGCGGCCATCAAGAAAGGCATGTATAAAAAGGTTTTTTACGCCCAATTCGGTGGCAGCATCCGCCAGGCCTTCAACGTGCCTGATGTGCGAATGAACCCCGCCGTCGGATACCAATCCGATCAAATGTACATTCTTGTTATGCTTTATGGCATATTCAAATGCCTCTTTCAGCACCGGATTGCTAACAAATTCATGGTCGTCAACAGCTTTATGGATACGGCCAAGCTCCTGGTAAACAACCCGACCAGCCCCCAGATTCATATGACCAACTTCTGAATTTCCCATCTGTCCGGCCGGTAAACCTACTGCTGTGCCAGATGCTTCGAGTTTGGAATTCGGATATTTTTTTAGCAGCGAATCAAAGAAAGGGGTATTTGCCTGATAGATGGCATTTGATTCGTCGTTCCGGCCGTAGCCCCAGCCGTCGAGAATAATGAGGGCTACTTTTTTGTTTTTTTCCACCCTGCAAATATACAGGCAGTGGTTTAACATTAAAAACCTAATCTGTTCAAATTGCTTTAATTTTTCCCTGCGTTTTTTTGCTTATGCGGATTTTTTCCGGTGAATTCCGGGCTGTTAGGAGTTTATCTTTTAGCGAAAGCGCAGGCGTATTATCGCTCCTGTTATATTGTTTTATCCCGGCGTTTCAGAATCACTGGTAAAATAATGATTGATAGTTGTTACTTTTGGGGCTTTAAAGCTGAAGGTTTGGATACAAAACTTATTCATCAATTTATTGCCAGCTCATTGGCCGAGGATATAGGCGATGGTGATCATACCTCGCTGGCAACTATTCCCGCAAATATATCAGGTAAGGCTAAATTATTGGTCAAAGATACCGGCATTTTAGCTGGCGTTGAATTGGCACTGGCTATTTTTCAGCAGGTTGATCGGGGTTTGGCAGTTACTTTATTCAAAAACGACGGCGATACCGTAAAGCCGGGTGATATCGCCTTTGAAGTTACCGGTGATCCACGTAGTATATTAACTGCCGAGCGACTGGTTTTGAATTGCATGCAGCGGATGTCGGGTATAGCCACTACAACACACCAGATCGTTGAATTACTTGCCGGTACCGGGACAAAAGTGCTTGATACAAGAAAAACCACACCGGGATTCAGGTACCTTGAAAAATGGGCCGTTAAAATTGGGGGTGGTGTCAACCATCGGTTCGGACTTTTTGATATGATCCTGATCAAAGATAACCATGTCGATTATTCGGGTGGTATCCGGCAGGCAATAGAAAATACTCATCGGTATTTAAAGGAAAATAATAAGACTTTAGCGGTCGAGATCGAAGTACGAAGTTTGGCTGAATTGGAACAGGTTTTACAAATTGGCGGTGTCGATCGGATATTACTGGATAATTTCGAGTTAGGTAACTTGAAAGAAGCTGTCCGGAGGATCAACCATAGCTTTATTACCGAAGCTTCCGGTGGCATTACGATCGATAATATCAGGGATTACGCCGAATGCGGGGTTGATTTTATCTCGGTTGGCGCATTGACCCATTCTGTAAAAAGTTTGGATTTAAGTCTAAAAGCGATCAAAGAATGATATTAAAAGCAATATTGCGTTATCATTTTATTAATATTGTGCAGAGATGATCACTATTGGTTCCGTTTCAGCGCTTATTATGGCCTATCTGTTGGGTTCTATTCCCACTGCGGTTTGGATAGGTAAGATATTTTACGGGATCGACGTTCGCGAATACGGCAGCGGAAACGCGGGTGCTACCAATACCTTTCGGGTATTGGGCAAGAAAGCCGGTATACCTGTTATGCTGATCGACATTCTAAAAGGTTTTACTGCTACCTGGCTCGCACGTTTCATCGGTACTTCAGTTACCGGGGGGCCACACTCCCTGCTCATCAATTACCAGCTGGCTCTGGGTATTGCCGCAGTAATGGGCCATTTATTCCCGGTATTCGCCGGATTCAGGGGTGGAAAGGGCATCGCAACTTTATTCGGAATGGTATTGGCTGTAAATATTGCGGCAGCACTGTTGTGTGTGGTGGTTTTCCTGTTGGTGTTGCTGATAACGAGGTATGTTTCTTTAAGCTCCATTTCTGGTGGTTTTACCTATCTGGTGGGTGTAAGCCTTATCTATAACAAAAACACCAATAACATGGTGGTGATATTTGGCATGTGCATCTGCCTGCTCATATTGGTCACCCATCAAAAGAATATAGAGCGTTTGTTGAAAGGCAAGGAGTCGAAGGTCAATTTATTCAAGCGAAAAGAGGCCTGAGATATCGCTGTTGTACCCGGTTTAATTTCAAAAAATCATGGCAAAGAAGAAGTTTTTGGAGGCGCGTTGGCTGAACCTGCTCATGTTCAATTATGAGGTCGATCCGGCCGTATTACAAGCCCATATACCACCAACTACCGAGCTCGACTTGTGGCAGGGAAAATGCCTGGTGAGCATGGTAGGTTTTTTGTTTAACGACACCGCTGTAAAAGGCATCAAATGGCCTTTGCATGTTAATTTCGAAGAGGTAAACCTGCGCTTTTACGTCAAACATTTTGATGGAACGGAATGGAAACGAGGCGCTGTGTTTATCAGCGAGATCGTACCTAAGCCACTGATCGCAACCTTTGCCAACTTGCTTTATAAAGAACACTATAGTGCAATGCCCATGCGCCATTCGATCAAACCATTAGACAAGGACCGTACTAATTATTTGTACGAATGGAAATTTGATGGCAGATGGGCCAATCGCCTGGCTGGAACTGTTGATCAAAACGACCTGAATCCGATCGCTAAAGGCAGTCAGGAAGAATTTATACTGGAGCATTACTGGGGATATAACAAGATCAATAAAAAATCGACCTGGGAATACCAGGTTGAACATGTGACCTGGAATGCCGCCAATGTCATCGACCCGGTTTTTGAAGCGGAGATCGGGCGTATTTATGGAAAAGAGTTTGTTCCGTTTTTAGAGCAAAAACCCTATTCTGCCTTTTTTGCCGATGGATCGGAAGTAGCCGTAAGGGAAGTAACCAAATTGCGTGTATAAGCAAAACGTCTCATTAAACGGTGTTCAATGAGGCGTTTGCAAACCAAATATCTTCAGTCAATTAATGCAGTGTCAGGGTTTGTAAGCGATCGGGACCTACAGACAGGTATTTTACCGGTACACCCAATTCAGCTTCCAGGTAGTCGATATAATTCTTCAATTTTTGCGGTATCTGCGAAAGTTCTGTAATGCCGGTCAGATCTTCATGCCATCCTTCTATTTCCTTGAAAACCGGTTCGGGATTGATCGAACAAATATCATAAGGCATATAATCGATCAACTCGCCCATGTAATTATAGTGAGTACAGGCGTAAATTTTATCGAAACCGCTCAATACATCAGCTTTGGTCATTACCAATTGGGTAACTCCGCTCAGCATGATCGCATATTTTAATGCAGGCAGGTCGATCCAGCCTGTACGGCGCGGGCGGCCTGTTGTGGCACCAAATTCGTGACCAATGCGGCGCAGTTCTTCTCCGGTCTCGTTATCCAGTTCGGTAGGGAAGGGGCCACCGCCAACACGGGTACAGTATGCTTTAAAGATACCGATCACATCACCAATTTGGCGCGGTGCAACACCTAAGCCGGTGCAGGCACCAGCAGCAGTAGTATTGGAAGAAGTAACAAATGGGTAAGATCCAAAATCGATGTCAAGCATGGCTCCCTGGGCACCTTCAGCCAGGATTT